>ENA-ORMX01000935-ORMX01000935.1-human-gut-metagenome-genome-assembly--contig:-NODE-935-length-20800-cov-5.953001_pt1 | contig 20800 bp, 17 predicted proteins | sample MGYA00242108_ERZ509007 | MGnify/ENA primary metagenome ERZ509007 (study PRJEB26280, sample SAMEA2338745) | human gut metagenome | biome: human gut; feature: human-associated habitat; material: faeces...
ATTAATTTTCAACGACTTAGGCTACATGTCCTGGATTTTATCCGGACAGTAGTGAAACAATGCTGTAAAATACGGCGACAAACACATAAGCGTTACCGTGGGCGCTAATATACAAGAAGATTGTTTCAGTGTAAGAGTAGAAAACGATGGTGCTGTGATACCTCAGGCCTTACGCCAAAAGGTGTTTACCCCCTTCTTCAGAGCCGAAACGGCCACCACGGCATCTACCACTGGAACTGGCATCGGGCTGGCCTTAGCACGCACACTGACTGAGCTGCATGGCGGAACACTAACCATCGTCGACAGCAATGTGTATAACATCTTTGTTGTTAGTATTCCTGTTGGCAAGCAGGCAACGCTCCTGCTTACCGCTGACGAAACGCCTCTGCAAGCTACATTCAACAAAGAAGAAGAAGCGGCCCCTACTGAAGAACTTGATATTGAGGAGGCCGACATTGACAAGGTGGGCACCGTGCTGATAGTAGAAGATAATAAAGCCATGCAGCAATATGAAAAGCAGCAAATGAGGCATTTGTATCACGTGCTTACAGCCGGTAATGGGCAGGAGGCGCTGGAGGTTTTGAAAGAACATACTGTAGACATTATTGTGTCAGACGCTATGATGGAACCCATTGATGGCTTTGAGCTTTGTAGACAAATAAAAGAGGACGTAAACTTCAGCCACATACCCTTCGTCTTACTAACAGCCCTTACGCTCGACTCGGCCAAGATCAAAGGTATGGAAAGCGGTGCCGACTCGTACATAGAGAAGCCCTTCTCTACCGATTATCTTCTTAATGTGATACAAAACTTGTTACGCACACGCGAAAACATCAAGAAAGCATATGCTACATCACCATTTACGCCACAAGAGACAGTTTCTATTAGCAAAGCCGACGAGGCGTTTATTCAACGGTTAAAAGATGTGGTATCTGTACATCTGAAAGACAGCGAGTTTGGCATTACACAGTTGGCCAGCTATATGTGTATGAGCCGCACAAATCTTAACCGTAAGATACGTGGTACCTTTAACCTCACGCCCAACAATTATATCAAAATAGAACGTCTGAAGCTGGCCGCTCAGTTGATGAAAGACGGTGACTGCAAGGTAAATGAGGTTTGCTATACCGTGGGGTTTAGTTCTCCATCTTACTTTACACAATGCTTTCAAAAGCAGTTTGGTCTTTTACCTAAAGATTTTATTGGAGGCAATTAAAGAAAGAGTAGATAAAAAGATAAAAAAATAACACACACGCTTATCTCCCCCTCTCTCCCTCTACACCTTCCGGATAAGCGAGTAGATAAAGATGCGTATCTTCATGGGCATGATGCGGGTGGTAAAACGTATGATCATGTTTTTCAGCATTTGTGGCAGCGAGGTAAAGCCCAAGCGGTGTATGTTTATTTGCACCACCACCTCGTCTTTAGCATAGCGCCATCCGCCACGACGTGCCACCGTGTCGGGCGAATAGCGAAACCACAACAACGAGTGTTGAATGTTGTAACACTTAGCGCCATTCATCAACATACGTATCCATAAGAAATAGTCTTCAGGAAAATACTCTACCAGATAGCCTTCGGCATCAAGCACCGCCTGCTTACGATACATCACCGTGGGATGGTTAAAGGGGCAACGGCTCTTGGCATAACGCACGATCTCGCTGGCCGTCTCGGGCACCTTGCGCGTAGCACGACACTGGTTGGGCGAGTCGATAAACTCGTCAATCCATGCGCCCACCAGGGCATAGTCGGGGTGCGACTGCAAGAAGGCATACTGCTGCTCGAAACGTTGCGGCTTGCAAATATCATCGGTATCCATGCGAGCCACAATGTCGTGCTTGCACAGCTGTAAGCCATCATTTAGGCAGTGGCCCAATCCGCGATTTTCGGCATAGGCCACCACACGCAACTCGCTGTGCTGGCGTTGCATATGGCTGATTACAGCGTCGAGTTCGGGCGTAAGGGGGCCATCTTTGATAAACACCACTTCGTCGGCGCAAAGGGTTTGCGCAAACACGCTGTCAAGACTGGCTTTAAGAAAGGAAGCCTGCTCTTTCTTATACACCGACATCAGAACTGAAAATGGGGCTTTGGGTGATGGTTTAATCATAAATTGGCTGCTTTTGTTACAATGATAACGCGGCTATCGTGGTTTTATTGCAAACAATGGGCAGCGATTATAAGGTAAAATTAAGAAAAGAATGCGAAAAGAGAGAAATATGGGCAAAAAAGCGTAACTTTGCAAGTCGATTACCTATTATAAGAGAGAATGAATATTGAGAGTGAATGGTTAAACCGCACCGAACGGTTAGTGGGGTCTGACATTATGCATAACATTACTGCCCAACGTGTTATTATTTTAGGCGTTGGCGGCGTGGGCAGTTGGTGTGCCGAAAGCTTGATACGATCAGGCATTAAGCAGCTCACCATTGTTGATGCCGACTGTGTTTGCGTTTCAAATATCAACAGACAACTGATGGCTACCACGCGCACCGTGGGACAAGCAAAAGTTGAAGCGCTGAAAGAGCGATTGCTCGACATCAACCCCGAAGCCAACATTACCGCTATTCAAAAAATATTCAATGCCGATACGGCCGAGAGTTTCAATCTCGAACAATACGACTATATTGTTGATGCCATCGACAGCCTAAAAGACAAGGCGCTACTGATGCTGAAAGCCTGTGAAACGAAGGCTAAATTCTTCTCGTCGATGGGTGCTGCGCTGAAGATGGACCCCACACAAATAAGGGTGGCCGAATTCTGGAAGGTGCGTGGATGCCCCTTAGGTTCGGCTCTGCGCAAGAAATTCAAACACATGAAGGTGCGCCCTGCCCATAAATTCAGTTGCGTGTATAGCGAAGAGGTGCTTGAAAACCGTGGCGAGGCCATGAGCAGCCCTGGCGACGTGATGTATAACAAGGTGCAGGTAAACGGCAGCATGGTACATATTACAGCCATCTTCGGGTTCACCATCGGCGGACTGGTGCTGAACGACATTTATCAGAAGACGTTAGGCGCAGTTTCGGCCTCAACACAAGCCTCTTCTACTGAAAACGAATAGAAAAGGTAGAAGATTATACAACATTTTAAACTTTTTTCAGTTATATAGATAACGGTGTACCAAAACACACACGACGAAAAAGAACATGTACCAAACAATAAACGCTGATATCACACACGACCGCATGAGCGTAGCCGAACGAGGGGTGAAACGCTTTGCCGACATTCTGTGCTCACTGGTGGGCCTGATTGTCCTATCACCCGTCTTCTTGCTTATCATCGTGCTGATGAAGCGACAAGGCAACGGCCCCGTTTTCTTTCGCCAAGAGCGCATAGGATACAAAGGCAAGCCGTTCACCATCATTAAGTTTAGAACAATGAGCAGCGTCATTGAAGACAATGGCCCACAACTGGTAGCCAAGAGCGATAGTGCCAACTCAACACCACTGGAGATGTTTCTTCGCGACCATCATCTCGACGAGTTGCCACAACTGTGGAACGTGCTGAAGGGCGATATGTCAATTGTAGGGCCACGACCCGAACGCCAATACTTCATCAACAAAATAATGGAGCACGATAGCAGCTACCCCCTGCTGTTTGAGATGCGACCCGGCCTAACCTCAGAGGCCACCCTATACAATGGCTACACCGACACTATGCAAAAAATGCTGAAGCGCCTACACATGGACATACATTATCTTGAGCACCGCACCCTATGGACCGACATCAGCATTGTGTTTAAAACCGTGGCGTGCATCGTGAGCGGAAAGCGCTTTTGATAAGCCAAACACAACAATATTCATCAAGAAACAATACAACTATTTTATTTAGATATAAAAAGACAATGAAGAAACTTGCTTTTTTCTTTCTCCTACTGCTAATGGCAACCGTGAGTGCCAAGGCACAATCGGGCATGACCGACAACCAAGTGATGGCCTTCGTGCTGAAGGAGCATAACGCGGGCACGTCGCAAGCACAGATTGTGACCAAGCTGATTCAACGTGGTGTTGACATACAGCAGATACGACGCGTAAGACAGAAATATGAAAGTATGCAGAAAGGCAATGCCGTGGGCTATGTATCTGACGGCGAGTCGAAAGCCAACGACAGCCGTATGCGCAAGAACAATGGAAAGAAGAAAACAACAGGCTCTTCACTCATCGACGCTCAGGCTGAAGACGACAACAGCATGAGCGACAGCCGTATACAAGATTTTCGCAAGAGCAAGCTGAGTGGCAAAGGCGGAAAGCAATATGCCAACGAAGACCAGCTGGCCATGGAGAGCGAGCTGGGACTGTTTATGCCCACCGACACCGCCACGCTGGTGAAACAACTGATGGAAGAGCGCGAGCGTGAACGTAAAAAGGTGTTTGGACGCGACATCTTCAACAACTCGGAACTCACCTTCGAGCCCAATATGAACATTGCCACACCACAGAACTATCGTCTGGGGCCTGGCGATGCCGTTATCATTGATGTGTATGGTGCCTCACAACGCACCATTGAAAGCACCGTATCGCCCGATGGCGAAATTACGATTGAAGGCTTTGGACCCGTAGCCGTAAGCGGACTGACCGTAGCTCAGGCCAACGCCCGCCTACGTAGCACGCTGGGCAGCCGTTATAGCAGCAGCAAGATAAAGCTCACGGTGGGACAAACACGCACCATCATGGTAAACGTGATGGGCGAGGTAAAGACCCCTGGCACCTACACCCTGGCAGCCTTCGCCACCGTGTTTCATGCCCTGTATATGGCTGGTGGCACAAACGACCTTGGTACGCTGCGCAACATCAAGGTGTACCGCAACAGCAAGCTCGTTACCGTGGTCGACATATACGACTATATCTTGAACGGAAAACTGACTGGCAACGTGCGATTGGCCGATAACGACGTGATTGTTGTTGGCCCCTACGACTGCCTTGTAAACATAACAGGCAAGGTAAAACGCCCCATGTTCTACGAGATGAAGCAGAACGAGAGCATAGCCTCACTGTTGAAATATTCGGGCAACTTTACTGGCGATGCCTATCGAAAGAGCGTGCGCGTGTTCCGCAAGTCGGGAAACGAGCATGCTGTGTTCAACGTGGGCGAATTCGACTTTGCCAGCTTCCGCATTGCCGATGGCGACTCGGTAACTGTCGACTCGGTGCTGCAACGCTATAAGAACACCGTGGAGTTGAAAGGCGCCGTGTTCCGTCCCGGCCTCTATAACCTGGGCGAACAAGTTAACAGTGTGCGCTCGCTTATAGAGCAAGCCGATGGTGTGACCGAAGCGGCCTTCACAAACCGCGCCGTCATTCATCGTATGAAGGCCGACCGCACCCTCGAAGTGCTGAGCATCGACCTGGGGGGCATACTGAGTGGCAAGGTGGCCGATGTGCCCTTGAAAGAAAACGACGTGCTGTTTATCTCTACCAAGCCCGAACAGGTAACACAACGCACCCTTACCATACGTGGCGAGGTGCGCTTCCCTGGCGTCTACCAATATGCTGATAACGAAACCATTGAAGACTTCGTGCTGCAAGCTGGTGGCTTAACTGATAAGGCTTCGACCGCAAAGGTGAGCGTGAGTCGCCGCGTTAACGACCCCAAAGCCTTGCAACCCGACAGCATTATTGCCAAGAACTATACACTGAGCCTGAAAGATGGCTTCGTGGTTGACGGCACACCGGGCTTCGTGCTCATGCCCTTCGACGAGGTTTACATTATGAAGAGCCCCGCCTATACCGAGCAACAAAACGTAAAGGTTGAGGGCGAGGTAATGTTTGCTGGCACCTACTCGCTCACACGTAACAACCTGCGCCTGAGCGACCTCTACTATAAAGCGGGTGGTTGCAACGCCCTGGCCTATATCAAGGGTGCCCGATTGGTGCGCAAAGCCAACGAGAACGAGAAGGCGCGTATGCTTGCCGCTTACCAGATGCAGAGCGAACAGCAACGCAAAAACCTGCTTGAGCAGGCAGCCAGCAGCAACAACGCTGGTGGCATACAGCAAGCAGCCGAAGGGGCTAAGAACGCTAACATGGAGCGCTTCAGCGTGCCCGACGAATATCCTGTGGGCATCGACTTGGCTGCCGCCATCAAAGAACCAGGCAGCGATGCCGACATCATTCTGCGCGAAGGCGACCGCCTCATCGTGCCACAATATAACGGTACTGTGAAGATTAACGGCGCCGTGATGTATGCTAACACCGTGGCCTACGAAAAAGGCAAGAAACCCAGCTACTATATTGACCAGGCGGGCGGCTACGCCACCGACGCTGTAAAGCGCAACGCCTACATTATATATATGAATGGCAAGGTGGCCAAGATGAGCCATGGTGCCAAGGTGCAGCCCGGCTGCGAGATTGTGGTGCCCGCCAAACTGAAACGCAAGATGAGCATGGCCGAGACCATGAGCTTGGGTAGCAGCATGTCAAGCATTGCCGCCATGATTGCCACCATTGCTAATTTGTCGAAATAAGCAGAAACGTGTTTTGAAGATAGTTAATTAATTAATAACCAATAAAAAGCCAAATGTTATTTAAAAAGAAGCAAAGACGCCATTCATTAACCTCATATATGATGGCTGCACTATTGATCGTATCAAACGCTGTCGCGGCACAAGCCGAGAATGAAGAGACAAAGCAATGGCCCGACTTACCGTTGCTAACCATTGAAACCATTGATCACGTAGAGCCAACGGCTACCGTGGTAACGCCCCCTGAAGGAGGTTTAGGCATAAGCATCGTCAGTGAACATGTGCCAGGACGTATGGTAATTACATTAAAAGGCGAAACCCTCTACGACAGTGGCGACTATGTAAAAGGAGAATCGGGCATGCGAATGAAGATAAGGGGAAACTCAACAGGAGCTCATCTTCCTCAGCATCCCTATAAAATAAAGTTATCAAAAAAAGCCGACTTACTAACTCCCAACGGCGGCAAAGCTAAAAGTAAAGATTGGGCGTTACTGTCTATTCACACATGGAACAAAGCCATGAAAGGTGAAGAAAGTAACATCTTAACCGAGATGGGAAACGCCGTATGCAGCGCTCTTGGTTTTTCATGGGTGCCTCGCACACAGTTTGTAAACCTTGTGTTAAACGGAAAGTATCAAGGCATATATCACCTGTCAGAAACATTTGAGCGCAGTGATAGCCGAGTAAACATTGGTAAGAAAGGCCTACTCATTGAGAACGATGCCTATTGGTGGAAGCCTGGCGAAGTATATTTCAAGACAAACCATCAGAACAAGTCCATGGGTTACACCTTTAAGTATCCCGACTCAGACGATGTGACAGAAGCCGAACTGGCCAACATCACCACATACATGAACAGTGTTGAGGAAGCTATCTTCTCAGACAACGAAGCAGACAACTATCTCGACTATACAGAGTTTGCTCGCTAGATACTTGCGCACGACATTCTTGGTTCAAATGATGCCGCTGGCAGCAATGCATATTTATATAAAAATGAGCTCAGCGAAAACGAGCCTAACGACGACAAGCTGAAGATGGCCGCGCTATGGGACTTAGACTCTTCGTTCCTCGTTGACGACAACATATGGAGCAATCAGCATAAGATGGATGTATTCTATTATCCAGAACTGTTCAAAAAGAAAGGCTTCGTAGAAAAATATAAAGAACTATACAACGAAAAGAAAGACGGTATATACGCCTCGGTGAGCGATTGTTTGAACAAAATGAAAGATAACATTGGCGAAGCCTTTGAACAAAGCCGTGCCATGCACCAAGAGGTATTTGAGGGCGAGTGTAAGAATACGCTTTCCGAACAGATTGACGAAGTTCTGACACACCTCAAAACTCGCCTTGACGCCCTTGAGACAATGGTTCCCGCCATGAATGTAGAAACGGGCATCAGCAATGTGCAAACCCCTACCACACTATGGCAGCGCACCGACCTTTTCGGACGTAACTACACACATACAAACGCCTCAACGCTGCCATCGCAGATATATATTGAAAAGATGAGCGATGGCACTGTGAGAAAAGTATTTAAGAAATAAAACAGATAATGGACGAAGGTAAGAAAAAACTCATCAGTGTAAACATTTTAGATGTAATAACACTGCTGAAGAAGGATAAACGTAAACTTATTATCTATAGCTGCGTAGCAGCGGCTATAGGTGTGGTAGTGGCACTCAGTACGCCCAAGACATACGACAGTTCGGTGACGCTGGCTCCTGAGGAATCGGGAGCAGGCTTCTCGGGCAGTATCTCATCATTAGCTTCAATGGTGGGCATGAACATGCGCATTGGGCAAACTGGCGATGCCCTCTACCCTGAAATTTATCCGGACGTAATGTCTTCGCCCGACTTTCTTGTTTCACTTTTCCCCATTAAGGTAAAGACCATAAAAGGCGATGTATCGTGCGACTATTACACTTATCTAACAAAGCATCAGAAGTCGGCCATCACCGACTATCCTTTGCTTGCTATGCAATATATTGTCTCTATCTTCAGCATAAAAAACGAAGCACTGGAAAAAGGCAAAGGAAAAGATGCTGGCAACACCCCTCTTTGGCTCACCAAAGACCAGTATAGGGTTATAAAGTCGTTGTCGAAAGGCATACAATGTGCGGTTGACAAGAAAACCAATGTTATCACAATTAAGGTAACCGACCAAGACCCATTGGTTGCAGCCTTGGTAGCCGACTCAGTAAAGCAACACCTACAAGTAGCTATTACCGAATATAAGACTAAGAAAGCATGTAACGACTTGCAATATATGCAACGCCTGTTTGAGGAGGCACGCAGCCAGTATGACAAGGCGCGTCAAACCTATGCTGCCTATGCCGATGCAAACCAAGAGGTGACATTGCAAGCCTACAAGATGAAGGCCGATGACCTTGAGAACGATATGCAGTTAAAATATAACATCTATACACAGGTGGTTGAGCAGTTGCAGTTGGCAAAAGCCAAAGTGCAAGAGCGCACCCCTGCCTTCACGGTTATTGAGAGTGCAGCCGTTCCCTTGCGTGCCAGCAGCAAGTCGCGCGCATCAATGGTCATCACCTATCTGTTCTTTGGTTTCTTCCTACGCTTTGGCATTTTAGTATGGAAGAACCGTAACCTCTTTATACATATTTAAATAATAAACATCTGACGCTCGCATGCGTCAGTATGTTTTTCTCTTTTTATTCGATGATACATATTTTTAAAAAGCATCCGTATATTGCTGCTTCCATTGCTGCCATCTTGGTGGCAGTGGTAGCATGGATGCTTGTGCCCAAAACATACGGAGCACAGGTGAAGATATCAGACGAATATAAAGAAACCGACTTAAGCATAGGCTTAAACCAGCTTAACGTGTTAACACGCGATTTGGCTGGAGATGTTAACAAGGGTGTAAACGACATTGAAGTGTATTGGCGCATCTTAAAATCAGAAGAGATGGCACAAACCATTGCTCGCACACAGGTGCCAGGCAAAGGTGTTGATTATGCCCATTATTTAGCCGAGCCCGACACCCTTGAAGCTATCACCCGCAACATCAGTTATAACATATCAGCCAAACAGCAGACTCTTACCGTTCAATTTGCCGACCACAATCCTGTGGTAGCCGCACAAATGCTTGACAGCGTAATGATGCATCTTCAAAACACCATTACGGCCCATCGTCGCGCCATGTCATTGCAAAAATATCAAGCGGCTATGACAAAGCGACACCTTGCTGGCCAAGCATATCATAAGGCGTTAAACGATTATGCCAACTATGTTGACACCCACATTGAACAAACCTTACCATCAGAGCAGAAACAGGCCGATGCACTGAAAGAAGAGATAGACAAACGATATAGCAATTATAATAAGGCTGTGATAGAATGTGAACGCTACGAGATGTTATCAAAGCGTTCATACCTTTCATATGGCATTGTTAAAAGCAACATGGTGCCCACCCAAGCCACACCTTATTTAATAGGCTATGTGTTACTGGCCCTATTTATAGCCTTACTCTCAGTAAAAGCATGCAAGCTGTATGCTACATGGAAACAAAACCCAGTAATCACCGACTTTGGTAGTGCCACCTCGCCTTGGTGCATTACATTGGTAGTATGGGGTAGCCTGATGATAGCCATGCAGTTTCGCGACCCCACATGGCTCAATGCCCCCAGCTCACAGTTCTATACCAGCCTGTGTTTGTGGCTGGCGTTCTTCTGCCCTGTTTCGTTTATCACCTATACTTTATTACCTTGCAACACCACCGACCGTCAACAAATACAACATCAAGCGGCCACTCCTATCCATATGAACAAGATAGGCCTTTGGATGTTTTATTTTTTGTTTACGATCAGCGTCATCATCACGCCGTTGTTTATTAAACGAATTATGGACATCGTTATGATGTTTGGCACTGAAGACATGATGCTCAACATGCGAAACCTTGCCGTTTACGGAAACCAGCAGAGCTTCTTAAACTATGCCATCGTCGTAAACGAGACGCTTATGATTGTAGCGTTATGGGCCTATCCACAGGTAAAGAAATGGGTAATGGCGGTTGCTTGTCTTTCAAGTTTAGCCAATTCAATTGCCATTATGGAGAAAGGTGGCATGCTCTTAGTCATCTTCTGCATTGTCTTCATTCTTTATCAGCGCAGTTACATTAAGATACGCACTATAGCGGTACTGGCCGTGGTACTGATTCTTTTATCCTACGGCTTCAACTTGATGCGTGAGAGCAAAGACACTATCGACTATCAGAACGACGACTCTATATTCAATTTCATTGCCATGTATCTGCTGTCGCCACCCGTAGCCTATTGCACCCTTACGCGCGAGTTGGTACCACAGTTTGGAGGCCACACGTTCCCCTTGGTTTATTTGTTCCTTATTAAACAAGGAATGGGCAACTATGTGTTCTTCGACCGTTTGCAAGAGTTTGTTTTTGTACCCGTGTCGACCAATGTTTACACCATATTTCAGCCCTTCTATATGGACTTCGGACAGTTTGGCGTAGCCATCTTTGCCGTGGTTTATGGTGTACTTACGGGCTGGGCCTATAGGCAGATGCGCAATGGTGTAGCCTTTGGCAAGTGCTTTTATATGTATATAGCCTATTGTCTCATCTTCCAGTTCTTCCAAGAATACATCTTTACAGGCAACATGCACATTGTGCAGCTCATCGTGTTTCTCTTTATTTGCACTCAAGACAAATTTAACGTTACACTACGAAAGTCACAGATACGACAACAGTAAAACACTGTTTTAACAAGCTGTTAAATACAGATACAATAAAAAGTAAGCGAGAAAATGAAAATGACAAACATCATACAACGCATTTCAGGCAAAGACCCACGTTCAGCCTTGTTGCTAAAAAACGTGTTGGCATCGCTGGCCGTAAAAGGTTGGTCGGTGGTGGTGCAATTGTTGCTCGTTCCGCTTACCTTGGCGTGCCTTGGCGTATATGAAAATGGTGTATGGTTAACCATTAGCTCGGTATTGTTATGGATTGATAATCTTGACGTAGGCTTAGGCAATGGCTTACGCAATAAGTTGGCTGTTTGTTTAGCCGAAAACAACATTGAAAAGGCGCGCCAAATGGTATCGTCAACCATTGCCATGCTCACTTGTATCATTGTTCCTGTAACCATTGTTTTATTGATAGCCGAGTGTGTGGGCGATGTGTATGCATTTCTGAACGTGTCGCCTCAGCGCATTGGTAACCTAGTTACCATTTTGTTGGCATCAACTATCATGGTGTGTGCCACTTTTATACTTAAGTTTCTCGGAAACTTTTACATGGGTTTACAATTGCCCGCCATCAATAATGCTATCGTTACAGGTGGCAACACACTGGCACTAATAGGCACAGGCTTGGTGTATCTCAGCGGTCGTCACTCGTTGTTATTAGTGGCTATGGCATACACAGCAGGCCCCTTGCTTTCATATCTCATTTGTTTGCCTATCACCTTTTTAGGCCGCTATCGCCACTTATGTCCCTCGTTCCGCCTTATCAACGTGTCGGCCATGAAGGAACTGTTCAATATAGGAAGCAAGTTTTTTGTATTACAGATAGCTGGCATCGTGTTGTTTTTCTCAACAAACATACTCATCTCGCGTTTCTTCTCGCCCAGTATGGTAACGCCTTATCAGATAGCAAACCGCTATTTCATGTTATCGATGTTGCTTTTCACTATCTTATGCGTACCCTATTGGAGCGCTACTACCGATGCTTACGCCAAGCACGACTTTGCATGGATACGCCAAGCCAACCGCACACTGAACAAAATAATGCTGGGCATAGCACTACTGATAGGGCTTATGACAATAGGCTCGCCACTGGTTTATCATATATGGATAGGCACCAAAGCATCAGTGCCCTTCTCAATGACGGTTCTCGTAGGCCTATATGAACTGATACTCATACTGAGCACTCGCTATTCGTTCGTGCTCAACGGCATTGGTGCTCTACGTCTTCAGTTATATGTAACCATTGCCATGGCCCTATGTTATGTTCCATTAGCCATCTGGGTGGTGGGGCAATATAACAATATCAACGCTCTGTTACTGCTTATGTGCTTTATCAACATGCCAGGCTTAGTGGTAAACATTATTCAATATTATAAAATTATTGGAGGCAAGGCTAAAGGCATTTGGGTACAATAAATCTATCATTAAATGCTTAACAACAAGCCGTCAACAGCATATTAAAAGAAGTAAACAAGGGAAAGAAAAAATGGGAAAAACAACAACAGCAATACTTCTCGCAACCTATAATGGCGCACGCTATCTGCGCGAACAAATAGAGTCGATTTATACACAAACCTATCAAGACTGGACACTGTATGTTCACGACGATGGGTCGACTGATGGTACGCAAGAAATATTGGCCGAATATGCAAAGACAAAGGCCAACTTTGTTGTGCTCGACTATCCCAGCCAACATGGGGCGAAAGCCAATTTTATGAGTCTGCTAAAGATGGTAGAAGCTTCTTATTATTTTTTTACAGACCAAGACGACGTATGGCTGCCCAATAAAATAGAGGTTTGTATGCAACAGATGCTGCAAACCGAGCGCGAAAACGTTAATAGCCCCCAAACGCCCATCTTGGTATGTTGCGACGTGTGTGTAGTAGACGAAGCGTTGCACCCCATTGCACCTTCGTTGTGGCAGTATTCGGGCACCCATCCCGAGTTTCTCACCACGTTTGCCGAAAGCGCAGCCACCCCCTTCGTTACGGGTTGCACCATGCTCATCAATCATCGCGTAAAAGAGGTGGTGTTATGGCACAAGCTATCAAAAGCTGTTATGCACGATACCTTTATCACCTTATGCGCACTAAAAGCCCAAGGCAAGGTGGTGCCCATTTTTCAGTCGTTAATGCTTTATCGACAACACGGCTTAAACACATTAGGGGCTTACTCGAAGACAATGAGCACATGGGCCTACAAACTGCGACACCTTAAAACAGTATGGCACAACCATACCGCCCATTGGCGCATGCTCAAGGCTTTAGGCTATGGCTCATGGTTTAAGTTTATAAAGTATAAACGTCTTTATAAAAAAAGATGCCATAACGTTAACAGTTAAAGCGGCAACAAACGTTTAAACAAATGGTTCATGAAACATTTAGAAAGAAACAATAATAACGATATACCAGCTACCCATGAGCAAAGAGAACAGGTAAAAGTGGGGGCAGTATTGGTTCTCTACAATCCTAACCTTGACCTTTTGCAACAATGTGTTGACACTTTGGAACAACAGGTTGACGAGGTGTGTGTTGTTGATAACTCTACCTCCTCACACAGTTCCTTCTTCTGTGCATACAAACAAAAGGTTTGTTATATAGCTAACATGAAGAATATAGGCATAGCCGCTGCACAGAACATAGGCATCGAGCATTTTAAACGTCTACAATTCCACTTCGTTCTCTTTTCTGACCAAGATAGCCTTTCGCCACAGGGTTTAGTGCAAGGTTTGCTTACTGCTTATCAACACCTTTCCCCCATCATACCCATTGCTTGCATCGGCCCTATGCCCATTAACAGAACTAATGGCAAACCCTACTTCTGCCCACAAAACGTACTGAAAACAGGGCAACACGAAGGCGTAACCTATCATCAAGTGCATAGCATTATATCATCCTATTCGTTTATACCATTAAAGAATTTTGAGGTGGTGGGTAATATGCGAGAACAATTGTTCATCGATTTTGTTGACGACGACTGGTGCTGGCGTGCCCTTACCTATCATCAAATGGTATCTGTTTTGGTGCCCAACATTCGTATCGAGCACGAGCTAGGCGTATCGTCAACATTTATGGGGCGCAATATCAGCCTCTCGTCGCCCTTTCGCATGTATTATCAAACGCGCAACTTACTGTGGATGTGCCGCCAGCCCTACACCCCTACTTACTGGAAACGCATGAACTTGAAAAAGCTGTTAATCAAGTTTGTTTATTATCCCTTATTTACCCATCAGCGCTGGGCCTACCTTAAACGCATGGTGCAAGGAGTGATAGACGGACTAAGAACATCATTAAACTAAAAAGAACCAACTGTAAGGCGAACAAGAATAAAATGACTGATACGAAACAACAAAAACAGCATATAGGCATTGTTATTGTAACGTTTTACCCCAATGCCACCATCTTAGCCTCACGCTTACGTGCGTTAGGCAATGAGGTAAGCATAGCCGTTGTTGACAATACCCCCACAACAACAGAGCAAGCATCAGCCTCCCTCACACCACCACCTCTTCAACAATTATTTGCCTTACCCCACATTGCTCATATCACATTACATGCCAATACTGGCATTGCCCATGCACAGAACGAGGGCATAAAATGGCTAACGGCCCGGGGCTGTAGCCACATTGTTTTTTTTGACCAAGATAGCGAATATACATTAACGTATGTGCAGGACATTGTGGCCGAATATAATCGCATCAGCCTTCTACAGCCCTCGTTAGGCATATTAGGGCCTCGCGTCATCAATCAAACTGATGGTGTAGAGTATCATTCTGTAATTCATACCGACGAGCAACAAGACAATGGCTTCATACGTCGTCGCGAAATAATCAGTTCGGGTAGCTGTATCGCTATCAAAAAGCTACACACAATAGGTATGATGGACGATGCGTTATTTATCGATTATGTCGACTTTGAATATTGCTGGCGAGCAGCCCATAAGGGGTTGATAAGTGGCATCACAACAGCTGTAAACCTACCGCATAAGGTAGGCAATAACGACCTGCACTTTCCACATGGCTATCGGGTCATCATCTCGGCACCGTTTCGTTATTATTATCAATATCGCAACCACCTATGGCTCTGCCGGCGTGGCTACGTACCCATGCAGTGGAAGATAAACACTGGCATCAAGCAATTTTTACGTATTTTCTACTTTCCATTCATGGTAAAAGGCTGGCAAAACATTGAGAAGAACATGTTTAAAGGCATCGCACACGGCTTGTTTAAACCAGCTAAACAATCTTTTACGCGACAAAAGTAAGACAAGATATTATACAATAATATAACTAAAAAAGAGTTATATATAATAAAATGTAGAAAGAGTTAAACACACACAATGATATATAATTGTTATCTTACATGTGCGTTGTTGCCATTCCTTGTGAGTGCCATCAGCGGCTTTATATTCACCCCACAAATTATCAGTTTCTGCTTAAAACGTAAGCTGTACGACTTGCCTAACGAGCGTAAGGTGCATCATAGCGCCATACCGCGTTTGGGTGGTGTGGCCTTTCTGCCTTGCATGTTGCTGGCCTTCTTAGTAGCCATGCTGGTGCTGAGCAGTCTTACGCCAGGCATGCCCGTAAAGGTGGGGCTGTGGTCGTGCGTGTTCCTCATCAGCATCTTTATGATATATGTGGTGGGCATTGTCGACGACCTTGTAGGCTTGGGTGCCCGCACCAAGTTTATGGTACAAATTATTGCTGCCTCGCTCATGCCTCTCTCAGGCCTTTGGGTGAACGACCTATATGGCCTATTTGGCATCTACGAGATACCCTTCTGGATAGGCGCCCCCATCACTGTGTTTATATTGGTGTTTATCGACAACGCCATGAACCTTATTGATGGCATCGACGGCCTCTCGGCAGGCCTGGCCCTTATCTCGCTCACGGGTTTTCTATATTGTTTTGCACGCGAAGGCATCTGGTCTTACTGCGTCATGGTGTCGGGCCTGATGGGGGTAATCACTGCCTACCTTTACTACAACTTGTTTGGCAAGGCCGAGAAAAAACAAAAGATATTTATGGGCGACTCGGGCAGCCTTACCATAGGCTTCATCTTAGGTTTCTTGTTCATCAAGTTTGCTATGAACAACACTGCCATCATGCCCTACCGCAGCGACAGCCTCTTGCTGGCCTATACGCTGCTCATAGTGCCCTGTTTCGACGTGGTGCGTGTGGCCCTCACCCGCATACGCAAAGGCACCTCAATCTTTCACCCCGATAAGAACCATATTCACCACAAACTAATGCGTAGTGGCCTATCTCAGCACGCCAGTTTAGCTGTCATCCTATTACTGGCCTTGCTGTTCTGCCTCATCAATGTGCTGCTACTGAAGGTAACAAAAATCACCGTTATCGTTATTTCTGATGTGGTGATATACATCCTCTTCCAGCTGGCCTTGAACATGATAATACGTCATCACGGCCAGAAAGCAATTGAATAGCGCCCCCAGTGAGCGCTGGCAACCGAACCAAATTCAAGATTAAACCAACATGAATAGTTATGTAGCAACCCGCCTGAAGCACGAAGAAAAAATCGAGTATAGGGCACATTACGGATGGACAGCATGGGTAATGCCTGTGGTAATGTTCATATTTCTGTCGTTACCCTTGCTGAGCTGTCTCGACAGTCCAGCATACGAATCAGAATATGACGAAGTATATACCGACACGTCATCGTTCACAGGGCTTTACGTCTTTGTCTTTTTATTGGGCTTAGGTGTATTGCTTTACCACTATCTGCGCATAAAGAAGGCCGAGATAGCGATTACCTCACAACGCGTTATCATCAAAACGGGCGTGTTCTCAACGCGCTTTGTCGATGTTAAGCTATCAAGAGTTGAGGGCATTGGCATACAGCAGTCGGCCATCGAGCGCATGTCAGACAGTGGCACCATTGCCATCAGCACGCTCGAGAACAACGTGTTTACCCTGAGCCACATTAAACAGCCCGACCTGTTTCGCAAGGCTTTTCAGCAAGCCTTAGAGCAATATATTGCCGTGCGCGAAGCACAATAAAGAGAGGGGCTTGTCTATACAACGGCCAAACAATATGATGAAAACGCATACTGATACGCCCTCAAAGTAGGACGGTGGCCTCCGCGCCCCGTCCTCCAGCACCCAGCACTTATAAAAACAATAAAAGGACAACAAAAGCAACATCTATATCTTAACAATGTTGTTCTTGTTGTCCTTTTATGGTTCAATATGGTTGTGTTTTCTATTTTGCACAACCACATCTGCTATTTTTATTCAGCCCGCCCATCAAGAGCATAGCCCTTGAAAGTTTGAGGAAACTGAAGTTTCGCAAGAACGTTATTTCACTTCAATGTGTTTAACGTCTTTATCTTCGTGCTTAACATTCTTTGGCATCACAATCTCTAAGACACCATCCTTAACCTCGGCGCTAATCTTATCGCGATCAACGTCTTCAGGCAAGGTATAAGTCTGCTCATAATTGCTGTAAGCGAACTCGCGACGCAGATAATGCGTGTGTTTGTCTTCATCCTTGTGCTCCATCTTGTTCTCAATGGCCACGTTCATCAAGCCATCGGCATCAATGTTCATGCGCACCCACTCTTTCTTCAAGCCAGGCACAGCCACTTCCATTGTATATTCTGAAGCCGTTTCCTTAACGTTCACTGCAGGAGCGGTGCCGTTTACGCGGGGCATCCACTGAGTGTCAAAAAAGCTATCATCAAACCAATTGTTCAACCAATTCTGATTATTGTTTCTGCGAACTAACAACATAATTTTTACCTCCTAATTATCTTTTTCTCACCCATCCATTGCCTTGTGGCTCGGCTGGGTTTTATGTTTGTTATCATTAATGTATCTCACTGATTGCCTGTGCCTTTCAGCTTCGGCTTTCACCCATATACACGCAATATACGTGCCAATAGCGCTACGCATGAGGCAAGAAAAAACCATGGATGCCACACCTGTCTTAAAGTGTGCCACCCATGGCATGAAAAGATAATTTTTTTAAACTTTGCTGCCAGTATCGTCAGTCTTTTTCAGCAACCACAGAGGCTCAACCTAAAACAAACTTCAACACAAATATTACAGCCAGGATGATGAGTGTGAGGTTAACGTCTTTCAGCTTGAAGGTGCAACACTTCATGGCCACATAGCTCAACAAGCCCAGACAGATGCCATCGGCAATGCTGTAGCACAGCACCATCGTAATCATGGTGATGAAGGCGGGGAAGGTTTCAGTAATATCAGTAAACTCAATCTTCTTCACCGAGTCGAGCATCAACACACCCACCATTACAAGGGCACCGCTGGTGGCAGGAGCCGGAATGAGCAAGAACAGGGGCGAGAGGAACAGGGCCAGCAAGAACAAAAGAGCGGTAACAGCCGATGTCAAGCCGCTACGGCCACCTTCGGCCACACCCGCAGCACTCTCTACATAGGTAGTGATGGTTGAGCTGCCCAACAAGGCACCTGCCGACGTACCTATAGCGTCGCTCAGCATGGCTTCGCGCACATGAGGAATACTGCCATCAGGACGTATAATGCCCGTTTTATCGGCCAAGCCCAAAAGGGTGCCCACGGTATCGAAAATGTTTACAAACAGCAGTGAGAAGATAACCACAGCCATATCGAGCGAGAAGAGGGCACTGAAGTCGAACTGGCAGAAAATAGGCTCGATGCTATGCGGAGCCGACACTGGCAACCAGCCCTCGGGCACCTCCGTCACACCCATCAGTATGCTCAACAATGTGGTAGCAATGATAGCAATAAACAGCGCGCCCTTAGTGTTTTTGGCCATTAACACGCCACTAAGCAAAATCGACACCACACCTAAGATAGCAGCAGGTGTAAAGTGTCCTAAGGCTACAAAGGTGTTGGGGTCAGACACAATAATGTGTGCATTCTTCAAGCCGATAAAGGCAATAAACATACCTATGCCCGCCGATATAGCGTAACGCAAGTTGGCTGGTATGCTGTCAAGAATAAGCTCACGAATATTAAGAAAAGTGATGAGCACAAAGATAATGCCTTCAACCAGCAAGGCGGCCAACGCCTGTTGCCACGTCAGGCCCATAGCCTGGCACATGCTAAAAGCGAAAAAGGCGTTCAAACCCATGCTGGGGGCTTGCGCAAACGGCAACTTGGCCATAAGAGCCATCAGCATAGTGGCCAACGTTACAGCCAGTGCTGTACTGGTAAAAAGCGCTGGTTTATCCATGCCCGTAGTGGCAAGGATGGTAGGGTTTACAGCCAGCACATAGCTCATTGTAAGGAAGGTAGTGGCACCAGCAATCACCTCGGTGCGCACATTCATGGTTCGGGCATCAAAGCCGAACAAGCGGTTTAACATTTTCATGCTGCAAAATTATAAAACATCGCACCAATATGCAAGTTTTTAACAATGCTATTCGCTACAAAGACAGCGAGAAAGAGAATCGAGTAGGAGGTAAACACTAATCACAGGTGTTTATCTCCTATTTTCGTGTTTACCGACCTCTCACACCACCGTACGTGCGGTTCCGCATACGGCGGTTCCTATTTTGGATGCCATTCGAGATATGAACCCATCAGCGTTGGATAACCTGCATCATGCAATTTCTGTGAGGAAGCTGCCCTCTGCATTATTGGAGAGCCACTAACTTTCCAATATTCTTTAACATAACCCCATCTTCGGGCATCATACTCATTAATGCCACATCGGATAAGGTTTTTAATCCTCGTCTTCGGGAGTTTCCAAGCCTTCCATATACACATGCGTATCCGTCGCCGCAGCCAACTATCAGTGTCCATAAGCAGGCGTTTCATATTGGCTAAGTGAAAGTATCCGACCCATCCTCTTATATACTCCTCAAGTTTCTGCTTTCTCTTGGCATATCCCATTCCGTTACTTCGTGAAGTCAACTCCTTGAGTTTGGCTTTCATCTTGGCTTTGGATTTTGGATGTACTGTGAGTTGGCATTTACCCTTACTCATGTAAAAGGAGTAACCTAGATATTTAACGCCTTTCACGTATGATACGACTGTCTTTTCCTTGTTCACCTTCAAGTAGAGTTCACCTTCGATGAATCGGGTTATAGACTCCTTTACCCGTGTGGCTGCACGCTTGGACTTGCAAAATATCATCGAATCATCAGCGTATCGCACAAATGGGAGTCCTCGGCATTCGAGTTCCTTGTCCAACTCGTTGAGCATGATGTTGCTCAACAACGGACTCAGCGGACCACCTTGCGGTGTGCCCTCCTCGCTCACCTCAAAGACACCTTTGTTCATAACACCACTTCGAAGATATTTGTGTATTAGACTCACCACCCTGCCGTCCTTTATCGTACGGCTGAGGATTTCTATGAGCTTGCTATGGCACACCGTATCAAAGAAGCGTTCCAAATCGAGGTCAACCACATACACGTAACCGGCATCGATTATTTTCTGCGCTCCTCGCAGGGCGTCGTGGCATCCTCTTCGCGGACGGAAGCCAAAGCTTCTCGGGGAAAACTGGCGCTCATAGATAGAAGTCAAGGTTTGATTGATGGCTTGTTGCACCATACGGTCGATTACCGTAGGAATACCCAATAGGCGCATCTTGCCATTGTCTTTGGGTATCTCTACCCTTTTTACTGGGTTCGGAC
>ENA-ORMX01000939-ORMX01000939.1-human-gut-metagenome-genome-assembly--contig:-NODE-939-length-20690-cov-17.488684_pt1 | contig 20690 bp, 14 predicted proteins | sample MGYA00242108_ERZ509007 | MGnify/ENA primary metagenome ERZ509007 (study PRJEB26280, sample SAMEA2338745) | human gut metagenome | biome: human gut; feature: human-associated habitat; material: faeces...
ACGGTGGCAATGGCTTGTTAGGCATATCTGCCTGAATGTTGTACCACTGAGTAGGAAGTTCCTGCTCGCTTAAGATGTACTTTTTCTGTCTCATATTTATATATATGTTTAAAATTGTTGTATGCCAGAACAAAGGTACAAATAAAAAATGAAATAAAGAACTTTTTTATGTGTTTTTCCACTATTTTTTTATTTTTATCCAATAAAATAGTTCATTCTACAGGTATTATTTGTTATATAAGTGTATTTTCAGTGTCATTTTTATAAATTCAATCAAATATTACCCCATAAAATACCAAATATTACCCCCTATATTATAATAAAAAATAGTATCTTTGCAACAGAAAAATTCAAAATGCGTTGTGAAACGCTTATCATCATCTTTTACTTATACAAAAAAATAAAACATTGGAGTTCAATAGTGATATTGAGATTCCAATGTTTTTTTTATACACTAAACTGAAACATATTATCATGTAAAGTTGACATATCATCATGTAACGTTGTCAGATTTCTAACCTTTCAGTATAAATCAACAGTCTGTTTTATTGTCTACTTCCACAATTGATACAGGATTTTACCCATAGACTGCAGACACAGATTATTTCTTTTCATTACCTAAATCTATCTGCGATATCTGATTCAACAGATTTACAGCCTGTCCTACTGTCTTCACATCATTGATGCGAAGCATTCGCTTGTTGAATTTTTCCTTCAGAACACAATCTTGAATATGACTGGTAACGTAAGCGAGTATGCGGTTAAACATCTGACTTCTGTAGAACGGACTGTTTACATTGCTCACAAATTGCATCTGCATATAGCCCTGCTTGAGAATAATCTTCTCGCAACCTAGCTTCTTGCCTACCCTACGCAGACCTACCACATGCATCAGTTCGTCTGCTTCATGAGGCACAGGACCAAAACGGTCTATCATACGCTTGCGGTAAGCCTCTACTTCCTCATCGCTCTCCAGACGGTCCAGTTCACGATAAAGGAGCATGCGCTCACTGTCACCCGGCACATAAGTCTGAGGAAAATACATCTCCAGATCGCTCTCTATGCCACAATCGTCAACGAAATCATCACCCGTAAGCTGGGCACCTTCATCCATCTTCTCCTGATAAAGATCACAGAACTCCTCGTTCTTCAACTCTGTGACAGCCTGAGAGAGAATCTTCTGGTAGGTTTCATAACCCAGATCTTCCATAAAACCGCTCTGCTCAGAGCCCAGCAGATTACCCGCACCGCGGATATCCAGGTCCTGCATGGCGAGATTGAAGCCGCTACCCAGTTCGCTGAACGTCTCCAGAGCCTCCAGACGGCGACGCGCCTCAGGAGTAAGTGCACTCTTAGGTGGCGCCATCAGATAGCAGAAAGCCTTCTTGTTGCTTCTTCCTACGCGTCCACGCATCTGATGCAGGTCACTCAATCCGAAGTGATGAGCATCGCTCACGATAATCGTATTGGCATTGGAAATGTCGATACCGTTCTCAACAATAGTGGTAGAAAGCAGTACATCATAATCGTAATTGATAAAGCCCATGATGATTTTCTCCAAATCCTCAGGCTTCATCTGTCCGTGACCGATTGCTACCCTACAGTCTGGGATATGCTTCTCGATGAGCATCTTGAGCTCCGGAAGCTTGGATATTCTGTCGCATACGAAATAAACCTGTCCGTTTCGGCTCATCTCGAAATTGATGGCATCGCAGATAACTTCACTACTAAACGTTACCAGTTCGGTATGAATCGGATAACGGTTAGGTGGCGGAGTGCGCATGATACTCATATCCCGGGCGCCCATCAGAGAGAACTGGAGGGTTCGCGGAATCGGAGTAGCACTCATCGTGAGTGTATCGACATTTACCTTGAGCTGACGGAGTTTCTCTTTGGTAGACACACCGAACTTCTGCTCTTCATCGATGACGAGCAGTCCCAGGTCATGCCATTTCACGGTCTTTGATATCAGCTTATGCGTACCTATGAGGATATCAATCTTACCCTCTTTCAGGGCGTCAAGCACCTCTCTGGTTTCCTTCGTTGTACGGGCTCTACTGAGATAGTCTACCCTTACAGGCATGCCTTCCAGACGCTTTTTGAAAGTCTGATAGTGCTGGAAAGCCAGAACGGTAGTAGGCACCAGCACCGCAACCTGCTTGCTGTCGCACGCTGCCTTGAAGGCTGCACGGATGGCAACCTCAGTCTTGCCGAAGCCCACATCGCCACAAACCAGACGGTCCATCGGTCTGCCGCTCTCCATATCCTTCTTCACTTCCTGAGTAGCCTTATTCTGGTCTGGCGTATCTTCATACAGGAAGGAAGCCTCCAGCGTATGCTGCAGATAATTGTCGGCACTGAAGGCGAATCCCTTCTCCCGTCGGCGCTGGGCATAGAGTTTGATCAGGTCGCGCGCAATGTCCTTGATTCGCTTCTTAGCTTTGTCCTTGAGTTTATCCCAGGCACCTGTACCCAGTGTAGACAGGCGAGGCGGAGTACCGGTATCGCTGCGGCGATATTTGCTGATTTTATAAAGCGAGTGGATAGAAACATCCACCTTGTCATTGTTCGTATAGACGATGCGGATCATTTCCTGATAGCTGTTGCCCGCAGGAACCCTAACCAGACCGCCGAACTTGCCGATACCGAAGTCTACATGCACGATAAAATCTCCCACTTCCATCTCCTGCAGTTCCTTCATGGTGAGTGCCATCTTGCCGGCTCTCGCTTTATCTGAGCGCAGGTTATATTTATGAAAACGGTCAAAAATCTGATGATCGGTAAAGAAACAGCACTTCTTGTCATGGTCAGTAAAGCCTTCATGAAGCGTCTTGTCTACCGGTGTAAAACGGATGGCGTAGCGCTTCAGCTCTTCGCTTTCAAAGATATCCTTCAGGCGCTGTTGCTGCTTCTGGCTATCTGCCAATATATATAAGGTGTAACCCTGGAGCAGGAAATCCTCCAGAGTTTGACAAAGCAAATTGAAATTCTTATGGAAAAGAGGCTGTGGAGCGATATTGAAAGGTATCACAGCCGAACTCTCTGACGGAGCGACCTTGCCGAACTCGATACGGAGATGAGCCACTACTGCCTTCTTGAAATCGAGCGGAGAAACGAGGTTGAGCTCGGTCTTCATGTCATGTCTGATGCGCTCAGCCTCTACCTCAGTAGCTCCCTCCAGCTGCTCGGTAAGGCTCTGCGATGAGAAGCCTTCGGTATAGATCTGACCGATGCGGTCGCAAACGAAAGAAAGGTCTTTCGCAACGACTGGCGTACTTTCGGAGAGGAAATTGAGGAAACACTGCTTGTTGCTCTCGATATGGGCGAGTTCGGGCACGATTTCTATCTCTGTGCGCTTCGCCTGCGAGAGCTGGGTCTCAACATCAAAGGTACGGATGGTGTCAATCTCATCGCCGAAGAAGTCGATACGGAACGGATATTCGCAACTGTAGGAATAGACATCGAGGATGCTTCCACGCACGGCAAACTGACCCGGTTCATAAACATAATCGGTTTCTTTGAGTTCGAAATCGCGCAGGGTATGAACCACATCGGTCTGAGCAATCTGCTGGCCTACAGTCAGTTTCAGGATCCGTTCATCCAGATTCTGCTTAGCCACAACGAGTTCTGCCAGTGCATCGGGATAAGTGACCACCAGGAAATGTCCTCCCGAAGAGAGGCGCGCCAGCACCTCTGTACGTAGGATTTCGTTCGCAGCATCACGCTGCCCGTATTTCACGGCACGCCGATAGCTGGAAGGAAAGAAGAAGACCTTCTCCTGCCCCATCATCTGAGTGAGATCGTGATAAAAATAGCCTGCTTCATCGGCATCATCCAGTACGAAGAGTACCGAACGCCTCATCTTCCCCTGCAGAGAAGCAAAGAACATCGGAGCCGAAGAGCACAGCAAACCCTGGAGAAAAATGGAATGAACCGACTTCTTCCCCATCAAATCAAAGAGGGCATCCGCCTGTGGCGAACGCCCGTATGTTTTTTCTATCTTTTGGATTTCCATCCAAGTACTGATTAGTGATTACTGATTACTGAGTAGTGATTACTGAGTATTAATCCTTCTTCGGATATTTCTTGAACCAGCCATCCAGGCGCAGTCGCATCACGCCAAAGAAAGCCTCACCAAAGATGCCACCACTCATCTTGCTCACACCTTCACGACGGTTAACAAAGATGACAGGCACCTCCTTGATCTTGAAACCTATTCGATGAGCTGTATATTTCATCTCTATCTGGAAAGCATAGCCCTTGAAGCGGATAGCATCCAAATCTATGGTTTCCAACACCTTACGTCGGTAGCAGACGAATCCAGCTGTGGTATCATTCACCTTAAATCCGGTTACGATACGTACGTATTTAGAAGCGAAATAGCTCATCAACACGCGTCCGATAGGCCAGTTGACCACGTTCACACCCGAAATATATCTTGAGCCTACAGCCACATCATATCCCTCATCGTGAGTTGCCGCATAGAGACGAGGCAAATCATTAGGATCATGACTGAAGTCGGCATCCATCTCGAAGATGAAGTCATAGCCCTGCTTCAATGACCATTTGAAGCCCATGATATAGGCTGTACCCAAACCGAGTTTACCCGAACGCTCCAGGATATGCAGACGACCGGCAAACTCATTAGCCATCAAGCCCTTAACAATGGCAGCAGTACCGTCAGGACTTCCGTCATCGATAACGAGGATATCAAACTGCTTTTCGAGACCGAAGACAGCACGGATGATTTTCTCGATGTTTTCCTTCTCATTATATGTAGGAATGATTACTATGCTATCACTCATAACTTCTTATAATTTTAATGATTCTGATACTAAATAATGTAATACAGATGCAAAATTACAACTTATTTTTGAAATAACAAGCAAAAACCCGAAATTATTGGTCCGGATTCTCTACAAAACCCTGATATTTCTTGTCAAGCCCGCTCATGATTGCCTCATAGCTCTTGTTCATCTGGTTCTTGATATTGTCAGCTCCCTTGCCTATCGGCTCGATAGGCTCATGAATGGTGAGCTTCAGAGGATGCCAGAAAGCCCAGTAGATGTCCTTCATGCGAGGCTTCACATCAAAACTGCCATTGATGGTAAGCGGACATACCGGCAACTGCAGTTCATCGGCAAGCATGAAAGCACCGCGGCGGAACACGCCCATGTGCCCCGTAAACGAACGGGCACCCTCTGGGAATACCACCAGCGACATGCCCTCTTTAAGCACCTCGCGAGCACGGTCATAAGAAGCACGGATCTTAGAAGGTCCGCTCTTGTCTACAAAGATGTGGTGCGCATACTCACAGGCGATACCGATGAGAGGCACTTTGCGCAAGCCCTTCTTCATCATCCACTTGAAGTTTCTGCCCAGAAAACCGTATATCAGGAAGATATCGAAAGCGCCCTGATGATTGGCCACGAAAACATAACTCTGGTTCTTCTTGAGATGCTCACGTCCCTCTACCTTTACAGGCAGGAGGAGGATGCGGACCCAAAGCCAGGACCAATACTTGCCGGGATAATAACCCCAGAAATGGCCATTGCCCAGCATACATCCCAAAACAGTAGTTAAACTGGTTAAAACGCTAGCTACCAACAGGATAGGCAAGCATATTACAAGTTGATACAGACGATATAAGTACTTCATTTTTTATTTAAGAATGAATAATTTAACACTCAACATTTAACATTCAACACTCAACACTCCTCATTTTCTTTTGAGTGTGATGACCACGATTTCTGCCGTAGCCCCTATGCGGATTGGAACGGTACCGCCCAGACCCGATGTGGTATAGAGCTGGCAACCCTCCTCTTCGAAGAGGCCGTAATCATAAGGAGTAAACATCGACGGACGCAAGCCCAGGATACTGATCTGCCCCGCATGCGTATGACCGCTCAGCGTAAGCTGCGGTGCTACGACCAGCGAATCCTTCCTGTCAGGTCCTATCACATCGCCATCCTCATCCTTCTCCTTATTAATAGTAGAAGGCCAGGTCTCGCGCCACTGCTTCGGCATATGCTGCAGCATCAGCACGAAAGAGCCCGGTCTGATGCCATACAGCGCCTTCCTTACGTTGGTGCGCTTTGGCTTGTCATAGTTCTCTGTACCAGCTACATAGATACTGTCAGCGCCTCTATGCACCGCCACATGTTCATTCATCAGCAGGCGCCATCCGCAACTCCGCTGGAAGTCCTGCATCCGCTTCTCGAGCGCAGCTATCTCCTGCTCTTCATCTACATCCATATAATAGGTGTAATCGTGATTGCCCAGCACACTCATCACGCCATCTCTGGCTTTCAGACTGCTGAGCAGCGCCTGATACTCAGGCAATTCATCGGGCGTAACATTCTGTAAATCACCCGTAAAGCAAATCAGATCAGGCTTCTCGGCATTAATGCTGTCGATATCGCGCTGAGGCAGATGACCACGCCAGCCATAGTATGACCCGAGATGGATATCGCTGAACTGAACGATGCGATAGCCCTCGAAAGACTTCGGCAGATTGGGTACATAGATGGTGATTCGCTTGACTTGCATCTTAGGAAAACCTTCGGTAAATCCGTAGATGAAGCAGAAGAACGCCACCGCTCCCACTACCAGTCCGAGGAGCTTGCCCCAGTTGCGATGGCCGTGAAGGAGCCGCATACAGCACCAACCGAAGATACTGAACAGGCTGAAGACAAACTGCGGAACTGCACATACTGCCATCATCACAAACCAGATGTCGATGAGCACCGGATTGCGTGGCAGGAAGTTGGGCAGCATCATGATATATGCGCTGTAGGCGATAACCACGAAAGCCGGCAACCAGAAGAGCACCCGCTGCCAGAGACTCTTCAGCCGTAACTTGCCATACCTTTTATATATCCACAGATACGGCAACAGGGTGAATACCACTACGGGTATCAATATTCTTGCTATCATTTCTTGATCAAACTTGATTGAAGATACGTTTTCATTGCCTGCACGGGCACTCCTCTGCGCTGTGCATAGTCGCGAAGCTGGTCGTCTCCTATCCGTCCCAGTTCGAAATACCGCGACTTGGGATGTGCAAACATCAGCCCCGAGACACTGGCATGAGGCGTCATCATTCCGCTTGTGGTGAGCCGGATGCCCACCTGACTCATATCGATGAGCTGGTCGATGATGAAGTTGGCACTGGTATCGGGCAGCGAAGGATATCCTATTGCCGGACGGATGCCCTGATAGCGCTCCAGATGCTGGTCTTCGATGCTCAGCTGCTCGTCGGGAGCATAGCCCCAGATGCTGCGTCTCACCTCTTCGTGCAACTTCTCTGCCGTGGCTTCAGCCAACCGGTCGCAGAGTGTCTGTGCCATCATGTTGAGGTAGTCGTCCGAGCGATATTTCTTCTCCAGACCGCCATCTACCGTCGTGCAGAAGATACCCAGCCGGTCTGTTATTCCACTGCCCAGAGGACGGATGAAATCAGCCAGACAGAGATTGGGTTCTCCCTGAGCCGCCGGATGCTGCTGTCGGAGCATCGGGAAGCGGACTTTCTGCCCTTCCAGCCAGATATCATCCCCCTCGCTGTTCGCCTCGAAGAGTCCGAAGACGGCATAGGTATGATATTCGCCTTCCCATGAATGGAGCATATCGAGCGCCTCAGCCTTCATTTTTTCCTTTTCCTCTCGAGGTTTGCCGCTCAATCCCCAGGCATGATAAAAGTATAGCCAGTTGATATATGGCTCAATTTCGCTTATATTGTATACTATTCTTCGCATCCGATACGATATTTTATTTTACAATACCCGTAAGATTTCCTTTTTCAGGAATTGCTTCTGAACTCCAGTTCTTCTCCTCTGCAAGCGGCATCAAACACGCCTTTGTTATAGATAAGATGACCGTTACAGAAAGTCTGTTCCACTTTCCATGCAAACTCATCACCCTCTACAGGGCTCCATTTACACTTGCTCTGAATCACCTCTGCGGTCACCTTCCAAGGCTCTCCCTTGCGCACCACGACGACATCTGCCTTATAACCCGGACGCAGGAAGCCGCGCTGACTGATATGGAACAGACGGGCTGGATTATGGCACATCAGCTCAACCAGGCGCTCGATACTGATTACCTTTTCGTCAACAAGTTTCAGCATGCTTACCAGCGAGAACTGTACCATTGGCATACCTGATGCTGCCTTGGCACAACCGCCCTGCTTATCCTTCATCTGATGAGGAGCATGATCGGTACCTACTACAGTTATCTTACCATTACTCAGCGCCTTACGCAAAGCATCGCGGTCAGCAGCGGTCTTTACTGCAGGGTTGCATTTGATACGTGCGCCCTTCACAGCGTAATCTTTATCCGAGAACATGAGATGAGCCACAACAGCCTCGCCTGTAATATTTTCATCCTTACCAAAGAACTCCAGTTCCTTAGCCGTAGTAACGTGAGCGATATGGAGATGCGCCCCGCTTTCCTTAGCCAACTGCACCGCCAGACGGCTGCTTTCATAGCAAGCCTCCTCGCTGCGTATTTCCGGATGATGTTCTACGGCAGGATCCTCACCCCATTTCTGCTTAGCCAGCTGCATGTTGCGGTTGATGATTTCGGTATCCTCACAGTGGGTCATCACCGGCAAATCCAGCTCTTTTGCCTTCTTGAAGATAGCCTGCAGCGCCTCATATTTATCCACCAGCATATTGCCCGTACTGGAGCCCATAAAGAGCTTGATTCCCGGCACACGATGCGTATCGAGCTGTTCAAAATCATTTACATTATCATTGGTAGCACCAAAGAAGAAACTGTAGTTCACATGACTCTTCTCAGCGCCCAGCTGCCGCTTTGCCTGCCAGGCCTCCAGAGTGGTAGTTTGAGGCACCGTGTTAGGCATCTCAAAATAACTGGTCACACCACCAAAGGCAGCAGCGCGGCTTTCGCTCTCGATGTCAGCCTTCTGCGTAAGTCCCGGCTCACGGAAGTGAACATGATCATCAATCACACCCGGCAAAACAAAACACCCCGAGGCATCGATGACTTCATCGTAATTGCCACGGGGTGCCTCGCCTTCATATATCTCCTTGATAAATTCACCATCCAACAAGAGGTCGCCCACAAAAGAGCGACCCTCATTTATAATGGTTCCATTCTTGATTAATTTCATATTACTAAACTTATAAAATGAAGAGTTTTACAAGATGTTAATGCCCAAGAACTCGAAAGAGCCCTGTTTCTACTCCTGACCTTCCTGTTTTTCAGGAATCGTAGGCGCAGCCAGTTCGTTGGCTGTAGGTGCCGGAGCCGCATCAGGATTTACCTGTGGAGCCGCTTCCATCTCTGGCTGCATGCCGCTCTGCGCATCTCGTGTACCGTTCATAATCTCCTGATTCTCTTGAGCTTTCTTATAATAGTCCTTTACATAAGGATCATTCTTGAAATAGTCGGTAGCCTTGCTCATGATATCCTCAATCCAAGGAGAGAGCATCGGATACTGGTTGCCCATTGTAACGAGGAAGAAGACGCCCGGTCCCAGCACATTGTTGAAATTGTCGGTAACAAACGAAGTGATGAGCTTGTCTTCCTGCTCAGAGAGGCGGATGGATTCCTCGTTCAGATGCTTGTTGACAGCCACCATATCGCTACCGTTCATGATAGCCTGGTCGTGCTTGTGTACCAGTTCGCGCAACTGATTCTGAATCTGCTGGTATTTCTTGAAGAATCCGAAGAGTTTATCGTTCATAGGCGTACCGCTTACCACCTGCTGTGTATCATCGAGCTTCACCGTAATGCTTCCACTCTCCAGCACCAGCGGCAGCACAGGGTCATCATCCATGAAGATATTCGCCATCTTCATAGAGTCGACAGAACCCTGAAAATGGAACTGTCCGTGCACTACATCGCAAGAATCCACGTTCTTGAAATCGTTGTTTTCCAGTATCTTAAGGTACAGCATGCGTCCGTCCAGAGTACTTACGTTAGAAGTACCCGAGATATCGTAACTGTTGGCACAAGATGCAAGTGCCATCAAGGCAATGAATGCGTAAAATATTCTATTCATAAGCTATCTATATCACTTTCGGTGAACAAAAGTACAATCTTAATTTGAACTGACGAAATAAATTGCAGCAATTTAATTCATTCTTACAAGATTTATGTTTTGTTTGCACTCCTGTTGGCCACCGAAAGCTTTTTTCTCGTCCTTTCTATATTACTGATTGTTTTCCTTCTTCAGTTCATGAGAGATGCGATGCGTGGTATACAGTTCCAGCAGGGCTGCGATGAGGAGGAAGACTACCCACTTATTATAGAAATAGGTGATATAGGTCTCATAATTCTCAAACCAGCGGCGCAGGAAAGCATACACCGTATCTACCATCGAGATGCCTGAGAGCACGAAGAAGATGTCTGCTACATACTGCATGCGCTTCAGGCGGTGGATAACCAGCGAAGGTCCCTCATAGAACTGCATCGCCTGCATCACGCTGAAGAGTATGGTGCCCAGCAGGAACCCCCAGCTCGTTACCTGCACCAGCTGCGGATGTGAAAAACCAAATGCGAAGCAAGCCGCACCGACAACCATCAGCACGCCGCCCAGCAAAAAAATAGCACTTTCCAGTTTACTCAATTGTTTCATTTTCGTCTTGTTCGTTAGTTTTTTCCGGAATATCCGAACTCAATACAAAGATATCTTCATCATCAGCCTTCATGAAATAACGCTGGCGGGCTATCTTCTCAAATGCCCGCGCACCATGCTGCATATCGCGCAGGGTACGCTTGTCGTTTTCATACTGCTCATGATACTTTTCTATCTCCGAACGGAGCGTAGCTATCTCTATCTGGTACTTAATGTGCTGTCTTACACTGTTGTCGTCAACTACACCAACTACCAGAACACCCGCTACAATCACTATAAGATACTTATAATGAGCGAGATAATTCCATATAATACCAAGTTTTTTACTCATTTCTTCCGAATTTGTTTGCAAAGATAATATTTTTTTGTTATCTTTGCATCATCAATTAAGAAAAAATAATGGAAGAGTATATAGTTTCTGCAAGAAAGTACCGTCCGATGACCTTCGATTCGGTTGTCGGACAGAGTGCATTGACCACCACTTTGAAGAATGCAGTGAAGAGCGGCAAGCTGGCGCACGCCTATCTTTTCTGCGGTCCGAGAGGTGTGGGCAAAACCACTTGTGCCCGCATTTTTGCGAAGGCAATCAACTGCGAGCACCCTCGTGAAGACGGCGAGGCATGCAACGAATGTGAGAGCTGCCGTGCCTTCAATGAGCAGCGTTCCTACAACATCTTCGAGCTGGATGCCGCCAGCAACAACGGTGTTGACCAGATTAAGGTTCTGATGGAGCAGACCCGCATCCCGCCTCAGGTGGGCAAGTATAAGGTGTTTATCATCGACGAGGTCCACATGCTCTCTACAGCTGCCTTCAACGCCTTCCTCAAGACGCTGGAAGAGCCGCCTCAGCATGTCATCTTCATCCTCGCCACTACCGAGAAGCATAAGATTCTGCCTACCATCCTGAGCCGATGCCAGATTTACGACTTCGAGCGAATGACGGTAGCCAATACCATCAACCACCTGAAGATGGTGGCTGAGAAGGAAGGCATACAATATGAAGAGCAAGCGCTCGCCGTGATAGCCGAAAAGGCTGACGGAGGTATGCGCGATGCCCTCTCTATCTTCGACCAGGCTGCCAGCTTCTGCATGGGCAACATCACTTACCAGAAGGTGATCGAGGACCTGAACGTGCTCGACAGCGACAACTATTTCCGTCTGGTAGACCTGGCTCTGGAGAACAAGGTGGCCGAGATGATGGTAACACTCGACGGCATTCTGAGCCGCGGTTTCGATGGCGGCAACATGATACAGGGGCTTGCCCAGCATGTGCGCAATGTGATGATGGCGAAGGATCCTCAGACCCTGCCTCTGCTCGAGACCAGCGACGACCAGAAAGCCAAGTTCCAGGCTCAGGCCCAGAAGGCACCTACACCTTTCTTATATAAGGCGCTGGAACTGATGAACCAGTGCGATATCCATTACCGCGCCAGCAGCAACAAGCGATTACTGGTAGAGCTCACCCTGATACAGATAGGCCAGATTACGCAGCCCGAGGATCAGGATGTGCCTAGTGCGGGGCGTACGCCCAATAGATTAAAATCCCTGTTTCAGAAACTCCTGGCTCAGTCTAAGCTTGCCTCTCAGGGTGCAGGTTCTGAGCCTTCCGGCAGCAGCGAAAACCGGTCATCACAGCCGGGAGCGTCTGCTGCTACAGCTACTGCTGTGCCTTCGTCAGGGGCACCGACAGCCGCTTCTGCAGCCTCCAATGCTGCATCTTATTCTGCATCTTATTCTGCATCTTATTCTGCATCTGCCACCGCAGCCGCATCTGCCTCTCCAGAAGGCTCAGCCGCTGCCGGAGCTGCAACTGATGCTGCATCGCCTCACAAGCCACGACTCAAGAATATCAAGCTGGGCGGCATAGGCATGACTTTCTCTAACCTGAAGAAGAGGGAGGAGAACCAGCGCCGTCTGCACAGTCCGTATGATGATACCAATGAGGAAAAAGCGACCATCACGGGCGACCAGAACGAGTTCACCCAGGAGCAGGTGGAAGCAACATGGTTCAGTATGTGCATGAGAATGCAGAACAAGCTGGATTTCATAGGTTTAGCCAACCGCATGAAGAGTATTGTACCGAAGATAACCAACTATCCGCAGATAGAGGTTATCATCAACAACCAGCTCTTACTAGACGACGTTTTGAACATCAAGAACCGCATTCTCAAGACTTTCGTCTTAGGCCTTCACAACAGCGAACTGAGCATCAGCTACCGCCTTGCCGACCAGGAAGAGGTAGGCAAGGTTCTGACCAAGAATGAAGTTCTGGAACTTCTTATGGAGAAGAACCCTGCGATGAAAAAACTCACAAAGGACCTGGATCTGGTCATGACATAGAAGATACTCCACACGATACTAAATTCTCCACTCCATGTAGGACAACCTATACGGAGTGGAGAAAATTGTTTTTACAAATATCGAAACTTGGAGCTCTAAGAGATACATAAGAGTGAAAGACCAAAGGGCGTTACAGCGTGACAGTTGTGACAGTTGTGACAGTTTTCAGCGCCTACCCCCACCTCCCTCTCTTTAGAGGTAACTTATAATATATATAAATATATATAATAAGTTAAATATAATAATAACAATTTGAAAGCAGCCCGAGTTCATATACCCCTCCCCTGAAAACTGTCACAACTGTCACAACTGTCACACTGTAACGCTTTCTGGGTAAAAAGGAAGTAATCAGAAGAAATGGCTTTTTTCATAGCATCTCATTGTTTTCTTGCTCAAAACACACAGAGAAACATTTTACAAAATATAGTTTTCTCCCCCGCAACTCTACGACTTTTTTTGTTTAACTACGAAAGCCGGAATGTTAAAATCGGTTTAACATAACTCTGCAGGGTGAATTTTGGCGGTTCAGAGATTTTGTTGTACTTTTGCACCGTATTCATTTTTTTCCATGAAGCGCAGACCTTGAGGCTGTAAAACACAGCCTCAAGGTCGTAAAACAAAAAAGCCCCCGATGCAGAAAAGCACCGGGAGCCTTCGTAAGCAAATTATTATTATCTTAAAAAGATCAACTGAATATGCAGCACATCAAAGTATACACCATGACGCACCGGCAGAAAGGCTTAAATGAGGTTCATGCCCGCTTCCTCAGCCTCCTTGCGCATCTCCTCAGGCCAGATGCTAGCCTGGATCTCACCAATGTGAGCCTTATGAAGCAATACCATGCACAGACGGCTCTGGCCGATACCGCCACCAATGCTCAGAGGCAACTTGTCGTTCAGGAGCTGCTGATGGAAGTAAAGCTTCTCTCTATCCTCCTTGCCCTCCAGCTTAAGCTGACGCAGCAGACTCTCCTTGTCGACACGGATACCCATAGAACTGAGCTCGAAACTGCGACCCAGAACAGGATACCAGATGAGGATATCACCATTCAGTCCCATCTTGCCGTTCTCAGCCACGGTGCTCCAGTCATCATAGTCAGGAGCTCGGCCATCATGCTTCTTGCCATCGCTCAACTTGCCTCCGATGCCCTCTACAAATACAGCGCCATACTTCTTGCAGATAGCATCCTCACGCTCCTTAGGAGAAAGGTCTGGATACATATCGAGCAAATCCTGCGCATGAATGAAATGAATATCCTTAGGCAGGAAAGGCTTCAGCTGAGGATAATGCTCGCAAGCCAGGAACTCGGTACGCAAGATGGCACCATAGATACGGCGCACGATATTCTCGAGGAAGGCAATGGTACGGTCTTCCTTGGTAATCACAGCCTCCCAGTCCCACTGGTCAACATAGAGCGAATGAAGATTATCCAACTCCTCGTCAGCACGGATGGCGTTCATATCTGTATATACGCCATAAGCAGGCTCAATCTCATACTCGGCAAGCGTCAGTCGCTTCCACTTGGCAAGAGAATGAACCACCTCAGCCTGGGCTTCGCCCAAATCCTTGATAGGGAAACTTACAGGGCGCTCTACGCCGTTCAGGTCATCATTGATACCAAGACCCTTCAATACGAAGAGAGGAGCGGTAACACGACGCAGACGGAGCTCGGTGCTCAGGTTTTGCTGGAAGAATTCTTTTATCATTTTAATACCCATTTCGGTCTGGCGCATATCCAGCAGCGCCTTGTACCCTTCAGGTTTTATCAAATTGCTCATTTTTATTTCATATTTAGTATTTGCGCTGCAAAGGTACAAAATAATAATTAATCTGCAAGCATTTTTCCGTATTTTTTCGCAAAATGATAGCATTTTTAAGTTTTTTAGTAGCATTTTGTAGAACAATTTGCAAATACACATTATATATATGAAAAAATCTGCCCCAAATATTTGGTTATTTCAAATAAAAGCAGTAATTTTGCAGTCGACTTCCGTTTCGATGTCATACAACCGGAGAAACGGGCGGCAGAAAAGAGGGTCTCGTAGCTTAGCTGAATAGAGCGTCAGATTCCGGTTCTGAAGGTCGTGGGTTTGAATCCCACCGAGATCACCCGAAACAACAGAAATGATTAATAATTGAAAACATGGATTTAGTAGAACGATTTATAAACTATACGAAATTCGACACACAGTCGAGCGAAGAATCGACCAGCGTGCCTAGTACGGCAAAACAGCTCGAATTTGCCAAGTACCTGAAGAAGGAACTTGAGGACGAAGGACTGAGCGATGTCGAAATGGATGACATGGGCTATATCTATGCCACTCTGAAGAGCAATACCAAGAAAAAGACTCCTACCATCGGATTTATTTCACACATGGATACATCGCCTGATGCCAGCGGAAAGGATGTAAAGGCGCGCGTCATCAAGAACTATGACGGCAACGACATCGAGCTGAGCCCGGGCATCATCTCGAGCGTTGAGACTTTCCCAGAGCTGAAGGCTCACAAGGGAGAGGATATCATCGTGACAGACGGTACCACCCTGCTGGGTGCTGACGACAAGGCGGGCATCGCTGAAATCGTACAGGCTATGTGCTATCTGCGCGACCACGACGAAATCAAGCACGGCGACATCCGCGTAGGTTTCAATCCTGACGAGGAAATCGGTATGGGTGCACATCATTTCGACGTAGAGAAGTTTGGCTGCGACTGGGCTTACACCGTAGATGGCGGCGACCTGGGCGACCTGGAATACGAGAACTTCAATGCTGCCGGAGCTAAAATCATCATCAAGGGCGTGAGCGTTCATACAGGCTATGCCAAGGGAAAGATGGTGAATGCAAGCCGACTGGCTGTGGAATTCCAGAACATGATTCCTGAGAACGAGACTCCTGAGCAGACTGAAGGCTACCAGGGTTTCTACCACCTCATCGGCATCGAGAGCCGCTGCGAGGAGGCAAAGCTCAGCTACATCATCCGAGATCACGACCGCAACAGGTTTGAAAACCGCAAGGATTTCATCGAGGACTGCGTGAACAAGATGAACGAGAAGTATGGCGACGGAACCGTAAAGGCGGTTATCTACGACCAGTACTATAACATGAAGGAGAAGATTGATCCTAACATGCACGTCATCGACATCGTGCTCAGAGCGATGCAGGAGAGCGGCGTTCCACCTCGCGTAGAACCTATCCGCGGCGGTACCGACGGAGCCCAGCTGAGCTTCAAGGGTCTGCCTTGTCCTAACATCTTCGCCGGCGGTGTCAACTTCCACGGCCCTCACGAGTTTGTGAGCATCCAGGTAATGGAGAAGGTAGTGAAGACCATCGTGAAGATTGCGGAAATCACAGAAGAATTTAACGACTAATACAGATATGGGGAATTTAGACACATCTAAATTCCCCTTTTTCATAAACAGAAAAATATGGCTGAAATTCCATTTTTAGTAAAAGACCTCGCCCTCATCCTGATGGTAGCAGGCATCGTAACCCTCATCTTCAAGAGGCTCAAGCAGCCGCTGGTGCTGGGATACATCATGGCGGGATTCCTAGTTTCGCCACACATGTCCTACACCATGTCGGTAGTCGACGAGACGGATATCCAGACCTGGGCCGACATCGGTGTCATCTTCACCCTCTTCTCGCTCGGTCTCGACTTCTCGTTCAAGAAAATCGTGAAGATGGGTGCCTCTCCCATCATCGCCACCGTGGTCATCGTGTTCTGCATGATGATGCTGGGCATCAGCGTAGGCCACAGTTTCGGCTGGGGAAGGATGGACTGCATCTTCCTGGGCGGTATGCTCGCCATGAGCTCCACCACTATTATATATAAGGCATTCGATGATATGCGGCTGCGCACCCAGAAGTTTGCCTCGATGGTGATGAGCGTACTGATACTGGAAGATATTCTGGCTATCGTGATGATGGTGATGCTGTCGGCGATAGCGAGCGGAAGCAGTCCCGACGGCGGGCAGATGCTTGCCTCTATCGTGAAGATAGGCTTCTTCCTGGGCGTATGGTTTATCGTGGGCATCTTCGCCATTCCGTGGTTCCTGCGTTCGGTGAGGAAACTTATCAATGCCGAAACCCTGCTCATCGTTTCGCTGGGTCTGTGCTGCGGCATGGCGGTACTGAGCACCAAGGTGGGGTTCAGCAGCGCCTTCGGAGCCTTCGTCATGGGCAGCATACTGGCAGAAACCATTGAGGCAGAGAAAATTATCAAACTCGTAGAACCGGTAAAGAATCTCTTCGGAGCCATCTTCTTCGTATCGGTAGGTATGCTGGTAGACCCGAAGATTCTGGTAGAATATGCCGTTCCTATCCTCGCCCTGGTGGGCACGATACTGGTAGGTCAGGCGATATTCGGCACCTTCGGATTCATGCTCGGAGGCGAGTCGCTGAAGTCGGCGATGCGCTGCGGTTTCTCGATGGCTCAGATTGGTGAGTTTTCTTTCATCATCGCCTCGCTGGGTCTGTCGCTCGGCGTCATCAGCAAGTTCCTCTATCCGGTAGTGGTAGCAGTGAGCGTCATCACCACCTTCCTTACACCTTATATGATTCGTCTTGCCACACCTACCTATCAGGTGATGGAGAAACATCTGCCCGACAAGCTCATCCATATTCTGAACCATTTCGCGATGAGTCATCCCCAGACGCAGCAGCAGAGCAAGTGGAAATCGCTGATCCGCCAGATGCTGGTCAACACCACCGCCTACTCCATCCTTTCGGCAGCCGTCATCGCCCTGATGTTCACCTTCGTGCTGCCGCTGATGCGCAATCTGCTGCCCGGTTGGCATCTCCACTGGTATGCCAACGCCATCACCGGACTGCTCACCGTCCTGTTCATCTCACCGTTCCTGCGCGCCATCGTGATGAAGAAGAACCACAGTGCCGAGTGGAAACGCCTCTGGGTGGAGAGCAGCATCAACCGCGTGCCGCTGCTCTTTACGGTGTTCGTGCGCTTTATGATAGCACTGGCTTTCATCTTCTATATCATCAATTTCCTCTCGCGCTTTACCAATGCGCTGATTGTCTGCATCGGTGCAGCAGTAGTGATGCTGATGATAACCTCCCGCCGCATCAAGAAGCGTAGCATCGTGATGGAGCGCGTCTTCGTTCACAACCTCCGCTCACGCGATATTGCGGCTCAGGTGAACGGCGAAAAGCGGCCGCTCTACGAGGGCAGACTGCTGGACCGGGATATCCACATCAGCGAATTTGAAGTGCCTGAAGATAGCAGTTGGACGGGCAAATCGCTGCGAGAACTGCATCTGCGCCAGCGTTTCGGTGTAGACCTAAGCAGCATTCACCGCGGCTCTCACCGGCTGAACATCCCGAACGGCGACATGATCATCTTCCCGGGCGACAAACTGCAGGTAATCGGCAACGACGACCAGCTGCAGAAATTCAACACCGCCCTGCAGAGCGACCTGCTGCCTGAGGAGGCTGAAATAGAAAAGCGCGAAATGAAACTCAGCCAGCTCATCATCTCTTCTTCCAGCGAATTCCTGGGCAAGACGCTCATCGAAAGCGGTATCAGAGACCGGTACAACTGCATGGTTGTAGGACTGGAAGAAGGTCGTGAGAATCTGACGCACGTATCCCCTACCCGAGTCTTCAAGAAGGGAGACATCATCTGGATAGTGGGAGAAGAAGCAGATTTGAAGAGAATCAAGAATTAAATAAAAGAACTTTCGTAAGTAAGCTCCATACGCCCTGAAAGGGCGTGTGGAGACATTTTCCAGGGATTTACTTCACGGTGATATGGAAGCAGCCCTGCTTCACCTCATATTTAATATAGCAGCGGTTCTTGTTGCGGAAATCGCGGAGCACCTCGGAGAACACCCATTTCAGGGTATCATTCTGCACCTGTCGGCGAGGCTGTTCACGGGTCTGAATCTGCTTATAGCGGTTGTAACAGATATCGAAGGTAGTACCATAGAGATGGCACGAATTCTCGGTAGCATTGCCGTTTCGGGTACGCAGTTTCGCCACATCATCCTTGGTGCGCAGAATGCTCGTTACGATAATCTTATGCAGCGGAATGCCCTTGATCTGCAACGAATCGAAATAGGCACGGCCGATATCCTGGAGCAGCACAGAGGCGCGAGGCACCAGGTAAGGAATACTGTTGTTCAGCTTGTCGACATAAAAGAAAGGATTGCTGCCCACATACACCAGCTTGCCCTTGCTGTTCTCCGCCTCCAGACGGTTCTGTACCGGTTTCACGCCGTGCTTTGTAGCTGCCAGAATCTGCACATCCTGCTGGTCGGGGAAAGTATTGCCGAAATGAGGCACCGAGAAGATGCGATGCTTCACCTCCTTGCCATCCTTGTCGAAGAAGATAGAAGGCTTTCCGCTCTGTGCCGTATCAGGCATAACAGAGAGTTCATCCTTCTTCAGGTCTTCAGCCACATTTCCATCAGCACCAGCCGATGCATCAGAAATCTCAGCAGAAGAAGCAGCAGAAGCAGCCGAATCCTTCGCTGCCACTAATGTAGAATCAGCCGCATCAGCAGCTACCGTTTTCGGTTTTGCCACCCCCGGGAAGATGACTCTCACCAGCGCCAGAAGCAAAACCACAATACCAAAACCCTGTAAATATCTGTTCTTACTAATCTTCATAATTATCTTATTTTCACGAAATAATATTCTATATTCTTCAGGCAAAACGGGAACCGCATCGCCAAATTTAGCTGCAAAGGTAACAAAATCTCTCGAAAAAATAGCTTTTTTAATATTTAAAGAATGTTTTATTCGCCGAAATTTGCTCATTTCATGGAAAAGTAGTAATTTTGCAGCGTTATATAACAAAATATTAGATAGGATAGTTTAAACTTTATAGAATTAAGACATTTTGATAGAGAAACATATTGTACTCGAAGATATCGATCCAGTGATGTTCTACGGTGTGAACAATGCCCACCTGCAGATGATTAAATCGCTGTATCCTAAGTTGCGTATCGTAGCACGCGACAACGTGATTCGTGTGCTCGGCGACGAAGAGGAAATGGCAAAGGTGGAAGAGGATATTGAGCAGATGCGCAAGCACTTGCTTAAATACAACATGCTCAATGATGAAGACATCCTGGACATCGTGAAAGGAAAACAGACCAAGGCGGACAGCGTGAAAGGCGTACTGGTATACAGCATCAGCGGCCGACCTATCAAGAGCCGCAGCGAAAACCAGCAGCAGCTGATAGATGCTTACGAGAAGAACGACATGGTATTTGCCGTGGGACCAGCCGGTACCGGCAAGACCTATCTCAGCATCGCCCTTGCCGTAAAGGCCCTCAAGGAGAAAGCCATCAAGAAAATTATCCTCTCACGACCAGCCGTAGAAGCCGGCGAAAAACTCGGTTTCCTGCCTGGCGATATGAAAGACAAAATTGACCCATACCTCCAGCCGCTCTACGATGCGCTGGAAGACATGATACCTGCCGTAAAGCTGCAGGATATGATGGAAAAGCACATTATCCAGATTGCTCCGCTCGCCTTTATGCGCGGACGCACACTCAGCGATGCCGTCGTCATCCTCGACGAGGCGCAGAACACTACCTCCCAACAGATTCGCATGTTTCTAACCCGTATGGGCATGAACACCAAGATGATCATCACCGGCGACCTGACACAGATTGACCTGCCACGCGAACAGCGAAGCGGACTGAAAGAGGCGCTCAAGATTCTGGACGGCGTGGAAGGCATCGGAGTGGTGAAGCTGGGACAGAAGGATATCGTGCGCCACAAAC
>ENA-ORMX01000940-ORMX01000940.1-human-gut-metagenome-genome-assembly--contig:-NODE-940-length-20684-cov-5.342867_pt1 | contig 20684 bp, 18 predicted proteins | sample MGYA00242108_ERZ509007 | MGnify/ENA primary metagenome ERZ509007 (study PRJEB26280, sample SAMEA2338745) | human gut metagenome | biome: human gut; feature: human-associated habitat; material: faeces...
GTCATTATTAGCCCCCGAAACAGGTACAGACGCGCAGCGGGTGTATCTGTTTCGGGGGTGTGCAGGTGATAGCCGCAAAGCGGCGTAAGAGGGTGCAGCCCTCTTGATCGTTATTCTTGTTCCAGCGGGAAGCTCGGCAACGCTTCCAGCAGCTTTAAGGAAATGTGCTGCCGCATATCCTCGTCAATGACTTTTTTCACTTTGCCGCCCGGCTGCCTGATCTCCACCGTGGAAAGCTCGTCGATGTAGTCCGCATAGTGGGCCAGCACCTTTTCTGTGGCCCACTTCTCACCGGCAACGGCGGCTTTGATTGTTTCATAGTCCAGCAGCTTTTCTTGTCCGTCCATCCTGATACCCCCGTCAGATTGATTTTTTCCATGATACCATATCTGGGAGTATGGAGCCAGAGAAACCGGCGATTTTCTGCTGGTAAATTCTACGCATTTAGAGCGGCACTATGGCGGGGATAGGATAAAACACTCACATACCCCGCCGACTATGCGGGAAAAACCTTGAAATATAGGGCTTTTTAAGGCCCTAAATGCGTAGGTTGGTGCTTTGTTGCGATATGCTCCACGGTTACGGTGTATTGTTCATATTCTGTTTTCGGGAATCTTTATGAAATCTTCAAAATTGCCCGGTATGCTATCCGTAAAATCAAAGAAAGGACTTGATTATATGGATATGATTTTGAAAACGACTGACCTCTGCAAAAATTTCAAGGGGCAAATGGCGGTAAACAATGTGTCACTGAACATCCGGCGCAACTCGGTTTATGGTCTGCTGGGGCCGAATGGGGCTGGCAAATCCACGATCTTAAAAATGCTCACCGGCATTTTGCGCCCCACATCGGGAAGCATCGAGTTTGACGGCCACCCGTGGAAGCGGAATGATCTGGAGCATATCGGTGCTTTGATTGAGATGCCCCCGCTTTACGAAAATCTGACTGCATACGAAAATCTCAAAGTCAGAACTACATTGCTCGGCCTGGACGATGCACGAATTAACGAGGTATTGCAAATTGTCCAGCTCACGAATACCGGCAAGAAACGGGCCGGGCAGTTTTCTCTTGGTATGAAGCAGCGGCTTGGTATTGCTATTGCATTGCTGAACAGTCCCCAGCTTTTGATTCTGGATGAACCGACTAACGGCCTTGACCCTTTAGGGATTGAGGAACTTCGAGAGTTAATTCGCTCTTTTCCCTGCAAAGGGATTACAGTTATTTTGTCCAGCCATATTCTGTCAGAAGTCCAGCAGATTGCAGATCATGTGGGTATCATTGCTGGCGGCGTCCTTGGATATGAGGGAGAGCTTCGCGCCGGTGAAGATTTGGAACAACTCTTTATGGATGTTATTCGCAGAAATGGTAAGGAGGGATATTAAATGGAGATGGCATATATTCAGGCAGAGAACCTAAAGCATAAGAGAACTTTCACAAAAACGCTGATCGTTCTGGCCCCGTTTGTAACTGCGCTTATGAACTTTTTTGCCCCTCTTTGGTTCCAGCTCAATTCTTATAATTGGTGGTATATCCTGCTTTATCCTGGATTCCTTACGCTCACCTGTGCCTTGATTGAACAGCGGGATAATGGCAAACTAAAATATCGTGCCGTTGCTTCATTGCCTGTTTCGCAGAACAAAGTCTGGAAAGCAAAAATTGGAGTGGCCGGTATTTACTCCTGTGTGGGGAATTTCATTTTCCTGGCGCTAAATCTGTTGGGCGGTTTTGCAATATTAGTTATCAACGAAATTCCCCTGACAATCGGAATTTGGCAGGCTGCGGCCGGAACAGCTTGTATTGTCATTGCAAGCCTATGGGAAGTTCCGCTGTGCTTATGGTTATCAAAAAAAGTTGGTATCTTTGTCACGGTTATTCTTAATGCCGGACTTGGAAGCGTTTTAGGGATTTTCACGGCTACAACCTCTTTGTGGATGATCTGCCCGTATAGCTGGGTGCCGCATCTTATGATTTCCGTGTTAGGTATTTTGCCTAATGGTGAGCCGGTTGCAGATCAGAGTACGGCAATGGCATTTTGGATGATTATACTTGTATTGGTCATTTCGCTGGCCTGGTTTGCGGCGCTGTCATTTTTAACTGCAAGATGGTTTGAGAAAAAGGAGGTGGGGTAACTATGGTATCTGTGGTTCGCTGCTGGAAAGCAGAATATCAGAAGTGTAAACATAGCATTTTGCTCTATATGCACAGCATGATTCCGATTATATGTGCGGCGATTTTTGCGGGTTACTATCATATATCCAGATGGGAACTGGCAACCAAAATCAGTGCCTATCTGGAAGTGCTGGCCGTTGCGTTCCCGTTTCTGATCGGCATTATTGTGGGCCTGGTTGTTCAGATCGAAAATCAGGCCGGGCATTATCAGCTTTTGTTGGGAACAATCCCATCTCGCATGGCAACGTATATTGGTAAACTTGGTTTTCTGATGATCTGTGCTTTTGGCGCAACATTTTTAGCGTTAGGAACATTCGCTGCACTATATAGGGATGCTCCGGCAAGCCTTTACCTGAAAGCAGGGATTCTATTGTTGATTACCATGCTTCCCATTTACCTGATTCATTTGTTTGTGGGAATGAGCTTCGGAAAAGGTGCATCTATGGGATTGGGAATTGCAGGGAGTTTAATAGCTGCCCTTATGATAACAGGGCTTGGTGACGCTACATGGAAATATATTCCCTGGGCCTGGGGCGTTCGTGCTATGGATTACACTGTGCTTGCATGGGATAGCCCCCAACTGTATGCACAGGTAAAAACCGATTTTTTCAGCGGTATGATTATTTCTGTATGCTGCACTGTTTGTCTGCTGATTGCCAGTTTGGTTTGGTTTCATGGTTGGGAGGGAGGTAAAAACAGTGAATAAAAAGTGCCTGTTTGCCGTGGTAATTGTGCTTGTAAGTCTTATATGCTTATCGGCCTGCGGTGCGCTCCGCGATACCGCCGATAAAAATAAGGCGTTAAATGAATCTCTGCCGTATTATGAGCTGAACGCCGCAAACTATGATGAAATTTCATATAACGGCCTGACATATACCATAACGGATGAATGTCTTGAAATGTCAGAACTGCAAGAAGAAATCGGGCAGGTATCGAAACGCTTCAAAAATGTGGCGGGGGAAGATTTCAGTTTCGGCTACGTTTACAGTATTGTGGATGTGGATATAAGCAATGCCGTAGCTGTAAATATCAACAATGAATATCGGAAAGCTGACATTAAAAATAATGATGAGTAACCTCGACAATGTGGTATAATGGGGCGGGAGGTGATTTTTTGACCCACTTACTTGTAGTTGACGATGAAGTTTCTATCTTGGAATTGATTAAGAACAGTTTGGGGAAAGATGGATATTTGATAACAGTCTGTCAAAATGCGGATGATGTAGACATCAAAAAGCTGCATTTCTATGACCTCATTCTTTTGGATGTGATGATGCCTGGCACAGACGGGTTTGAGTTTTGCAAACAGATCAGGAATATGGTAGACTGCCCGATTCTCTTTCTGACCGCAAAGACATTAGAGGAAGATATATTGTTTGGATTGGGCATCGGTGCGGATGATTATATTACGAAACCTTTTCGTATTCAGGAGCTTCGCGCCCGTGTCGCGGCACATTTACGCAGAGAAAAAAGGGAGCATCACAGCACACTTTCATTTGAGCCTGATATAAGATTTGACCTTTCCGCAAAGGTACTGTATGTTTCAGAACAGCCGGTTCCCCTTACCAAAAGCGAGTATTCAATCTGTGAATACCTTGCGAAAAACCGGGGACAGGTTTTTACAAAAGAACAAATCTATGAAGCCGTTTTCGGGTTTGATGGAATAGGCGATAACTCTACGATCTCAACGCATATAAAAAATATTCGTGCGAAATTGGAGCATTTCAAAATAAGTCCGATCAGCACCGTATGGGGGATAGGATATAAATGGGAGTGAAAAAGAAACCTACATTGAAAATATTGTTTCGCCAGTTTGCTATCTCCCTCATTGTCATGCTGGTAGCGGCAATTATTGTCCCTTCTGGTTTGGAGGGACTTGCTGTAAATGCTGGATTAGCTACAAGAGCAAATCTAAGTGAATTGCAGGTAAAAGAGATCATTCCAACGCTGACGATTGCCCCGGATATTACAAAGGTTGTGATTCCACAGGGATGCGGCTACTTAATTCTGGACAAGAACTTTAATGAGCTTTACAGCAATATGGACGATGATGAAAAAGAAATTGCCCTGCTGTACGCAAAGGGAGAATATATTGAATATGCTACGGGGAGGCAGTTTGCACTTGTTGTCCGGGAAAACGAATTTTGCGTTTTAAGGTATTATATTGGTTCTCAATTTACAGTGTCATGGCTACCGGAATATTTTCCATCTCCTGACACGCTTGCGTTTATCCTGATGGCTGTAAATTCGCTGCTGGTCATTATCATACTGACCGCCAGATTTGCTAAGAACCTGCGTACACAACTGACCCCGCTTTTTGAAGCAACTGCGGAGGTTTCAAAGCAAAACCTTGATTTTGAAGTAGGACACGCCAAAATCAAAGAGTTTGAAGATGTCCTTGCATCTTTTTCAGATATGAAAGATAATCTGAAAATTTCGTTAGAACGGCAATGGAAAACCGAACAGACACAGAAAGAGCAAATCGCCGCGCTTGCCCATGATTTGAAAACGCCTCTGACGGTTATTCAAGGAAATGCTGATTTACTCACAGAAACAAATCTTGATGATGAGCAACGATTATACGCTGGTTACGTCGTGGAAAGCTCCGGCCAGATGCAGTCATATATTCAAACCCTGATTGATATATCACGGGCGGCGGTTGGTTATCAGCTCCATATTGAAAGTATAGACTTGCCAGCGTTCATGCAGCACTTGTTCGGTTATATGGAATCACTATGCCGGACAAAAGAAATCCGGCTGCAAATGAATACTGTTTCACTCCCTCAAATGCTGAAATTTGATAGGGTGCTGATAGAACGTGCTATTATGAATGTTATCAGTAATGGGCTGGACTACTCCCCGCAAGGCGGAACGCTTTATGTGGATGTTCAGAGTAACAACGGTTTCGTGGAAATTTCAGTCACAGACGAGGGAACGGGGTTTTCTAAAGAGGCATTATGCCACGCACAGGAACGGTTCTATATGGGCGATCAAAGCCGCAATTCAAAGTTACACTTTGGTATGGGTCTATATATTACAAATTCGATTATGGAACAACATAATGGTCAGCTTATTTTAGAAAATTCAAAAGAAACCGGCGGCGCAAAGGTTACTATGAAACTTCCTTGCTGATTTTCCGATAGTGTAATGGACGTCTTTTATGTCCGTCCATTTTTCAAATCTTTATGGAATCTTCAAAAATTCCTCTTATCATGTATCTAAAGAAAAAACATCTGCCCAGCGGCAGAAAAGAAAAAAACCGCTGCTGGGCAGACCCATTTTCACGCTTAATTTATATTCACTGGTGGCGGTTTTGAGAAATCAAGGCCGCTGCTTTCTTTCTGTCATTCCCAGCAGTTAAAGGCATGGCGGCCCACGGGAGGACGCCGCCATGCTGTTTTAATGCTATTTGGCGAATATCCGCAAAAATCCGTTGTTGATGCTGCCGTAAAGTTCTCCCCACAGGCAATCGAGGTAGGACACATTTTTAGAACTGGTGCAGATCATCAGTGTCCCCTTCCATATGGAAGGGGCACCCCACGGCGTGGGATGCCATAATCAAAGATTACCGACAGCCGCAGGCTATCGCACCGGATGGCCTGCGGCTGCTCCCGCGCTGACAAAGAAATCTCGTAAATTCTCGAAACCAGGAGGTTTTACGAAAAGGATCCTCCTCTTTCCGCTTTGCACATTCGCCGCCATTAGGACATTGTTTTAGCGGCATCTCTTTCTCACGACTCCTTCAGCCAGCGGGAGAAATCCTCCGGTGTGATCGTGCCGTTGTCGCAATCCTCTTTTTTCTTTCTGGCTTCCTCACTCCAGGCGTAAAATACGCTCTTGGTCAGCTTGCCGGCGTTGATGCGGGCGAAACGCTTTTTGTACTCTCTGCGATATTCCTTGAACACCTCGTCGCCCTGCTTGCGCTGCGTCCATGTGTTGATGGCCCCGATCTCCCGGCAGGTGCGGCCCTTGCTGTCGCAGATCCGGTCGCAGTACTCCGTGCTGGCCTTGCCCGTCACAGCGAAGTAGCGCAGGCAGTTCTTGCATACCCGCATCCTCACCTCACGCTTCACGCACTCCCGTATATGGTGGTCGATGAGGTCATAGATGTCCTTGGGATATAGCACCTCGGCAAAGATCCGTCTGTCGATGACCTCGAAGTTGACAGGCTGTGGCTGGAACTGGAAAGTGTACAACGTGTCGTTGCCCTCGGCGTTGTAGTAGGCTACCATCTTTTCAGATACGGATTTCTTCTCGCCGTCCATGTCCAGCGCATGTGCGATTAAACTAATGATCTGTCGCTGCATGGTATCGATGTTGCTGTAAATGTGGCTGATTTTTTTATGCGGCAGCAGCCGAAGGTACTCCTTGGGCGTGACGCGCTCCGCCGCGTTCAACCGCTCTGTCCAGTCCAGCCGCAGCAGCTCAAAATAGACGTGTCGGGATGCAAGCTCGTCCAGTCCTGCTGCTACGACCTGCAGGTCATCCTTGGCGCCGGACTGGTAAAAAGCCAGCAAGGCTTTGTCCATTTTCTTGGTGATGGCTTCCAGCTCCTGCGTATCCATATACAGCAGATCCATCAGACTTTCCGGGAACGGAAAGTCTTTTTTTATGGTCTGCTCTCTATCCGTCACATCGGTGTACTCGTAGTACTCCCTGCCGCTGTCAATGTAGGTTTTAAAAATATAGTCTGGCATAATGTGTACTCCTTAAATTAGACTAATGAAATATACTGCTTTCGCTAAGACTTGACAATAGGGTGTTGACATGGTATAGTATGCTCAGAAGTAGACATAGAAAACATCTTTTATGAAATAAGTCTAATCCATTAAGGCGGATATGTCAACCGTTATTTTCGGAACCTTGAAAAGTGAATACCTGCCGCCGCAGCCCGGGCGCTCCGGGCGAAGTGACGCCACGAGCCCGCAAAGGGAGAGCGCACCAACGGAGCAAGAGCGCGGCGTACAGCAGAGAAAAATCATGGGAGGTGAGATCAGACCTACACCATCACTAAAAAATGAATACGCTCTACCAACAAAGCTACAAGGAGGACACGATTTGAAGAAAAGCATTTATACCAGCTATGACGAACTGCCCCTGCTGCTGAATGTGAAGCAGCTGGTGGATCTCATGGGAGTCTCGGACTCCAGCATTTACGAACTCATTCAGGAGGATGATTTTCCCTCTCTGCGGATCGGCAAGCGCATCGTCGTTCCGAAGGAGGAACTGCGGAAATGGATTGCCGCACACACGAAAGGGGCGTCGGGATGCTGAACACGCCCTATGTGAAGAAGGACACCATCAAAAACTTTTTCCCCGTTCCCAACGCAGTCTTTGATCTGGGACTGCACCACATGGAGATCAGCATCTACGCTTACCTCCTCCGCATCGAGGACCGCCGCACCTACCAATGTATTGTCAGCTATCCTACTATCGCAAAGAAGCTGGGCATCTCGGTCAATACGGTGGCGAAGTACGTTGCTGCGCTGGAGGAACATGGCCTTATCCGCACAGAGCACACGGAGATCATCACCAAAGATGGACACAAGCGCAACGGCTGTCTCAGGTATACCATCCTGCCAATAAAGAATGCCCTCGACCTCTGTTATAAGCGTCAGCTGGAGAAGGCAGAGCAAGCCTTGGAGCGACAGCGGACGCAGGCAAACGCCGAAAGACTGGGGATTCAGTTCGTTCCGGCAGACGATGAACGGAGCGCATGAAGTACCGCCGTGTACACCGCTGTAAGCCGCCGTGTGAGATTTTACGGTCGAAGGCAGCAACAACAGCGAGGGCAGTTATGTGGGGGCGTTCAGGGCAGAAATGCCCCGTAGGGGCAAAGTTCCCACCCTTCGGTGGGGCAAGCATAGCGTCCGGCTATACGCCGGACGCACTCGCCGGGGCAAAGCCCCAGCACCCCCCAGCCCCCAAGGGGGAGAAAGGAGTTTAATGCAGAGAAAGAAATCAGCGATCATCACCGCAAGAATGACACCGGGCATCAAAGACCTGATCCAGCATCAGGCCAAGCAAGCCGGAATGACCGTCACCGATTACATCATCACCTGCGCGCTGGGCAAGGAGATCGTCCGGGTGGACGGACTGGATGAGATCCTCGCCGAAGTGAAAGCCCAAGGCAGGAACCTCAACCAGCTCACGACACTGGCAAACATGGGACGCATCCAGATCCTCAGAAGCGACGAGCTCATAGACGGTTATGCAGATCTCTGCCAAAAGCTGCTGCGCATCAGCCGGGAGGTGCAGTAATGGCCATCTTCACCGCAGTACGCAACAAGAAACAGACGGCTGGTACGATGATGGGCGTGCTGAAATATGTGACGCAGGCCTGCAAAACCATGCTGGACGACCAATGGATGGTGACGGGACACAACTGCGTGGCAAGGGCATCGTACCTGGAAATGATGACAACCAAACAGCAATTCCGAAAAACGGATGGCAGACAATTCTATCACTTCGTCCAATCCTTCCCGGCGGAGGACGGGCTGACGCCACAGCAGGTCAACGCCATCGGCGTGGAGTTCGCGCAGAAGCAGTTCCCAGATTTTGAGGTAGTCGTGGCAACACACTTGGATACAAACCATCTTCATAACCATCTGGTGGTCAACAGCGTGAGCTGCAAGGACGGCAAAAAGCTGCACCAGAACGCCGCAGATCTCCAGCGGCATCGGCAGGTCAATGATGAGATCTGCATGGCGCACGGGCTGCAGGTGCTGGAGCCGCCAAAAAAGCACACTCGGAAAAAGCAGATGCGCCCCGGCGAGTACCAGGCGGGACTGCGGGGCGATAGCTGGAAGCTGGATCTCATCCAAGCCATCAACAACGCACTGGAATATGCCGATGACCGGGAGAGCTTCGTCGAAAACATGGAGTACGAGGGCTATGAAGTTATCTGGACGGACACTCGGAAACATATCACCTTTGTCTGTCCTGACGGTCGGCGGTGCCGGGACAGCAGCCTCCACGATGAAACATTTCTGAAGGAGAATTTGGAAACGCTGTTTGCCTACCGACAGGCGGTGGGTTTCCGGCCCAACACGCCGGAGCCGGAGGAGGGCTGGATGGGAGAACTGGCAAGCGAGCTGGTTCGGCTGGGTCGGTCCATAGAGGAGGCAGACGATTTGCCGCCGTTGCCTGCGCCGCCGGCATGGACGGAGAGCAAGCAGCGGCATCGAGAGGCGCTGAAGAAACTGGCCTTGGGACAAAAGCTGAGCCGGGGGCAGAGCTGGCAGCAGACCATGTGGTGAAAGCTATGGGCGCGACTGTTGTTGCTTTCGTAGAAAGTGCGTCGACATCGATAATTCTTCTCGCTTTCGCAAAGGGTTATCGGTATGGTGTGTTTGTAAAACAGGCTGCAGGCAGCGCAGGGAATGCAATGCCTATACAAAGAAAAACGGACGGGAGGGATAACTGTAAATGGCGAAACGAAGGCCATCCGGTGACGGCATGGTACGCAAGCGTGACGATGGTCGCTGGGAAGGGCGTATTGTGGTCGGGCACAAGGAAAACGGCGACTCGATCTTCCACTATGTATCCGCGAAGACGCAAAAGGCTCTGATGGAAAAGATGCATCGGTGCATTGTCGAGTATGACGGCGCCGAACTTACGGAGGACAGCCGCATGACACTGGGGGAGTGGCTGGACATCTGGTTGAAGGAGTGTGCCGAACCGTCGGTCCGGCCATCCACATACAAGGGCTACCGTGGGTATGCAGAGCGAAATATAAAACCCTCCCTTGGCAACAAACAAATCAGCAAGGTGACTGCTGCCGATGTTCAGACCTTGTATCGAAAGCTGCAGCGGGAGGGCGGCGTGGACGGCGGGGCGCTGTCTCCCACCACGGTCCGCAGGATACACGGCGTCCTGCATCAGGCGCTGAATGCAGCTGTTGACCGCCACCTGATCGTAAAGAACCCCACCGACGATGTGACACTGCCGAAGAAAGTGACTGCCGCAAAAACTATCCTCAATGACAAACAGCTGGAACGATTCATGGAAGCTATTAAGGCAGATGAGCACTGGCACGACTTCTTCTATCTGGAGATCACCACCGGCCTGCGGCGGGGTGAGCTGTGCGGCCTTATGTGGACAGACTTTGATGCGGAAAAAGGAACGCTGACCGTCCGCAGAACACTCCACAACAAGGAGGGCGGCGGTTACTATGTGGGCGAAACGAAAACCGGTGCGGGACGCAGGATCATCAAACTACCGCCCAGCACGGTGCAGCTGCTGTCCGAGCGAAAAAGGACATCCATCTCCCAGTGGATATTTCCGAACCCGATCCACCCGGAAGACCCCATCATGCCGAACAGCGGTTACACCCGCATGAAAAAGCTGCTGGCGGAAGCAGGACTTCCGGATATGCGCTTTCACGATCTCCGGCACACCTTCGCCACTCACGCGCTGACCAGCGGCGTGGATGCCAAAACGCTCTCCGGCATTCTGGGCCACACAAAAACCTCGTTCACACTGGACACCTATACCCATGTCACAGGGGATATGCACCGCAAAGCGTCGGGAATTGTGGGCGAGTTCATGAGTGACTTTGTAGTGAAGGGGTGATCACATGGCAAGGAAACGCAAAAACGGTCAGGGTACTGTCCGCTTGAGAAGCGACGGACGGTGGGAAGGCCGTCACATCGTGGGCTACGATGAAAACGGAAAGGCAAAGCAAAAAAGCGTCCTGGCAAAAACAAAGGCGGAATGCGTGGAAAAGCTGAAAAGGCTTCGGGAGGAGTACACCGAGGTCGCCCCCTTCAAGGTAAAACCGGATATGCGGTTTGGGGATTGGATGAATTACTGGTATGAAAATCACTGCAAGCCATCCATCCGCCCCACTACGCAGAAGGGCTATGAGGAGTGGATCTATGTCCACGCTATTCCCGGTCTCGGGCATATCCCGCTGAATAAGCTGACGCAGGCGGACTGCCAGAAGTTTCTGAACGAGATGAAGGCCAACGGCAGAAAGACACATCGGGACACCAAGGGGCCGGAGATGGCGGAGCGGTCGGTGCGAAGCTGCTATCATGTAATACGGATGGCGCTGGGCAGGGCAGTCAAGGATGGCTTGATCAAGAAAAATCCCATCCTCGGTGTCAAGCTCCCACCGCCAGAGCAGAAGGAAATGAAGGTGCTGTCCAAAGAAGAAATTCAGCGATTTCTGATACAGGCCAAAGCGGAGGGGATGTACGAACTCTTCCTGCTGGAGCTGACCACAGGACTTCGCCGGGGTGAGATACTGGCACTCACATGGGATGACCTGAACTTTGAGACAGGGGAACTCCATATCAGCAAGCAGGTCACACCGGTTGGCGGTAAGAATATCATCAGCGAGCCGAAAACAAAAGCAGCGTTTCGCACGATCATCCTGCCGCCAGTCATGGTAGGACTTCTGCGGGAATATCGGAAAGAAGTATTCTCCCCGCTGATGTTCCCGTCCCGCATCAAGCCGAACCAGCCCATCGACCCCAGCTATGTCCGCAAGCGGCTCCAGCAGATATTGGAACGGGCAGACTGCAAAAAGGTGCGCTTTCACGATCTGCGCCATATCTTCGCCACCATGTCACTGGAACACGGCATGGATGTGAAGACACTGTCCGCCATCATTGGCCATGTCTCCGCCAAGACCACGCTGAATATCTACACCCACATTACCAACGAAATGCAGGAAAATGCCGCAGCCAGCATCGACCGCGGCATCGCAAAGGCAGAAATATCCCGACAGAAAGCAGAAGCTGCATCAGAGGCGCAGAGGTTTGAACCGTACACACCGCCGCGCCGCAGACCCGGCACGGGCTACATCAAGCAGCTCAAGGAGGATCTGTGGGAGGGACGGTACTCGCCCGTCTGGCCAGACGGCAAGAAGCATTCCCGCAATGTATATGGCCACACGCGGGAGGAATGTGAGGAAAAGCTGGCGAAGCTGATCCTGCAAATGAAAGCGGAGATCGCTGTCCTGCGGAATGGGACGGCTGCGGAGTATCCAGACGGCGTCAGCCCCAAGAAAAAGCAGCTGGCGGAGTACCTGCGCCAGCACCCCGGCGTGAGCAATAAAAGCTATATCGCACGGGAAACAGGCATGGACCGCACCACGGTGCAGAAATACTACGATGAGGTCAGAGCAGAACTTGCCGCACCGGCAAACACATAAAACGAAAATCCGCAGGTGGTGAGGGGCTGCTACTCACCGCCTGCGGATTCCAAAAGTGGTCAGGATTTTCTGCCGTCTGTGGTATAATTGTGGTCAAACGAAAAATCACCGCCGAATTGGCGGTGATTTTTCTCGAAATGGTGGACCTAATCGGGATCGAACCGACGACCTGCCGCTTACAAGGCGGCCGCTCTGGCCATCTGAGCTAAGGAGGCATGTCCTCTTTTGCTATGAAAACAACAGAGGAACGATGAATAGCATAACCAGCGCTTCCACCGCAGTCAACTTAGCATTGCGGGTTGAGACGCGCCGGCTGCCCGTAAGGGGTTATTCGCCCGTGGTGACGGAAATCGGCCCCTTCTTGGCTCCGATGGACGGCATCTTGCCGGCAACGCCGACTTCGCTGTCCTTCAGGCCGATCGATTCCAACAGACCGTCCTTAACCGTCGTCTGGGCGGTGGTCAGCTGGTCCATATCCCAATACTTGCCGTTGATGATCACGGTCGGCGTGGTCATGCTGCCCTTGTAGCTGCCGGACTGATGCCACAGTTCGGAACGCTTCGGCGTGTAAGTGTCGATCGCATCAAGCCATTCCTGATAATCGCGGCCAAACGCCTTGTCCGCAACATCCTTGGAAACACCCGCGGCGATCATCTGCTCCTTGATCTTGGCGTCGCTCACCGACTTGTATGCGGAGCCTTCCTCCGGCTGGAAATCCTCGGCGTAGACCTTCTCCAGGAAGGAGATCAGATGGTTCGGGTCGCTGTCATGCTCGGCCAGGTAGATGGCCGCGTTCGCCGCGCGACTGGAATACTCGTCGGTGGACCAACGGTCCATGAACGCCATGAAATGCAGGTCCAGATTGATCTGGCCGGCATCGACCATCTTCTGCAGGTCGGCGTCCAACTGGCGGTGCAGGTTGCCGCAGCCCGGGCACAGGAAATCCATGTAGAGCTCGACGGTCGGCGCGCCCTCCACAGCCTTGCCGTAGCCGTTCTTGGAAATCAGCAGGCCGCCCTTCTTATCGACGAGCTTCGGAGTGTTCTTCACTTTCTGCAACGCCGTGTACGCTTCCTGCACGGTTTCGGTGGAAGCCTTCGTTTCGGCCTTCTTATGCATGTTGTGGTACACGGTGAACGCGCCGATCGCCACCAGAATCACCAGCACCGCCACCACGATGCCGCCGATGATCGTCTGCTGCTTGCGTTCCTTCTCCATCTGCTCGGCGCGCGCCTTCATCGCTGCGGCCTCAGCGGCCCTACGCTCGGCGCGGCTGGTACGCTTCTGCGCATCCTTGCTGTTCTGGGCCATCGATATTCCTTTCGACCTCACGTTGTTATGCTGGGCACCATACTAGCGATGCCTTGCTATCGATTCGCCGGGAATTCCGTATTGCCTTGCGATTGCGTCGGCAGCTCGCTCAAGTGGCGCAGATACGGCTGTTTACGCAGTGCGCCGCCGCCCAATCGCAGTACGATCGCGCCCGGAGCGGCCACGGCCACAAGCCAGCCGATCGCGCAGAACGCAGCCTGCGCCAGCCCGCTTTCGGAAAGCGGACCGCCAAGCAGCGTCGGCATCGGAATCGTCAATCCAAATATCCACGTATCCATCACGGCATACGGAAGCTGCAGCACGACCGTGGTGAGCGACAAACCCAGCGCGGCCACGGCCAACATGATCAGCGTCCGCACGATGGCGACGCCGAAGCCCTTCACGATGTGCCAGGGCAGTCCCGCCAATCGCAGCAGCCAGTCGGAACTTTTCTTCTCGCCGCCACGTTTGCCTTCGCGCTCGAGCTGCGCCTCCGTGTTGAATCCGATAGTGGCCAGCGCACAGGCGAACAGCAACGCGGCTGCCATCGCCGTCCACAGTGAGAACAGTCCGCAGACGGCCACGGGAATCGCCATCAGCGCGCAGGGGAGCATGCCCCGGCCCAACATCGCGCCACGCTTCACATCGGCGGGATTGGGTGCTTCCGCAACGTTCGGCCCATCCATACCGGGTACCGGCGGGAATGACATTGCGGGCGATTGCTGCGCCGCGGCCACCGTGGCCTGCGGTATGACGGACGGTGGCTGCCGCATGGCGATGCGTTGCAACGCGGGTTTGATGGTCGGGTCGACTTGCGTCGGCGCTTCCGCTGGATTCCATGCGTTCTGGGCCGGCAGCATTTGTGTTGACGGCATGGATTGCGGCATTACCTGCGTGCCTGTCGGCATCGCCCGCGTGCTGCCCACGTTGGGAAGTGCGTCGGAAAGCACGCTGGTCTCGGCATCGTCAACAGGTGCGATCACCTGCGTTGCGCTCGCGTCGGATTGGCTGGTCACTTGTTTCCCGATTACTTGAGTTGCGCTCACATCGGGCTGCCCGATCGCCTGCGTTGCTTCGCTGAGCCTTGGCATCGTGCGCGTGCCGATGGCGTTTTCGCCGGTTATGTCGTCCTGCGATTGCCACAACGTGCGCGGATTGTCGGGCGATTCAACAAAAGGGGGCATCGCCTCCGTATCGCCATCCGCTGCGCCACCATTGTCGGCCGCAACCCACGCCTGCGGATTCAACGCATCCACGGCGATCGCCTGCAGCAAATCGTCCGGCGTGCACCGCTTCGTCCGATCCGGATTGAGCGCCGAACGGAACGCGGCCATCGTGCCCGCGGGAAGTCCCGCAAGATTGGCGCTGCCGGCCGCGGCGCGTTCCAACACGGTCATCATCGGCTTCGTGCCGAACACCGGCTCACCCGTAGCGGCGAACGCCAATACGCTCGCCACCGACCACCAATCGGTCATTTCATCCGATTCCGCGCCATCAATGATTTCCGGCGCGATGAACCCCGGCGTGCCCATCACCAGACCGGTACGCGTCACATGGCTTTCGCCCTCGCCCATGGCAATGCCGAAATCCACCAGCACCGGGCCGGTGTTCGACACCATCACATTGGTCGGCTTGATATCGCGGTGCACGATGCCGGCCGCATGCACGGCACGCACCGCCTCAATCAGCTTGCGTGCCAGCCGTTCCAGATCGTCGCCCACATATCGGCCATTGACGCGCACATCCTCACGCAGATTCTTGCCTTCGATCAACTCGGTCACAATAAAAGCCAACGCGTCGTCAAGTTCCATATCCACAATGCCGCACACGCCCGGATGCCGCACCTTCTGCAACGCCATCGCCTCCCTGCGCAGGCGCTCGCGTGCGGTCAACTCGTCGCGCTGCTGCTGCGGGGAATCGTCGTCGGAGAGGGAATCACGCAAAATCTTCATCGCATATTGATGGCCGCCATCGTCCCGCACACGCCATACCGAGCCCATGGCACCCGAACCAAGCCGGGAAATCAACGTGTAGCCGCCAACCAGGCTGCCTGCTTCCAGATTCAATGCGCTTAAGTCGCTCATACTTCCATCGTACTTGGCGTGCAGATTATGCACGCGAATTGACAGGCTGGGGAAAACGCCATGTGCCGCACGTTGAAGTCTGATGAAATCGAATCATCGACATGAAGAAGTGTCTTCACTTGCCGCACGCATCTGCAGCCACTTCACCGAAACCATGAGATGCGGGGCAGTGTTGAATGGTTTCGCGGTTCCGATAAAGGCATCGGAGCCTACGTGTCGTTTGGTTATGAGAATCAAGGAGGAGGCAGACCATGCTGCAAATCAACATGGCTGACGTTATGAACGTCATCGGCTCATTGACGCCGTACCTTATTGCGATTGGCGTGCTGTTCGCGCTCGCGCTGATTATCACTTTTGCCGTCAACAAGAAGACGGTCAAGGAAGTGGCGACCCGTAAGATCGTCCATTCCGAATCCTGGCTGGTGGCGCTTGTCGGCATCGTCGTGGCCGTGTCCATGATGCTGACCGGTCCGCTTTCCACGCTGCTCAACAACGCGACCACCACCAAGTACACGTTGTCCGACGCCACCGTTTCCAAAGCCAACGAGCTGGCCAAGGAAGTGCAGTCGGAAGCCATCACCATGCTGAAGAACGACGATTCCAACCTGCCGCTGTCCAACAAGAAGGTCAACGTGTTCGGTTGGGGCTCCACCAACCCGGTTTACGGCGGCACCGGCTCCGGCTCCATGTCCGACCAGTACGAGACCGTTTCCATGCTTGACGGCATGAAGCAGGCCGGCATCGAAACCAATTCCGAGCTGACCAAGCTGTACACCGACTACCGCAAGGACCGCCCGATGGTGGCTATGTGGTCGCAGGATTGGACCCTGCCTGAGGTTCCGGCCAAGCAGTATTCCGACAAGCTGATCTCCGACGCCAAGGACTTCTCCGACGAAGCCGTCATCACCATCACCCGCGTCGGCGGCGAAGGCGCTGACCTGCCGACGAACATGAAGGCGAAGGGCATCACCTACAACAACAATTCCAAGGACTACGAAGATTTCAAGGATGGCGAGCACTTCCTGCAGCTGTCCCAGACCGAGCGCGACATGATCGACCTGGTCACCAAGAACTTCAAGAAGGTGACGCTCGTCTACAACGGCGCCAACGCGTTCCAGTTCGACTTCCTGTCCCAGTATCCGCAGATCAAGTCCGTGCTGTGGTGCCCGCCGGCCGGCCAGACCGGCTTCTCCGCACTGGGTGAGGTGCTCGCCGGCGATGTGAATCCGTCCGGCAAGACCTCCGACACGTTCGTGAAGGACCTGACCAAGACCGCTGTGTTCAACAACACCGATGGCACCGCCGCCGGCAACGCTTCGTCCGTCGGCACGAACGGCAAGTTCACTTACGACAATGCGGATGATCTCGCTGCTTCCTACATGGGCTTCAGTGGCGACAAGGTCACGGTGACCCCGACGTTCGTCAACTACGTCGAAGGCATCTACGTTGGCTACAAGTTCTATGAGACCGCCGCTGACGAAGGTCTGATCAACTACGACGACACCGTCATGTTCCCGTTCGGCTACGGCCTGTCCTACACGACGTTCAAGCAGGAGATGGGCAAGGTCTCCTACAAGAACGGCAAGATCTCGTTCGATGTGACCGTCACCAACACCGGCGATAAGGCCGGCAAGGACGTGGTCGAGGTCTACTACAACCCGCCGTACACCGATGGCGGCATCGAGAAGGCCTCCAAGAACCTGGTTGCGTTCGAAAAGACCAAGAAGCTCGAGCCGGGCGCTTCCCAGACCGTGAAGATCGAGTTCGACGATGACGACATGGCCTCCTACGACCAGAAGGACGCTAAGGCGTACGTGCTGGAGCAGGGCGATTACGACATCTCCATCCAGTCCGATTCGCACCACGTGATCGACCATCAGAAGGTCACCGTGAAGGACACCGTCACCTACAATTCCGACTCGAACACCCATAACGGCGATGCCGTGGCCGCCACCAACGAGTTCGATTACGCCGCCGGCGACGTGACGTACCTGTCTCGCGCGGGCCACTTCGCGAACTATGCCAAGGCCACCGCCGCTCCGACCAACTTCTCGATGAGCGACGAAGCCAAGGCCGAGTTCACCAACAACAGCAACTACGATCCGAAGAAGTATGACAACGATTCGGACGAGATGCCGACCACCGGTGCCAAGAATGGCCTGAAGCTGTACCAGATGTATGGCAAGGATTATGACGACGCCGATTGGGACAAGCTGCTCGACCAGCTCACCTTCGACGATATGGACAACCTGATCGCCAATGGTGGTTACGGCACTCCGGCTGTGAAGTCCGTCGGCAAGATCCAGCTGACCGACGCCGACGGCCCGGCCTCGCTGAACAACAACTTCACCGGTGTTGGCTCCATCGGCTTCCCGGCCTCCACCGCGTTCGCCTGCACCTGGAACCGTGATCTCGCCAAGCAGTTCGGTGAGATGATCGGCGACATGGCTCACGACATGCACGTGGCTGGTTGGTACGCTCCGGCCATGAACATCCACCGTTCGGCATTCTCCGGTCGTACCTTCGAGTACTTCTCCGAGGACTCCCTGCTCTCCGGTGCGATGGCCTCCAACGAAATCGCCGGCGCCAAGTCCAAGGGCGTGTACTCCTTCATGAAGCACTTCGCACTCAACGACCAGGAGACCAACCGCACCAACATGGTGTGCACGTGGGCCAACGAGCAGTCCATCCGTGAAACCTATCTGAAGCCGTTCGAGATGAGCGTGAAGGAAGGCGGCGCCCAGGCCGTGATGAGCTCCTTCAACTACATCGGCTACACCTACGCCGGCGCTTCCAGCAACCTGCTGCAGACCGTGCTGCGCGGCGAGTGGGGCTTCAAGGGCTTCGTCCTGACCGATTACTTCGGCGGCTACGGCTACCAGAACGCCGATCAGGAAGTGCGTGCGGGCAACGATTCGATGCTTGCCACCACGAAGATCACCAACCACATCACCGATAAGTCCGCCACTTCCGTGAAGGCCATGCGTCAGGCCGCGCACAACATCCTGTACACGGCCGCCAACAGCTGGCAGTACGCGAATGGCGAGCCGAAGGTCGCCACCCCGATCTGGAAGACCGCCATGTACGTGGCTTGGGGCGTGACCGCGGTGCTCGTGATCGGCCTGGGGTTCCTGACCATCAAGGGCTACCTGAGCCGCAAGAAGGCCGTCGCCACGGTCGAGTCGGCTGCAGAACCGGTTGCCGCCGGCCCGGCCAATGCCGAGTGAGCTGCCTGATCAGCGATAACTGAAGTAATAACTGGAAACAGTCGGCTACAGGCAGCATTAGCAATGGTCAGCGATTCGAATGACCAAAGCTGAATATCCAGTAGCCGAACAACAAAGCCGGGAGCCTCCGCTAACCACGGAGCTTCCGGCTTTTGTTATGCGAGAACCGTGGTTGGACCGCAAAATGCGGATGTGGTTGACCATGTTGATGGTCGACACGCCGACAGCTATTGGTTTTGCGTTCACCTGGTTGTGGTTTTCAGGGTCTATTCTGATGGTATCGGCGCTTTCCGGACGCATTTTCCCGGTTTTCGACACGCCGATGGAACGTTGGATTTCCAACGGTTCACGCGTTGTTCATGCGGCCCGGGTTGCGCGGATCGCGATCGTGCTGTAAGTTTATCTCTTGCTGCCGCTCAGCGAGTGGTCCGGATGGTTCCGGTCCGCGAGGTGGGTGAGTGGTGGTGGTTTGAGAACTCAAGAGCGTATTTGTACTACTTCTTTATAGTCAATGATTGCCAGTTCGTTGCCGGCCATGTTCGCATGGTGCCGAGGGATCGGTCAAACGGCGGCGAGGTTTTTGTGCGATGCGCCTTTCCTTATAAGGCGATCGTCAATTTTCTTAGATGAGAGTCACATGTTGGCTTTCCGCATAAGTTTTTTTGTGGAGGGTTCGATTCTGGCTCAGGATGAACGCTGGCGGCGTGCTTAACACATGCAAGTCGAACGGGATCCCAGGAGCTTGCTCCTGGGTGAGAGTGGCGAACGGGTGAGTAATGCGTGACCGACCTGCCCCATACACCGGAATAGCTCCTGGAAACGGGTGGTAATGCCGGATGCTCCAGTTGGATGCATGTCCTTCTGGGAAAGATTCATCGGTATGGGATGGGGTCGCGTCCTATCAGCTTGATGGCGGGGTAACGGCCCACCATGGCTTCGACGGGTAGCCGGCCTGAGAGGGCGACCGGCCACATTGGGACTGAGATACGGCCCAGACTCCTACGGGAGGCAGCAGTGGGGAATATTGGGCAATGGGCGCAAGCCTGACCCAGCAACGCCGCGTGAAGGAAGAAGGCTTTCGGGTTGTAAACTTCTTTTAAGAGGGAAGAGCAGAAGACTGTACCTCTAGAATAAGCCACGGCTAACTACGTGCCAGCAGCCGCGGTAATACGTAGGTGGCAAGCGTTGTCCGGATTTACTGGGTGTAAAGGGCGTGCAGCCGGGCATGCAAGTCAGATGTGAAATCTCAGGGCTTAACCCTGAAACTGCATTTGAAACTGTATGTCTTGAGTGCCGGAGAGGTAATCGGAATTCCTTGTGTAGCGGTGAAATGCGTAGATATAAGGAAGAACACCAGTGGCGAAGGCGGATTACTGGACGACAACTGACGGTGAGGCGCGAAAGCGTGGGGAGCAAACAGGATTAGATACCCTGGTAGTCCACGCTGTAAACGATGGATACTAGGTGTGCGGGGACTGACCCCCTGCGTGCCGCAGTTAACACAATAAGTATTCCACCTGGGGAGTACGATCGCAAGGTTGAAACTCAAAGGAATTGACGGGGGCCCGCACAAGCGGTGGATTATGTGGTTTAATTCGAAGCAACGCGAAGAACCTTACCAGGGTTTGACATCCTGCTAACGAAGTAGAGATACATTAGGTGCCCTTCGGGGAAAGCAGAGACAGGTGGTGCATGGTTGTCGTCAGCTCGTGTCGTGAGATGTTGGGTTA
>ENA-ORMX01000945-ORMX01000945.1-human-gut-metagenome-genome-assembly--contig:-NODE-945-length-20655-cov-73.865000_pt1 | contig 20655 bp, 10 predicted proteins | sample MGYA00242108_ERZ509007 | MGnify/ENA primary metagenome ERZ509007 (study PRJEB26280, sample SAMEA2338745) | human gut metagenome | biome: human gut; feature: human-associated habitat; material: faeces...
CTGCATCTCAGCAAAATATTCAAGCAAGCTTGATATTCTGCATTCGATTTGCATTTTCTTGCACCGTCTACCAATGAAAGTGCTCAGGGAGCCTCGCGGGGGCATCTATTACGACCAAGGGCGGTCACAATAGACGGCAGGCGCCAGTCATCTATTAAGACCCAAAAGTGGCACTATCGGGCAGCTGACAAAGTAATAAACTGTCATTTACACATAATTTCTGCAAATCTACTACTTTTTCCTGAACATTCCAAGAAAAAGAGAAAAAAGTGTAAGCGTAAACAAAGATTAATGCTTCAATGTGTTGGGAGGCATAGGAAATTGAGTGAAGTGTTGTGGGTTGTGCTGCGAAAGTCAGATAAGCAGGTGCTAATGAGTAAACGAAAAAAGGAAGAGAACATAGTGGCTCTCTTCCCTTTGGGTTTCATGTTCCTTGCCGATGGGCAGTGGGAACAGAATATTTGCTGATAATAATCTTACACGAGTGTGGCGACAATTTCCTCGCGAGTGCCGGGGAGCATGTCGATGACTGGAATCTCAGGCATGGTGTAGCAGCCTGGCTGCAGACGGAAGGTGGCGCGAGCCACGTTGACCAATACCTGAGCAGTGAGAGCAGGGTTGTTGATGCTCATGTTGAACTCGAAACGCTGGTTCTGAGTCTTGCCCGAAACGCCCTTGCGAACGAGGTTCACACCATGGCCCATGTCCTTGACATCATCGACTGAGGCTACAGCAAAGACGTGGGTCTCGTCGTGAGCGAAGTAAGGGTCGGCCTTAATCTCGGCAGTTACGTCCTCGAGCTTGGCACCTTCCTCCAGCTCTACGTACACCATGCGGCGGTGAATGCCCTCGCCCAATGGGATGGTGACAGAGAGAGCCTCCTTGACACCCTGCTTGCTGCGTACGCAAACAGAGTGGCCCATGCTCATACCAGGACCGAAGTTGGTATAGGTAAGACCCTTAGGAGCAAGGCTTTCCATGAGCACGCGCACTACTGAGTCAGAACCTGGATCCCAGCCGGCAGAAATGACGCTCACCTTGCCTGCCTTCTTGCAGTTTTCCATCTGGCTGGTACGATAGTCGAGGATGCCGGTATGGATATCGTAGCTGTCGACGGTGTTGATGCCAAGAGCCACTATCTTGGCAGAGTATTCTGGGCAGGAACGGGTTGGAGTGGCGAGGATGGCTACATCCACGTCCTTCAGCTTGGTGATGTCGTCTACTACATCATAATCAGCCAGTTCGGCTGGTTTGTTCTTGTCGCCCTGACGGCGTACGATGCCTGCAATCTCAAAATCGGGAGCTGCCTCGAGTGCCTCGACGGTGAACTTACCGATATTGCCGTAACCTACTACGGCTGCTCTAAATTTCTTCATTGTATTCTTTCTTTTATTTGTTGTTTGTTCAGTTTCCGGTTGCAAAAGTATAGCTTTTATTCGAGAAAACGAACGTTTTAATAGTTTTTTAACTATAAGAACCGACAAAAAGTTGTAAAATCATAGCTTTTAGGTATGTTTTTGCAGGATAGTGTAAGGATGGTGGGGTGAGAATACTTACAGATTGAAAGAAGGAGGGCAAATGCAGGAGTTGAATTCTTGAGCTTCTCTAACCTCTTTTTCGTTTTCTCACTTTTTAATTTTCTCATTTGCAAAAGTGGAGCAAAAACATTTTCCCCTCTTTGGCAATAATAGCGCCGAATGTGCGTTTATTATATAATCGTATGCGCATGGGCGCGATGACGAGAGATGTGAAATCATAAAATTATTAACGACAATCATGATTGAATATATATATGGCGACCTGACCGAGCTGACGCCGACACAGGCCGTTATCGAGACCGCGGGCGTGGGTTATGCGCTCAGTATCTCGCTCAACACATATACTGCCATACAGGGTAAGAGAGAGGCTAAACTGTACGTTCACGAAGTACTGGTGACAGGTGGAAGAGACGACTCGTTCACCCTCTATGGCTTTGCCTCGAAGCAGGAGCGAGAGCTTTACCGTCTTCTCATCACCGTATCGGGTGTGGGAGCCGGCACGGCGAGGATGATTCTCTCGTCGATGTCGCCACGCGAGCTGTGCAACGTCATCTCCACTGCCAACGAGGCGATGCTCAAGGGCGTGAAGGGCATAGGACTGAAGACAGCCCAGCGCATCATCATCGACCTGAAGGACAAGATCGTAAGCATGGGAATAGCCGACGAGCTGCCTGCCAACGGAGGAAACGTGGACATGGTGAACAACGACGTGAAGGACGAGGCGGTGAGCGCACTCACCATGCTCGGATTCTCGCCAGCGCCATCGTCCAAGGTGGTGGTCGACATCCTGAAGGAACAGCCCGACCTGAAGGTGGAACAGGTGATCAAGACGGCTCTGAAACGAATAAAATGACGAAAAAGAAGAAACGAGTGTAGATGTTGATAAGACGAAAATATAAATATGCCTTTCTGTTGATGGCATTGCTGATGGTCTCGGTCATCGGCAATGCCTTTGGCTTGTCGTACTGGCAGGACAACAGGACGCGGCAGCGAGCTGCCCAGAACCGCAATGCCAGCGCAGCCAGTAGGAAGCAGACGGCTGCCACGACGAAAAAGGCGGCCACGGCATCAGGAAAGCCCGGCATCACGGCCCAGCCCATCCTCGCCGACGAGGACACCATACCCGACTCGCTGCTGCACACACGATGGCCTGTACAGCGCACACAGCCCATCAGCACGGGCGACCTGTATCAGAGTCCGTTAGACCTGCAGCGCCCCGACAACATGAAATACCACGTGGAGTACAACGACACGCTGAATCGCTACGTCATCGGCAACAAGCTGGGCGGCGCATGGCTTTCGGCTCCCATCATGATGACGCCTGCCGAGTACATGGCATGGAGCGAGCTCAACGAGCGACGTGCCTACTACCGCAAGCAGAACGACGAGATATACAAGGCCAAGGGAAAGGAGAAATTTGACTTCACCGACATGCACTTCGACCTGGGACCTGCCGAGAAAATCTTCGGTCCCGGAGGCATCCGAGTGCGCACGCAGGGAACTGCCGAGCTGAAGTTTGGCATCAACAAGAAGAGTGTGGACAACCCCTCGCTGCCCATCCGCAACCGCAAGACCACGATGATGGAGTTTGATGAGAAGATCAACCTCAACGTCAACGGAAAGGTGGGCGACAAGGTGAACATGAACCTCAACTATAACACCGATGCCACCTTCGACTACGACGCGCAGAACATGAAGCTGAAGTACGACGGCAAGGAAGACGAGATCATCAAGCTCGTGGAGGCTGGCAACGTGTCGTTCCCCTCCAACTCGTCGCTCATCCGCGGTGCCAGCAGCCTCTTCGGTGTGCGCACCGATATGCAGTTTGGTAAATTGAAGTTGCAGACCGTCCTGTCGCAGAAGAAATCGTCGTCGAAGAGCGTGTCGTCGAAGGGAGGCGTGCAACTCACACCCTTCGAGATCAATGTGGCCGACTATGAGGAGAACCGACACTTCTTCCTCTCGCGATACTTCCGCGACCACTACGACGCATGGATGCAGAAACTGCCCAACCTCACCACTGGCGTCACCATCAACCGAGTGGAGATTTGGGTAACCAACAAGACTGCCACCACCACCAACACCCGAAACATCATAGCCCTCACCGACCTGGGCGAGACCTCGAAGATAAGCAACCCCATGTGGGCGGCTGCAGGAACGGCCGTGCCCTCCAACAGAGCCAACAGCGAGTACGACGCCATGGTGAACCAGTATGCCGCAGCACGCGACATCGACCAGGCCGCCACCGTGCTCGAAGGAGCAGGACTGAAGGGCGGCGACGACTTCGAGAAGTTGGAGAGCGCCAGACTGCTCTCCTCGTCGGAATATACGGTGAACACTGCCCTCGGCTACGTGTCGCTGAGGAGCGGACTGCAGACCGACCAGGTGCTGGCTGTGGCCTACGAGTACACCTACGGCGGTGTTACCTATCAGGTGGGCGAGTTCGCATCCGACATCACCGACACCCGACAGGGACTCTTCGTCAAGTCGCTCAAGAACACCAGCAACAACCCGCAGCAGGGCAACTGGGACCTGATGATGAAGAACGTGTATTACCTCGCATCGCAGGTGGAGAAGGAGAAGTTCCGACTCGACGTGAAGTATCAGAGCGACTCTACGGGCGTCTACCTCAACTACATTCCCGAGGCGAAGGTGAAAGACCAGCCCATCATCAAGGTGCTGGGAGCCGACCGACTCGACAACAACAACAATCCCCATAGCAACGGCTACTACGACTACGTGGCTGGCTACACCGTATCGGAAGGACGCGTCTTCATCCCCAAGGCCGAGCCTTTCGGAAGCTATCTCTACACCTATCTCAAGGGCAAGGGCATCGCCGACGAGGTGGCGAAAAAGTACGCCTTCACCGAACTCTACGACAGCACCAAGACCGTGGCGAAGCAGATAGCCGAGAAGAACAAATTTCAACTTGTGGGACAGTTTCGCGGAACCTCCGCCAACGTCATCTCCTTAGGCGCATACAACGTGCCACAGGGTTCGGTGCTCGTCACGGCAGGAGGTGTGACCCTCACCGAAGGCTCCGACTACGCGGTGGACTACAATGCCGGCGAGGTGACTATCCTCAACCAGAGCATCATCGACGCTGGAACACCCGTCAACGTGTCGCTCGAGAGCAACACCGACTACGGACAGATGCGCAAAACCATGTTTGGCGTGAACTGGGAGTACGACTTTTCGAAGAACTTCCAGATCAGCGGAACCCTGCAGCACCTCACCGAGCAGGCCCTCACCACCAAGGTGACCATGGGCGCAGAGCCTCTCAGAAACACCCTCGTGGGCTTCAACCTCAACTGGAAGCGCGAGAGCCAGTGGCTCACCAACATGCTCGACAAAATACCGTTCCTGCACCTCACGCAGCCATCCTACATCTCGTTCACAGGCGAGTTTGCCAAACTCTTTGCCGGACAGGCCAGCGGAACGCAGGACAACGCATCCTATCTCGACGACTTCGAGAACACCAAGAACACCATCGACGTCATGTCGCCCACATCGTGGGTGCTTTCCAGCGTGCCCTCGTCAAACTTCCGTCAGGACTACAACGACAAGACGGGGCTGACCAGCGGATTCCGACGCAGTCGTCTGGCTTGGTACACCATCGACCCGCTCTTCACACGACGGGGCAGCTCGCTCACACCAGGACACATCAAGAGCGACCTGGCACAGCTGTCCAACCACTATGTGCGTGAGGTCTATGTGCGCGAACTCTTTCCACTGCGCCAGCAAAACTCCTACAGCGGAGCCACCAACACGCTGAGCGTGCTCAACCTCGCCTACTATCCTGCCGAGCCAGGTCCTTACAACTTCAACCCCGACCTGCAGCCCGACGGAACCCTCGCCATGCCACAGCAGAACTGGGGAGGCATGATGCGCAAACTCGACACCAACGACTTCGAGCAGGCCAACGTGGAGTACATCGAGTTCTGGATGCTCGACCCCTTCATCTACTCGCGCGAGCAGGCCGACGCTGCCCAGTATGGCGGCGACTTCTATATCAACCTCGGCGAGATAAGCGAGGACATCCTGCGCGACGGAAAGAAATTCTATGAGAGCGGAATGCCCGTGGACGGAACGTCAAACTTCACCTACACACAGTGGGGAAAGATTCCCGCACAGAGCACCGTTACCTATGCCTTCGCCACCACGAAAGGAAGCCGCGCACTGCAGGACGTGGGATTCAACGGACTCAACGACGAGGAGGAACGCGACTACTACAAGAACGCCTATCTCAGCCAGATACAGGGCAAGGTGAACCAGGCGGTGTTCGACAGCATCTACAATGACCCTGCTCGCGACGACTACCACTACTACCGTGGCAGCGACTGGGACCAGATGAAGGCACCTATCCTGTACAGATACAAGTTTATCAACAACCCACAGGGCAACTCGCCCGACAGCGACAGCCGCACCGAGAGCTACGACACTTCCTACAAGTCGACGCCCGACGTGGAGGACATCAACCAGGACTTCACCCTCAACGAATACGAGAAATACTATCAGTATCACGTGAGCATACGACCCGAAGACCTGCAGGTGGGCTCCAATTTCATCGTCGACAAGCGAAGCTACACGCCTACACTGCGCGACGGCAGCAAGCCCACCGTCACCTGGTATCAGTTCCGCATTCCCGTAGACCAGTACGAGAAGAAGGAAGGCAACATCAACGACTTCTCCAGCATACGCTTCATGCGCATGTTCCTCACCAACTTCCGCAAGCCCATCGTGCTGCGTTTCGGCACACTCGACCTGGTAAGGGGCGAGTGGAGAACCTACGACCAGCTGCTGGGCGCTGCCAACAGCGGCACGCTCGAGGCCAGTGCGGTGAGCATAGAGGAGAATGCCGAGAAGACACCTGTCAACTACGTGCTACCACCGGGCGTACAGCGCGAGCAAGACCCCACGCAGCCACAGCTCGTCGAGGCCAACGAGCAGTCGCTCAGCCTCGTGGCCAAGAACCTGAGCACGGGCGAGGCCAAGGCGGTGTACAAGAACACCACCCTCGACCTGCGACAGTACAAGCGCATGCAGATGTTTGTTCACGCCAACGCCCTGGAGCAGGACGTCACCTCGCTGCAGGACAACCAGGCTTCGGTGTTCATCCGTCTGGGAAGCGACTACAAGAACAACTACTACGAGTACGAAATACCGCTGAAGCTCACACCGGCACGCAACAACTACAGCCGATACAGCTACGAGGACTGCCGTGCCGTGTGGCCCGAGGAGAACATGCTCGACGTGGCGCTCACCGTCTTCACCGCACTCAAGAAGGCGCGCAACCAGGCCAAGTCGCAAGGCATGGCTTCCTTCTCGGCACCCTATTCGGCCTACGACTCCAACCATCCCAACAACAAGATCACCATCATGGGTAATCCTACACTCGGAGAGGTGAAAACCATGATGATAGGCGTGCGCAACAACGCCGGAGAAATCAAGAGTGTGGAGGTGTGGGTCAACGAGCTGCGTCTGCTCGACCACAACAGCAAGGGCGGATGGGCTGCTAACGGAAACCTCAATGTGCAGCTCTCTGACCTGGGAAGCGTCAACGCCACAGGTAAATATCAGAGTGAGGGATTCGGCGGTCTGGAGGACGGAGTGGCAAGCCGATCCACCGACACCTACAGCTCGTACAGCGTCACCACCAACCTCGAGCTCGGAAAGTTCTTCCCCGACAAGGCCAAGGTGAGCATACCTTTATATTACAGCATCACCAAGGAGAAGACCTCGCCCAAGTACAACCCGATGGACACCGACATGGAACTCAAGGACGCACTCGACGCGGCTGGATCGCGACACGAGCGCGACTCCATAGAGAGCATCGCCGTGACAAAGGTCACCAATACCAACTTCTCCATCTCCAACGCAAGGGTAGGAATCTCCACCAAGCGTCACCCCATGCCATACGACCCTGCCAACTTCTCCTTCTCCTACAGCCACTCGCACCAGCGAACCACGGGCGAGACCACCGTTTACGAGAAAGAGGACAACTGGCGTGGAGCGCTCGACTATTCGTGGACTCCGGTCTACAAGGCGTGGGAGCCGTTCAAGAAGATAAAGAACCGCAGCAAGTGGCTCGACATACTGAAGCGATTCGGACTGAACTGGCTGCCGCAGAATGTGGCATTCAACACCGAGATGACGCGCAACTACTACGAGCTGCAGGAGCGCGACATGGAGTCGACAGAGAACACGCAGCTGCCGCTCTCGTTCAGCCAGCAGTTCCTCTGGAACAGAGAGTTCGCCGTGCGCTGGGACCTCACCAAGAACCTGCACGCCAATTTCCGAAGCGCTACACACGCACAGATAGAAGAGCCTTACACACCCGTCAACAAAGACCTCTATCCCGACCAGTATCATGCCTGGAAGGACTCGGTGTGGACAAGCATCAAGCACCTCGGTACACCGCTCGACTACAATCAGACGTTTACCGCATCCTATCAGTTGCCGCTCAACCTGCTGCCCGTATTCGACTGGGTGAACGCCGACGCCAACTACAACTCGACCTATTCCTGGAACAAGGGAACCGACGACGAGGACGGTAACAACTACGGAAACACCATCAACACCAACCGCGACGTGACACTCAACGGATCGTTCAACCTGGTGAAACTCTACAACCACGTGCCCTTCCTCAAGAAGGCCAACCAGCGCTTCGACCGCGAGCCGTCGAGATCGCAACTGCAGCGCAAGAAGCAGGATAAAGCCAAGCAGAGGCAGGAGGCACAGCGACAGAAACAGGAGTTGCAAAAGGTGAGAAAGGAAGCCGAAGCTGCAGGAAAAGACCCCGACGAGGCTGAGAAACAATGGCGGAGCAAGCAGAACAAGAAGGCAGAGCAGCAGAAGAAAGCACTGCCCAAGAACCGACGTGCCTTCGAGAAGGAAGTGGTGCTCATGCCCGACACCATCATAAAGGTGAACCACGGCAAGAACAGCAAGCGACTCATCGTTACCGCCAAGACTGAGGACGGAAAGGTGATGAAACTGAAATACAAGAAGGTGAACGCCAACCAGATAAAACTCATCTCGAAGGTAGACACTGCCACCAAGGTGAAACTCACCGTGCTGCCGAAGGAACCGCTCGAGAACCAGGGCTGGTACAAGACCATGCAGGCTGTGGCACGCACGGCCATGATGGTGCGCAACATCAGCTTCACCTATCGCAACAACTATCAGCTCACGCTGCCAGGATTCCTGCCCACCATCGGCGACGCCTTCGGACAGACCAAGCAGGGCGTGCTCTCGCCAGGCCTCGACTTCGCCTTCGGTATGGTGGACGACAGCTATATAGACAAGGCACGACGCAACGACTGGCTCCTGGTGAACGACACCATCGCCACACCTGCTGCCAGCAGCACCACCAACGACCTGCAGTTGCGCATGACGCTCGAACCGGTGAGAAATCTAAAGATAGACCTCAACGCCTCGCGCACCAAGACAGTGCAGAAGAGCATGCAGTACATGTACGAGGGAACGCCCACCACGGAGAGCGGAACCTTCACCATGACTACCATCTCGATAGGCTCTGCCTTCGAGGGAATGGGTTCGGCAAGCAGCGGCTACAAGAGCAAGACTTTCGAAAAGTTTGTCAACTCGCTTGAGTCTTACCGCAACAAGGTGGAGGCGCGTTATGCCGACGCAGTCTATCCGGCAGGGTCGGCTCTGGCTGGAGGCAAGTTTGATGCTTCGCGCACGCCTGTCAACAAGTACAGCGGCGACGTGATGATTCCGGCGTTCCTTGATGCCTATACCAGCATGGGAGGCTCGTCGCTCTCGCTCTTCCCCGCGCTCAGCCGTCTGCTGCCCAACTGGACTGTCCGTTACAGCGGACTGGGCAAGCTGCCCTGGCTGCGCGACCACTTCAAGAGCATCAACATCAACCACTCCTATAAGAGCATCTTCGCCATAGGAAGCTACAACACCTACAGCACCTTCCAGGAGTATATGAACGGAATAGGCTTCATCGACGACACGGCGACAGGCAGTGTCACACCGAGCAGTATGTTCAATATCTCGCAGGTAAGCATCAACGAGTCGTTCTCGCCACTCATGGGTGTCGACATGACGTTCAACAACAATATGACGCTCAAGGCTGAGTATCGTCAGACGCGCGTGCTGAGTCTCAGCATGACGAGTGTGCAGGTGAACGAGGCACTCAGCAAGGACTGGGTCGTAGGAATGGGCTATCGTCTCAACAACCTCAGCCTTTTCGGTAGGGGAAAGCGAGCCATCAAGTCGAAGGGAAAGAACAAGAATCAGAGCAACGCGGCCGCCAGCAACCGCAACTCTGGAACCAACCAGAACCTCAACCTGCGTCTTGATTTCAGCTTCCGCCGTCAGGCTGCCATCGTGCGCGACATAGCCTCTATGGTGAGCAGTGCCAGCAGCGGAAACAAGGCGCTCAAGCTGAGTTTCTCGGCCGATTACACCCTCAACCGGCTCCTCACCATGAGCTTCTACTACGACCGTCAGACCAACACACCTCTGCTCTCGAGCAGCAGTTATCCCACCACCACGCAGGACTTCGGTCTGAGTGTCAAGTTCTCGCTGACGAGATAAGGATGTTTCGGGAAGATAGTGAAGTGAAAGAATAGGGGCGAGATTGCATCTTTGCAGTCTCGCCCCTATATATAATAAGGTGTACAAAAAACAAAAATAGTGTAGGTTGTAGATTTTTAGGACAGTCAAGACTTAAATTCTCTTCCGGTTAAAACATGTTATACATAGCGAGATTGCAGCCAGGATAGCTCCCACTGCGCACACTCCCGTCCATGCATGGTGTGTCCATGCCAGTCCGGCACAATAGGTGCCAAAGGAACCGCCTATAAAATAGGTAGTCATAAATATGGTATTGGCTCTGTTGGAGGCTTGAGGCATCTCCTGAATGCAGCCACTCTGATTGCTTAGTTGCAGACATTGCAAGCCTATATCTACCAAGATGATGGCTACAACAAGTCCCAAAAATGTGTCGCCAAACAGACAGGCCGCAGCCCACGCCACAAGCTGCAGGCATGCACCATAAATACTCATCTTTCTGATGCCCCAGCGATTCACAAGTTTGCCCACACCGCTTGCCGCAATAGCCCCGGCTATGCCGCACAGTCCCAACGTTCCTACCATCTCGCTGCCAGAAAAGAACGGAGCTTGTGCCAACCTAAAGGCAAGACACGCCCAAATGGCCATCATGCTGCCAAAACTAAAGGCGGCACGCATGGCATAAAGGCGTATGCGTCCATTGCTCCTCACAATATTGAATACGCTGGTCATCAAGCCCCTATATGTGCCCACATAGTTGCTCTTTATCTGTGGCATAATCTTGAGCGTAAGAGCCATGCACAGCACCATCACAAAAGCAGAGATAAAGAACATTTCGCGCCAACCAAACCATTCTCCAACATAACCGCTAACCACTCTCGATGCGAGAATGCCGGTTAGCAATCCCGACAGGACGATACCCATATTCCTGCTTTTGTTCTTCTTCTCGGAATATTGTCCTGCAATCGGTATGAAAAATTGTGGAATTACGGAACAGGCTCCCAACAATAGGGAGGCTCCCCAAATAAGCCACACCTTGTGGGCCACAGCAATAACTATGGCCATCATGGCTGCTACGGTCATGTTCACAACAATTATGCGACGGCGTGAGTAGAGGTCGCCCATAGGGATAAGGAAGCACAATCCAAGTGCATAGCCTGTTTGTGTGACAACGGTTATGAGGTTCGCCTCATGCTGGCTCACTCCTATGTCGTGACGTATCATTTCCAAAAGAGGCTGGTTGTAATAGCAATTAGCCACGGTCAATCCCGCTATAACAGCCATTGCGAGCAACAAACTGCGCTCTATGCCTTCATTTTCTTTAAGTTGTTTCACCCTAATTTACGCAACACTATATTTTTATCTATTTTATAAGCACCCTGAGCAACCATATGTTGCTCGGATTGGGCCATGTCAGAAATTTCGCTTGTCTTCGTGTTGCAATAAAAAGACCAATAAAACTCTGAATGGTATGGCAAAAGTACAAATAAAATCCGAGAATCTCACTCCTTTAGGAGGCTTTTTTGATGATGGAACAATTAAGTGACGGTCAAGAGTATGATTTTGGCCATCTATTCATTTAGGCGGAGAATTATATAAAATTGTTGAAATTGCAGCACGGGCTGTAGGTTGGTTACTGAACTTTCGCATGTAGCTTAAGTACGGGCTAAGAGCTTCTGCCCCTTCTACAGGGCGTGTGGGGTAAAACTTGCGAAACTTGAGTTGGTTTGAGAAAGGTAAGAAAATAAAAATAGGAGGAAAACAAATCTGTTTTCCTCCTATTGGATAGAGTTATCTCAGACTGAGAGATTACAATGTAGACTTGATGGTCTGTGTGTTGCTTCCCTGTGTCAGCTTGAATACATACACGCCGTGGGGCAGGCTTGACAGACTGATGGTCTCGCCGTTGCTGTTGATAGGTGCAGAATACATTAACTGACCAGTGAGGTTGTAGACGGCTACACGAGCCTGACCCTTGTCGCTGCCAATGTAGAATGTGGCGGTGCGAGCCTGGCGGTCGGTTATGATGCGATACATAGACTCAGTGGCCTTGACATCATCGATGCCTGTTGTGCCGAGCAGTTGCTTCAGACCCTTGATGGCATTGATACGGCCATAGCCCCATGTGTTGTTGGGGAAGATTTGTCCTGTTGGCATATAATTATCATTCTGGACAGCTGTGTTGCCGATGACTTCGAGCACCTGTTTAGGTGTCAGGTTGGGGTTGGCCTGCAGCCAGAGAGCTACGACGCCTGCCACGTAAGGCGAAGCCATGGAAGTACCTACGTCGTTGGTATAGAGATCGTTGCCAGTGCGGGCAATGACATTGGTGTCGTCGCTCCATCCTGAGCAATATCTTGAACCTGCTGACACGATGATGCAGCCAGGAGCTGTTACGTCGGGTTTGACGCGACCATCGGCGGTAGGACCGTAGCTTGAGAAGGCGGAGTGCTCCAGGAACTTACCCGTAAGTTCCTCGTTGAGGCCGTAAGCATTTTCTGTACCCTGCAAATTGATGGGCTGGTACTGTACCTTCGAGTTGAACGAACCTACAGAGATGACATCAGGACTCTCGCCGCCCAGCTCGCCTACAGTGCAGTTGGTGTCGCCTTCGGTCCAGCCACGCTTGTTTAAGCTGGTGAACTCGCCAGAGGCGGCATTGTTCCACATGTGTACGGTCTTGCCAGCCTCGCCAGTCACCACAACACCGATGGCAAAGCCAGTGTTGATGGAAGTGGCACGGCTCATGAGCAGCACGTTGGTGCGACCGTTGACAGGGTTTTCCTGAAGCGACAAACCTACTTGAACCACTACGCCACTGCCGTCGGGGGCAACCCAGTTCACTTCTTTCGTACCATCGTTGGAAACTTCGTCAGAAGATGCGATAATCTTACCGTTGAGTGTGTTTACGACAACAGCCTTAACGGAAATTTTTGAGTTCTTCTCGGCCCAGATGTCGACGTAAGCCTGCTTGTAGGAACTGTTGGTCTGTTCGCTGCCATAGGCAAACATGGTTTTCAATTGCTTGTTGGTGGCGGTAAAGGTCTTGCTGGCGTGCAGTTTGTCAAGGCCTTCGTTGCCTGCGGCACCAACGATGATGCGGCCCGGACCAACCAGGTTGTGAAACGAGAAATCGGTGTCGGAGCTTCCGTCGTGAGGACCCATGTGTGAGCCGAGGCTGATGTTGACAACAGCAGGCTTTCCTACGCTCTTGGCATAGTCGAACACATACTTGATTCCATCTACAATCTGTGCATTGGTGCTCTTGAAGCTCACGAACACGAGGTCGGCATCGGGAGCCACTCCGTAGTAAGGTGTGCTCTTGTCGCTGCCCGAGGCAATGCCCGATACGTGGGTGGCATGGAAGCCACTGGTCAGGTCATATTTGGCAGCTCTTATCTCGGCTGTGGTTTTGTATTCAGCTCCATAGCCGAAACCTTCGGGAGCATTGCCAGTGCCGTGCTGATCCCATACGCGCTTGATGCGAGTGTCGCTCTTGTCGGCATTGAGAAAGTCTACATGGTCGTACTGGAATCCGTTGTCCACGATACCGATGACTACGCCTTTGCCGGTGTAGGGACCGTTATTCTCTGTCATTTGGTGACAGTCGTCTACGCCTAACAGTTTGCGGGCGTTGTCCATCAGCAGTTTGGCCTCAGTACCTACCGAAACCGAAACAACCTCATCGAGATTGGAAATAGGTTCGATGGCAGACAGGGGCATGTTGGCAGTGACGAGTGTCTCGCTGATGCGCGAGTTCACTTTGGCTCCCAGAGCCTCTATTTTGGCAATGGCATCCTGCGACTTGACGGTGATGAATGCGCTGACAGTCTGTGGGGTAGCATTTGCAGCCTTGGCTTTCTTCTGTGCTGTTCTTGCTTCGTGAAGCATCATGCTTGTGCTTGGCGACAGCTTCTGCGCAAAGCTGAAACTGCCGATAAGCAGGAATGATGCCATAAGAATGGCTTTCTTATTCATTTCTTAATTCTTACTTTTTCTTTTTAATCTGTTATTAGTATGCTCCTACTTCTCCGCTGTAATTAAATACCAAACGCTCCTTGTTACCAGCACCATTTGGTGTCATGGCGTTGGTATAAGTGTTGACAACATCCAGTGAGATTTCATAGTTGCCGGCAGCGTCTTTCTTGATGGAGAATGTACCGTTGTCTGGAGTGTTGTTAAATCCACCATATTTGGCATCGGGAGAATACAACTGTACGTCTGAGTATTTCACCTGGAAGTTGTCGCCGTCTTTCAGCTCAGCCAAATTGATGGTTCCGGCATTGATGAAACTCTCATCTACCTGCAGTGTTACCTTTTCGCCGCTGTATTTGCTTGAGAACTCGCCGCCATAAAGGTAGAATGTGTAGATGTTGTTCTTTTGCTTAAAAAGCACCTTGCAGATGTCCTTGTTTATAAGGGGGCTTCCGTCAGGGTTGTACAACTTATAGCTGTTGCTTACCACAGCAGGAGTCATTCCGTCGAGGCTCTCTACGGCAGTGGTTGCACCGTTATACTCCAACTCGATGGTACGGTTGTCGTCGAAGGTGGCGTTGATCTTGATGTAGAGCTTGCCGTCCTTGTCCTTTGCGGTGGTGATAGTGCCGGCCTTTACCTTCTCGTAGGTGACGCGTGTGGCGTAGTCGATGTACTTCAGGGTGTAGCTGTCGGCATCGGTAGCCAGGTCGATGGTTCCATTGTAGAGCTTGGAAGCAGAGATGCTTACTGCAACGCCAATCTTGCCAGCCAGCAAACCGTCGGCTGTGGTAGCCTCGACATCACCGAAGGCGAAGGTTGTTGCCGCACCTACAGTGGCTGGCTTGAGCACGAGGGCAGAAGCAACGTCATAGGTCTTCACGTCGTTCACATTGGTGGTCTTGATGCTGTTGGTGGCAGAGTAAATCTGGGTGAACGCGCTGTTGGTCCACTTGCAGCGCAGGTCGCTGTAGTCGGCAGTCTCAGCCTCAAGTGTGATGGTGACGTTCTTCTTGCTCTTGTCGAAACGAGCCTGGAGTGTACCTGTCAGTTTAGGAGTCTCGCCATTGTAAGCCACCTTTACGTCCTGAGCGTCGTCAGAGCCAAGCGTAATCTTCTGACCCATGAGACTCTGTGGAATGGTCAGCTCGAATACAGGTTTTGTATCGCTGTCGCTGCCATAGAGTGCGAACTCGTATGAGCCGTTGACATCCTGCATGGTTACCTTGCTGAGGTCCTTTACGTCGTCGTTGTATGCCCACTGGTTGCTGAGGGTTGCGAGAGCCTCGTCGGTAAAGGTGACGTTCTCTATGCTGTTTACCTTATATACTTTGGTTGTGCCGTCCTTCTGGTGAACGGTCATCACGCGTCTTGTCTGTGCGAATGTGGGGAGCACTGTCGCGAGGCAGAGTGCTGCTGTAGCTATATACTTTTTCATTTCTTTACGATTTTAGTAGTTTTGTTGTTTGATTTTACGATGTAGATGCCACTTGGCAGGTTGGCGGTGCTGGCAGCCTTGGTGCCGTCGATGGTCTGCATGAGTTGTCCACCAACAGAGTATATTTCGGTCTTGCCGGTAAAGTCGGCCTTGATGCCTTCGATGCCAGTGATGGAAGATGGTTCGTAATTGTATTCCATCTCCTTGTCGAACTCGCCCGTAATCTGGAAGCCTTTGCCGTCGAAGAGGTTGATGACGAACTTGTAGTGTGTGTTGTCGGTCTTGCTTACGCCCACGGTTCCTGAGTAGACTGTTGCCCACTTGTCAACTACCCATGGCAGGCGGGTGGCAGGGTCTGGGTTCTTGCGGAAGTGATGGTAGCGTGTGCCTGTGCGCTCGCCGTTGTTGTAGAAGTAGCCACGGGTCATCATGAATGGAGCATACATATTGGTCCACAGATGGCTTTCCTCCATGAGGGTGTATGTGCCTTCGGGAAGATACTGGCTGCCTTCGGCTGCCTGGAATTCCATGCGCAGCAGATCCTGGTCACCAGTATAGTCTTGGTCGTCCTTGCCGCTTGGCGAACCGAGGTCGACAGAGAATACCTGCACACCGTTCTGCACGCCGAGCGAGTAGATGCGTGACTTCTCCACGCGGTCGAACTTGAGATGTACATCCTCCTCGAGGTTGGAGTCAACGTCCTTGTCGTCTTTCTCCGACTGATCGTAGTAGATGAACGAGATGCCCTTGGCTGTGCCTGTCACCTTGTGTCCGCGGTCGGTGGTGCAGTCTACGGTAATGTCGAAGGTTCCCTCTTTCTCGCCGTCGGCGATGGTGATGGTTCCGTTGGTGATGTAGCAGTAGTCGTAGTCGGTGTCCATTCCTGTCACGGCCTTGCGGCGCTTCACGTAGGTTCCCATTACGACAGTCATGCCGTTGTAGTCGATTTCCATACCTGGGAAGAAAGTGCCTACCTTGAAGTTGCGTGCTACGGTATAGGTGCCTGGCACGACAGTGGCGGTCTTAGGGTCGCCAAAGAGACGGTTGTAGAGGTTGATGACGAGGTCGTGTCCCTTGCCTGTCATTCCGCCAGTCTGGGTGTCGTACTCTCCGTCGTAGAGGTTGAGCACCATGTTGCCGGTCTTAGAATCCATGAGGTTGCCGTAATAGTAGCCGATACCGCCATGGAAAGTGGTGTTGATGTCTGTCGAAATCTGAGGATATACATCAGAGCTTCCCGCTGACATATTGGTGAATACCATTTCGCCGACGTACGAATACTGTGTACCGTTGGCATCGCTGAACGAGAGCGTGTAGGTTACGTTTCCGTCGTTCTCTGCCTTGTTCACGGTGATGTCGCTTGCTATGTCCACACCGCCGTCGCTGTTACCCTTGTCGTCGAAGTTCTCCACGTAAGTAAGCTCGGGATTGTAGTACAAGTTGCCTTCAGAGGCAGCGAAGGTTCCTGCAGGCAGGTCGATGCCTGTTCCTTCTGGCGCATAAAGGTCAAGCTCGGCTACAGTAGCGCTTTTGGCTTTGATCTGGCCTTCGTTGACATTGTAGCTTACATCTTCCTTGTCAGAAAGAACCAAGTAGTAGTTTTCGTATCCTTTTGCTCCTGAGCCGGCAGCAGGATAGTAAGCCAGCATCACACTGTTGTTGATATTGGTGACAGCCTGTGCGGCTGCGGCAGCTTTTCTTCTGCCAGCTACGGCAGCGTCAGCGCCACGCTTTTTGATGAGCTGAAAGGTAACGCGCTTCTTGACTGTTTTCTGCTGTGCCAGTACAGGCATGGCTATGAAGGCAAGAAGGCATGTGAATAAAAGTAAAGTTTTCTTCATTATTTCTTGATGATTTTAAAGGAATGTTCGTTGGTCAGATTCAGAATATACACACCCGGTGCGTAAGAGGCAACATTGATGGTAGCGTTTCCGTCGCTTACCTTCTGTCGCTGTAGCAGTTTGCCGTTGGCATCGTAGAGCACAGCTTCGCCAGCCGCAGAACCGCTGATGCGGATTGTGGCGTTGTCGGTGTAACTAAAACTCATGGTGGAAGGATTTACCTTTTCCTCAATTCCTGTGGAAATGGCTGTGAAATAAAACTCGGTTACATCGCTCTGTGGATAGTCGGTGGAAATCTCATCGGATGTAATCTGCAACTTGTCTTCGGAAAAAGCGATGACGGGTCGCGTACTTAACTTGAACTCTGCCGTCTTGGAGTCGGCCATCTTTAAAACCAAGAATTCTGCTTGCTCAGTCTCGGCTGCATGAATAAGCCCAAATGGGGGGGCAAAGCAGCAGAGTAGAGCAAGGCTCAAAACTCTCTTTCTCATGTTGATAATCTCTTTAGAGGGAAATTTAATAGTATAAGAATTCTCTATGTGAACATTGTTTTGTCTTTCGTCTCACCCTCGTACATATTAACGAATGTCAAATAAATGTGCTGCAAAGGTAGTTAAAACTTTTAAAACATGCAAGAAAATACAGGAAAAATTGTATTTCTTGTACCTGATTACCTTACGTTTTGTTATAAAACGCATGCTTATTGTAATGAAATGAAGATGATCGTGCTACAAAAGCGAGGTGGCGTGACAAAACAATAGATATGGATGAATAGTGTCTGTTGCAGTGTTGTAAAAACAAATTAGGGGCGAGACTGCTAAGTGCAGTTCGCCCCTATATATATTGTTCTTAAGTAACTTCTCTAACTTCCCTGAGCAACTTCGGCTCCTCAGCTTATTTCTTGTCGTAGGCGTGGACGGGATAGTCGATGGTGTAGTGGAGACCACGGCTCTCTTTGCGCTCTATCGCCATGCGAGTGATGAGATAACCCACGTTGATCATGTTGCGAAGCTCGCAGAGCTCCTTGCTTACCTTGACACGCTTGAAGAGGTTCTCGGTCTCCTCGTACAGCAGGTCGAGTCGGTCCCAGGCACGTTTCAGTCGGAGGTCGCTGCGCACGATACCCACGTAGTTGCTCATGCATTCGCCCACTTCCTTGACGCTCTGTGTGATGAGCACTTTCTCCTCGTTGGTCAGTGTTCCCTCATCGTTCCATTCAGGCACCTTCTCGTTGAAGTCGTACTCGTCGACATGCTCGATGCTGTGCTTGGCAGCTGTGTCGGCATAGACCACAGCCTCGATGAGCGAGTTGCTTGCCAGACGGTTGCCGCCGTGCAGACCCGTGCACGAACATTCGCCCAGAGCATACAGGCGGTTGATGCTCGAACAGCCGTTGAGGTCGACCTTGATGCCGCCGCACATATAGTGGGCTGCCGGACGTACGGGAATGTAGTCTTTGGTGATGTCGATGCCGATGCTCAGGCACTTGGCATAGATATTGGGGAAGTGGTGCTTGGTCTCTTCGGGATTCTTGTGAGTGACGTCGAGGCATACGTGGTCGAGTCCGTGCTTCTTCATCTCCTTGTCGATGGCACGTGCCACGATGTCGCGTGGAGCCAGACTCAGTCGCTTGTCGTATTTCTCCATGAAGCTCTCGCCGTTGGGCAGGCGCAGGATGCCGCCATAGCCACGCATGGCTTCGGTGATGAGGAAGGCAGGATGAGTCTCGCCTGGGTGGAAGAGGGCTGTGGGGTGGAACTGTACGAACTCCATGTCGGCCACTGTTCCCTTGGCACGATAGACCATAGCCTCGCCGTCGCCCGTGGCGATCACGGGGTTGGTAGTGGTCTGATAGACAGCTCCGCAGCCGCCTGTGCACATCACTGTCACCTTGCTCAGATAGGTGTCTACCTTCTGGGTCTCGGGGTTGAGCACATAGGCTCCGTAGCAGTTGATGTAAGGAGTGCGACGTGTGACGCGTGCGCCTAAGTGGTGCTGTGTGATAATCTCGACAGCGAAATGGTTTTCCTTGATGTCGATGTCAGGATTGCTGCGCACGGCTTCCATCAGTCCGCGCTGAATCTCGGCTCCCGTGTCGTCGGCATGGTGCAGGATGCGGAACTCGCTGTGTCCTCCCTCGCGGTGAAGGTCGAACTTGCCGTCCTGCTGCTTGTCGAAGTTGACACCCCACTGCACCAGCTCCTTGATCTGCTCGGGTGCCTTGGTGACAACCTGCTGCACGGCTTTGTAGTCGCTGATGTAGTCGCCAGCAATCATTGTATCCTGGATGTGTTTGTCGAAGTTGTCCACTTCGAGATTTGTGACTGAGGCGACGCCTCCCTGTGCGAATGATGTGTTGGCTTCGTCGAGCGATGTCTTGCAGATCATGCACACTTTACCTTTATGCGCTCTGGCCACTTTCAGAGCGTAACTCATACCGGCAACTCCTGCACCGATAATCAGAAAATCATACTTATAAACCATTGAGTTTACTTTAAACTAATTTAATGGATTTTATCCTAATTGTTTGCAAAAGTAATAATTTATCTTTAAAGTGAGCATTAAAAGCCATATTTTTTGTAATTTTGCAGTGTTTTTTTGTAGAAAAGGATAATGAGAGACAGAACATTTCATAAGCGTATCACGCTTCCAGTGCGTTTGGGCATGGGGCTTTTCACGGCTTTGGCCGTATATTTCTTTTGGGTCAAGACGGCTATTCTGGGCATCTTGGTGGCTATAGTCATCGTGGGAATGATAGAGCGCATTCTGCATACCACGTACACCATCCGCCGTGTGAAACCCATCGACCGCGACGAGGAGATGGACTTCCTTATCATCGACGAGGGACGTTTCTCCACGAACCGCAATGTACCGTTGTGCGATGTGGTGAGGGTGGAGAGCATACGGTGCTTCTTCGGTCTCGACCACTGCCTGCTCATCGAATACGGAGCTGGCAACATGGTGACGGTTCAGCCCGACAACGAGGAGGGAATGAAAAAGGCAATAGCGGAGAGAATTGGGGAAAGGTCTTAACTCCTCAGCGACCGCAGGGAGCGATAACTCCTTAACTGAAGTTTCGCATGTGGTTCAAGTACGGGCTGAAGGCCCAAAAGCTCCTAGCCCAGGGAGGGCACTGAAAAAGTCCCTTCATGGGTTATGTTAGTTTAACATTCGATCTTTGAAATAGTGTACCCAAAAGTTGAATATGTGCAATATTTTTTGTATCTTTGTAGAAAAATACAAGGCTCTATGCTAGAACTGCAACAGACCATATCATTCAGTGATTATTCAAGTTTGTATGACTTGATTATCCCAA
>ENA-ORMX01000947-ORMX01000947.1-human-gut-metagenome-genome-assembly--contig:-NODE-947-length-20643-cov-66.331310_pt1 | contig 20643 bp, 17 predicted proteins | sample MGYA00242108_ERZ509007 | MGnify/ENA primary metagenome ERZ509007 (study PRJEB26280, sample SAMEA2338745) | human gut metagenome | biome: human gut; feature: human-associated habitat; material: faeces...
AAGTCGGTGAAGGGTGAACCCCGATGCCAACCTTTAGCGTTAATAATGTGTTAAATATACCCCATAACCCATTATAATAGAGACTCTTTATATTTCTAACATGCGCTGTATATGCAAAGTTCTTTTTACTAGGGTTCACCCCGAAGCCGAAAAGGTGAATACTTTGAGCAAGTGTTCACCCCGCTGTTCACCATTCAGTAACTTAAGATTGCAAGTACTTGTTTACTCTATGTCTCATGAGGCTGAACATCAGGCTGAATACTGAACTCTGAACACTGAAAATAGGGTAAAAATAGCGTTTTATGAATCTTTTAAATCCTATATAACCCATTGATACTCTCAAGGTGGCTGGCCACTACGCCTGCAGAAACTATGATGATTTGTTGGAGAAGGGTCATACTTTTCTTTTTTTGAGGGTGAGAAATATAAGGATGATAACCATGCTTGGGATGATGAAATGGTCGGCACTGAATATCGTGAGGCACAGCCCCGAGATAATCAGTCCGGAAATACTGCTGGTATGGTCTTTTTCCCGAAGCCAGTTGTCGGCGAAGATAGCTGTAAACATGGCGGTCAGCACGAAGTCCAATCCTTTAGTTGTGGTATGTTTGGTTTATTAGTTTGTTGGTTTATGCTTGGTTTATTTTGCAGGTTTCTGTTGTAAAATTGTTGCAAAAGTGTTGTAAGTTTGAGTTTTTTTATTAATTTTGCAAGCACAAACCAAATATTGACAAAATATGGCAAAAATTATAGTACATGACACAGGTGTTACTGTTATATCTGTAAACAATGAAGACTTTATTTCTTTGACAGATATAGCACGATACAAGATTACTCTTTCTCCTAAAAAATGGATAGATACCACCAATGCAATTGGTTTGATTGCAAAGTCTGGGCGTTATGGAGGTACGTATGCTCATAAAGATATAGCGGGTTAGTAACAATTATCTGTGGTTTAGTAACAATAATCCTTAGAGACGGGAACCATTATGATGAATGGTGAATAAGAAATCACTTAGGTATAATGGCAGTCTCAATATGGAGTGATAATAAAAAGCGGAGCGTGATTTCACAACCACACTCCGCGCAAACTTAAACAACCAATAAAAGAAATAGATTGATCGTTCAATTGTTATATCTGATGAAGAGTAGCTCTTTTTTAGAGCTTTTCTCCTCCATCTTTGGAGCTACCGTGTCATGATAAGCTATCGCCTTATCGTGCTCATTCTCAATCTGCATTATTTATTGGGTGAATACTCTGGTGAAGATGGATATTCCCGATTTTTGACATTTGTGTCAGTTTTCGGGAATGAATATGTAAGATGCCACTGACATCTCAGTATTTTTTGCTTGAATGGTATGAGGTTTTGAATGTAAAACTACATAAAAGACGATTTTTATTCCCGATTTTTGTCATTAATGACACTTTTCGGGAATAAAATTCTTTCTTTTCCGATAAAAAACGTATCTTTGCATTCCCGAAAGTTGACACTAATGTCACTTTTCGGGAATGGCTATGAATATAAAAAGAGATTATTATTTACAACAACTCATATCGAGCAAGTCAAACAATCTCATAAAGATTGTAACAGGAATTAGAAGAAGCGGCAAATCGTTTCTTCTCTTCAACTTGTTTCACAATCATTTGATTGAAACAGGAATAAGTGAAGACCATATAATAGAAATTGCATTGGATGATCGCCTTAACAAGAATTTGCGTGACCCTGATGTCATTCTTCAACATATTCATGAACGTATTGTAGATGACAAACTCTACTATATCATATTGGACGAAGTGCAAATGATAGATGAGTTTACGGATGTGCTGAATAGTCTTTTGCATATCCGCAATGCGGATGTATATGTCACAGGAAGTAACTCCAAATTTCTATCCAAGGATGTGGTTACAGAGTTTCGGGGACGTGGTGATGAAATCCATCTGTTTCCATTGTCTTTTGCTGAATTATATAACTCTATAGGAGGTGACAAGTTTGAATTGTGGAAAAGTTATTATACCTATGGTGGACTACCTGGTATATTGGAATTGGATAGCGAGAAGAAGAAAGCTGCTTACCTCCGCTCTTTACACGAGACAGTGTATCTCAAAGATATAATAGAGAGAAACAACTTGAAAAACAGCGAAGAGTTTATGGAATTGATGCGTGTGATGGCTTCATGTATAGGCTCTCCATGTAATCCCAGCAAGTTGGAAAATACATTCAAAAGTGTAAAGAATGAAACGCTTGACAGAAAAACCATATCCAAATATCTTTCCTACATGGAAGATGCTTTTCTTATAGAGAAGTCAATGCGATATGACATAAAGGGCAGAAAATATATAGGTACACTTTCAAAATACTATTTCCAAGACATCGGATTACGCAATGCCTTGCTGAATTTCAGACAGGTGGAAGAGAATCATATCATGGAAAATGTCATATACAACGAGTTGCGCTTACGAGGTTTCTGTGTTGATGTTGGTATGGTAGAGGCAAGGACTGCAAAAGAACGCAAACAATTGGAAGTCGATTTCGTTGCAAATATGGCAGACCGTAGATATTATATTCAATCAGCATTTGCAATGCCTGATGATGACAAAAGAGAGCAAGAATGCGCTTCATTAAAAAGAATCGATGATTCCTTTAAGAAGATAATCATAATGCGCGATGACATAAAACCGTATCATGACAACAATGGATTTTATATTGTTGGTTTAATGGATTTCTTACTTAAGCCAGATTTGATAGAACAACTATAAAATGGACTGTGGGAGAAATACGACAAGCGACTTCATGAAATACAGGGATAACAAAAAAGCGGAGCGTGATTTCACAACCACACTCCGCGCAAACTTAAACAACCAATAAAAGAAATAGATTGATCGTTCAATTGTTATATCTGATGAAGAGTAGCTCTTGTTAGAGCTTTGTTTTTTTATTTGTCAGAAATATGTCTTATGTTGGAAGACATTGCTGATTAGCGGATGAACAGGAGCTCACGATACTTAGGCAGCGTCCAGAGCTCGTCGGCTACGGTGAGCTCCAGTTTGTCTATCTGATAACGGATCTCCTCCATCTTTGGAGCCACCGTGTCGTGGTAAGCGATTGCCTTGTCGTGCTCGCTCTCTATCTTGTTGGCCACCTTGCGGGCATTGACCAACTCCTCGACACCGGTCTCGATGATCTGTGTGCGCTCGGCTATCTTCTTGATGATGTTGATGTTGCGGGCGGTGAGCTTCTTGCCCTCGTCCTCGCCGAAGATGTCGATCATGTTCTCCACATTCTTTGCCAACTGGCTCTGATAGTGGGTGGCGACAGGGATGATATGGTTCATGGACAGGTCGCCCATCACACGGGCCTCGATCTGTATCTTCTTGGTGTAGGTCTCCCACTTCACCTCGTTGCGGGCCTCGAGCTCGTTCTTCTTCATCACGCCCATGCTCTCGAACATCTCGATGGATGCTGGGTCGAGATAGCGCTCGAAGATCTTAGGACAGCTCTTCTCGCAGTCGAGTCCGCGCTTGGCAGCTTCTTCCACCCACTCGTCGCTGTAACCGTTGCCGTCGAAACGGATAGGCTTGCAAGCCTTGATGTCCTGGCGAACGATGTCGATGATGGCTGAGGTCTTGTCCTCGCCCTTGGCGATGAGTGCGTCGACACGCTTCTTGAAGTCGGTGAGAGCTTCGGCTACTGCGGTGTTCAGCACGATCATGGCTGAGGCACAGTTGGCCTCGCTACCTACGGCACGGAACTCGAAGCGGTTGCCGGTGAAGGCGAATGGTGAGGTACGGTTGCGGTCGGTGTTATCAATCATCAACTCAGGAATCTCAGGAATGTCGAGCTTCATGCCCTGCTTGCCTGCCACAGTGAAGAGGTCTTTCTTGTCGGCCTTCTCGATATGGTCGAGCAGGTCGGTGAGCTGTTTGCCAAGGAAGGAGGAGATGATGGCTGGTGGTGCCTCGTTGGCGCCCAGACGATGAGCATTGGTGGCACTCATGATGGATGCCTTGAGCAGACCGTTGTGACGGAATACGCCCATGAGGGTCTCGGTGATGAAGACTACGAAACGAAGGTTGTCCTCTGGTGTCTTGCCTGGACCATGGAGCAGGATGCCGGTATCGGTAGAGAGACTCCAGTTGTTGTGCTTACCCGATCCGTTGATGCCTGCGAAGGGTTTCTCGTGCAGCAGGACACGGAATCCGTGATGGCGTGCCACCTTCTTCATCAGGCTCATGAGGAGCATGTTGTGGTCGACAGCCAGATTGGTTTCCTCGAAGATTGGCGCCAGCTCAAACTGGTTGGGCGCTACCTCGTTGTGACGTGTCTTGCAAGGGATGCCGAGTTCGAGTGCCTGTATCTCGAGGTCTTTCATGAAGGCCTGTACGCGCTCGGGGATGGCTCCGAAGTAATGGTCGTCCATCTGCTGGTTCTTGGCTGAGTCGTGACCCATCAGGGTGCGGCCTGTAAGCATCAGGTCGGGACGGGCTGCATAGAGGCTCTCGTCGACGAGGAAGTACTCCTGCTCCCAACCCAGGTTGGAAATGACTTTCTTCACATCGGGATTGAAGTAGTGGCATACGTCGGTGGCTGCCACGTTGACGGCATGGAGTGCACGGAGCAATGGTGCCTTGTAGTCGAGTGCCTCACCGGTGTAGGAGATGAAGACTGTAGGAATACAGAGTGTATCGTCGATGATGAATACTGGCGATGTAGGATCCCAGGCAGAATAGCCACGTGCCTCGAAGGTGGAGCGGATACCGCCTGATGGGAACGAGGAGGCATCTGGCTCCTGCTGTACGAGCAACTTGCCTGAGAACTGCTCTATCATACCGCCCTTGCCGTCGTGCTCGATGAAGGCATCGTGCTTCTCGGCTGTGCCCTCAGTAAGAGGCTGGAACCAGTGTGTGTAATGGGTTACGCCATTCTCGTCGGCCCACTGCTTGATGCCCTTGGCCACGGCGTCGGCGATGTTGCGGTCGAGTCGTGCGCCATTGTCGATTACGTCTACCAGTTTCTCATAAACATTGGCTGGCAGATACTTGTACATCTTCTGTCGGTTGAATACCTTCTTGCCGAAGAACTCACTGGGTCGCTCACCGGGAGCTGCCACTTCAGCTGGCTTTCTCTTGGAAGCCTCTGATACGGCTTCAAATCTTAAATTGCTCATACCTTTATATATTTTATGTTGAATTATTTTACTGATTACTCTTTCCCCATCCACTTGGCGATTCGCTGCATCGCCTCGCGGCAGTCGTCGTGCTCACCAAAGGCAGTGAGACGGATGTAACCTTCGCCCGAAGGACCGAATCCTACGCCCGGGGTGCACACCACGCTGGCTCCATAGAGCATCTCTTCGAAGAACTTCCAGCTGGGGGTGTCGCCAGGGGTCTTCACCCAGAGATAAGGTGCATTCTCGCCGCCGTAGACGCTGAAACCGAGGCGCTGAAGCTCTGCCCGCATGTAGTGGGCGTTCTCCATATAGTAGGCGATGGTGGCCTTCACCTGCTCCTTGCCCTCGGGGGTGTAGATGGCTTCGGCTGCGCGCTGACTGATGTAGCTGGTACCATTGAACTTGGTGCACTGGCGACGGTCCCAGATGGGGTTGAGTGCTACTTCCTCGCCACTCAGCGTCTTGGCCTTCAGCTCTTTGGGCACGATGGTGTAACCGCATCTCACACCCGTGAAGCCTGCTGTCTTGGAATAGCTGTGGAACTCTATCGCCACCTTGCGGGCGCCTCTGATCTCGTAGATGGAGTGTGGTATCTCGGGATCGGTGATGTAGGCCTCGTAGGCTGCGTCGTAGAGGATGATGCTCTCGTTCTTGATGGCATAGTTCACCCACTTGCGAAGCTCGTCCTTGGTGATGACGGTGCCGGTGGGATTGTTGGGATAACAGAGGTAGATCATGTCTACACGGTGGTCGGGAATCTGGGGTGTGAAGTCGTTGCCTTCATTGCAGGGCATGTACACCACATTGCTCCAGTGTCCGTTCTCGAAGACGCCCGCGCGTCCTATCATCACATTGCTGTCGATGTAGACAGGATAAATGGGGTCGGTGACGCCGATGTTGTTGTCCCATCTCAATATCTCCTGTATGTTGCCGGTGTCGCTCTTGGCTCCGTCGTTGACAAACACCTCGTTGACATCGAGATGGATGCCGCGTGGCAGGAAGTCGTTCTTGATAATCGCCTCGCGCAGGAAGTCGTAGCCTCGCTCAGGACCGTAGCCTCGGAAGGAAGCCTGCACTGCCATCTCTTCCACCGCTTTGTGCATGGCCTGGATAACGGCCGGACAGAGAGGCTGGGTCACGTCGCCAATGCCCAAACTGATGACTCGCTGCTTGGGGTGCGCTATCTTGTAGGCGTTCACCTTCTTGGCGATGTCGGCAAAGAGATAATTGCCGGGAAGCTTCAGGAAATGTTCGTTTACTAATGCCATATTCTTATTCTCCTTTTATTATGTATATTTAAGTTTGCCGTAATTTTTGTTCTTCACTCTTCATTCCCCGGCAGGGGAATTTCTCCCTCGAAGGCGAAGGCTGCCGGGCCTGTCATGTAGACATGGCCGTCGGCCTCGCTGTATTCGATCTGGAGTGTTCCGCCATCCATCACTATGTTGCTCTTCCGGCTGGCACGTCCTGTAAGGAAGGCTGCCACAGCCGTGGCGCAGGCGCCTGTTCCGCAAGCCATCGTGATGCCGCTGCCCCGTTCCCATACCCGGGTGCGGATGGTGTCGGCATCGGTGAGCTGCGCGAACTCGATGTTGCAGCGCTGGGGAAATGCCTCGTTGTATTCGAGCAGCCTGCCGTAATGCGCGATGTCGATGGTGTCGATGTCATCGACAAAGGTTACGAAGTGAGGATTGCCCATGCAGACATAGGTGCCTTCGAAGATGCGCTCGTCGGCGGCAAGCACCGAAGGGCCTACGAACTGCTCCTGGTTCTGGAGTAGTGGCTTCAGCATGTCTACCGTCACCGATTCCACCTCCGTGCCATCCTGAATATGCAATTTCAGTATCTTGACACCCGAAAGGGTTTCCAACCGAATGGTGTCCTTGTGAGTGAGTCCTTTCTCGTAGAGATATTTTCCGATACAACGACTGGCATTGCCGCACATCATGGCTTCGGAGCCGTCGGCATTGAATATGCGCATCGAATAGTCTGCACGTCTGCCGTCATGGGGCTTGCCTATGAGAACCAGTCCGTCGCTGCCTATTCCAGTATGGTAAGCACTCCAGGCGATAGCGGCTTTCTCGGGATCGGGAATGTCGTAGAGCTGTGTGTCGACGTATATGTAGTCGTTGCCGGCTCCCTGCATCTTGGTGAAATGAACTGTTCTTCTCATATTGCGTTGTTGTTTGCCTTTTTGTTCTACTTCTTGTTATTGTTTGACTTTTTGTTATGTTATCCGCCATTTCAATAACTTTTTGTTTCTTTTCGTGTGCAAAGATACGACATTTTGTTTTCTTATCCGTATTTTTTCATGCAAAATAAATCTAAAAATATACTCATTCTTACAGTTTGCTATATACGGACGGTGTTTTAATTACAATTTATCACCATCGAAAGCTACCGTCATGATAGTTTGCTCTTGTTTTCGTGTTTCATGGTTTCATAATCAAAAAATTATTCCTCATGAACCTCGCTCAGCATCTTCTCTATGAGGCGGGGAACACCATAACAGTCTATTTCCGACTCGGGAATCCAGATGTAATCGGGAGGAAGGAGCGGACGACGAGAAACCTCGAGAAGATAGAAGTCGGCAAGAAGAATGCGATGGGTGAGAACATGCTTCACACCCTGCGACAGAAGACGAAGATGAGCATCTGGTGCACCGCAGTCCAACTGCTGCAACAACTCGGCAGGCGTGGCAGCATGGGTGCCGTCGGGAAGCGAGGCATTGAAAGGCTCCCACAACCCCTGCCAGATATCGCCCTCGCCCCTGCGATGGATGGCGATAAACGCCTGCGAAGAAGCCGACTCCCTACACCTTATATATATATAGGCGAGACGGCGCGTCTTGATCTGAAGCTTGCGTTGCTTCACGGGCAACTCCTCTACCCTGCCCGTGCGGAAAGCCTCACAGCTCTCCATCAGCGGACAATCGGAACAACGGGGCGACAGAGGCGTGCACTGCAAGGCACCAAAATCCATGATGCCCTGATTGTAGGCTGAGACCTCGGAAGGAGGCAGGAGCGACTGAGCCAAGGCTGCAAACTCCTTCTTGCCCTGCGTGGAGTTGATGGGGGTGGAGATGCCAAAGTGGCGCGACAGCACTCGATACACGTTGCCGTCCACCACTGCCGCCCTGATGCCGAAAGCAAAGGAGGCAATGGCTGCTGCGGTGTAGTCGCCCACTCCCTTCAGCTGTCTGATGCCTTCGAGCGTGGAGGGAAACTGACCCAATGCCACTATCTGACGGGCGGCGGCATGCAGGTTGCGGGCACGCGAATAGTAGCCCAAGCCCTGCCAGAGCCTCAGCACCTCGTCCTCGCTCGCCGAAGCCAAAGCCTCGACAGTGGGAAAATGGCGCATGAACCGCTCCCAGTATTCCCATCCCTGGGCGATACGCGTCTGCTGCAATATCACCTCGCTCAGCCAGATGGGGTAAGGGTCGGTGGTGTCGCGCCAAGGCAAAGCCCTGCCGTTATCGCGAAACCATGAAAGAATCGCATAAGAAAAAGTTGTATTCGACACCATATCCACTCGCTTTTATTTACTTATAGAACTTCAGCAAGTTCTTACTTACCTTTTTACTTTTTTACCTTTTTACCTTTCTACCTTTTTACTTTTTTACCTTTTTACTTTTTTACCCTTTTACCTTTAAAAAATTACGGCTGGCACAGCAATGCGCACACCCTGTCCTGAAAACGGCGGGCATTGACGGCATGCATGATGCCATTGTTGAGAATGACGAAACACAGGTCGTGCCCGTTGGCTGCCGTACAATAGCCGGCAAGGGTGATGATGCCTGTCAGCGTGCCCGTCTTGGCCCGCACGTTGCCGCTTGCCGAAGTGCCACGCATTCGCTTCCTCAGCGTGCCGTCGATGCCGGCAATGGGCAGCGAAGGACGAAGATGAGGATAAATGTTCTCGTTGCGATAAGCATAACGCAGGAGTTGACATTCCAGTTCGGCACTGAGATAATTGTAGAGCGAGAGGCCCGAGCCGTCGGCCAACCTGCAGCGCGAGGCATCCAGTTCGAGCTTGCGCAGGAGCTGTCGCTCCACGCTGCGTGCACTCTTGGCGCTGGCAGGACGGTTGCCCGTAGAGGCGGCTATCTGATAATACATACTCTCGGCATAGAGATTGTCGCTCTCCTTCATCATCTTGTGCATGATCTGATCCATGGTGTGGAAGCGCGTGCACACCGAAAAGGCGCTCTCAGGACAGCGTTTCACCTGAGGCGTGTCGGTCTCGAGCACGATGCCTGCATCCTTCAGCCTGTCGATGAAACGATCCATAAACCCGTCCTTTCGGGCAAAGACCAAAGGCGAAAGCACAGGATTGTCGTCGTCCCAGCACCAGCCCTCGCCTAAGAGATCAGCGTCCTTCATCGAGCGGTCGGCATAGATGCTGCCACGGATGGTGTCGACACCCATGTCCTGCAGACTGCTCACAAAAGCCCGCATGTCGTCGTTGTTGAATCGCGGATCCATGCCGCCCACGCAGTACACGTCGCCCTGGAGCACGCCCTCCTCTATCTTGCCCGTGTACTTGAGCTGCGTCTTAAACTGATAAGAGCCGCCCAACCTGTCGAGGGCTGTGATGGCTGTGAGCAGCTTCATCGTGCTGGCAGGACGCATGAGCTGACGCTCACGATGGCGATAGATGCACGAGTCGGCCTGCAAGTCCCACACCATGATGGCAACCTGCGAAGTCTCGAACATATCGTTCTGTAAGAGACGGTCAAGCCCCTGCCTTACATTTTCGGGCCAAGGCAGGCGCAAGCCGCCGGCTGTGATGGAATCGACAGCCAACGAGTCAGCAGCTAAGGAGTCGGCACAGAGTGTGTCTGCCGCCGCCTCGCTTTCGTCCCTGTCCTCTACTACTTCCTCCTCGCCCGCCACCAAGGGCGCAGCGCTCTTCTTCACGTCCTGTGCTCCTACAGGAAGCGAAAGCATCGCCACCATGCAGAGCAACCAAATATATCTGTATTTCATTCTTTTATCTTGTAATGTTCTTTTTATTTTTTTTCAGGAGTTAAGGATTCAAGTTTCGCAAGTAAGCCCCACACGCCCTGAAAGGGCAGAAGCTCTTAGCCCAGGATTGTTATGGTCACAAGCAGCACGCCCTGAAAGGGCAGAAGCTTTATGTATTGCCTTGATTTTTAAAGCTTTTGCCCTTACAGGGCGATAAGTTTGCGCCCATCATAACCCAGGGCGCTGCCCTGGGCTAAGAGCTTCTGCCCTTTCAGGGCGTGTGGGGCAAACAAGCGAAATTCTTGACAAAACAAAAATAAAATCTTCTTGACAAAACTTTGATAAATACTTAGATTGATGAAAACATTCTATGTCTCGCTGATTCTTTCCATCCTTCTTCTCGTAGGTGGATTTCTGAGCCCTCCATTGGGAATCATCGACAGCAGTGTTCTTTCCGCCGTAGGACTCCTCTTCGCATTCGCCACTCTTGCCCAGCTTCCCCAATTGCTTGCAGCCATTGCCCAGGGTCGCACCTTCCGCCTCACCAAGGGCGACTTGACAGCAGAGGTGACAAGCAACTCTGGGGAAACGTGACAGGAAAATCTAATACAATCAGGCTCGCTCCATAAGGGGTGAGCCTGATTATTTTGTATTGTGGTCATTTTGGTCATGGTCAAAGTGGTCAAACTCGAAATCTGATATCAGACAACACACAAAAAAGCCCATCCCGATGATGAACACAGAGAATATTCATCATTAGGATGGACTCTTACTATCGAGATAAAATCACGAAGGAAACTCTTATCTTTTGAAGATGCTACGAACCACAAACCAGACATGAACAAAGAGCGTAGTGAGCAGTCCGTAATGGGTGCGCATCACCTCGAAGCGCTCGCGAAGAGAAGCACGATGGTTCTGCACCGACATACCTCCATCGAGGTAATGGGTGATGACGGCGCCTACATTGCGCAAAGGCAGATGGCGACTCGCTGCCTCCTTCATGATACGGATGCACCAGTCGACATCGGCTGAATAACGATAGCTGAGGTTGTAATGGATGGCTTTCGCCAAGTCGGTACGGGCATAGAATGACTGATGACACACCAACATGCCCCAACGGAAAGAACGCCAGGAAAGACGGGCTGGCGGCTGAAGACGGCGATGACGAAGGAAATGGCCTGAGGCGTCCACGATGTCGGTGTCGCCATAAAGCACTCCCGGCAATGTCTCACCCTCGCCCACACAGCCTGCCACATGCTCTAAAGTCTCGCCTGAAGGAAACACGTCGCCTGCATTGAGAAACACTAAATAGTCGCCCGTGGCACGGTCTATCGACTTGTTCATCGCATCGTAGAGTCCTCGGTCGGGCTCCGACACGACAACGATGTCGTGGGCATTCTCGCCCTTGCTTATCTTATGCTGGTAGGCTCTTACCATGGACAGGGTCTTGTCGGAAGAGCCTCCGTCCATGATGATGTGCTCGATGTTGCAATAGGTTTGTTTCTTCACGCTGTCAAGGGTTCGCTGCAGCACCCGTTCTGCGTTATAGGTACAGGTAATGATGGTGAATTTGATCATATACGGTAGTTTTTATAGGCCATCGCCTGATTGTAGACTTCGATGTACTTGAGTGCCACGACGTGCTGCGAATAGCTGGACGACACCTTGTGCAGACAGTTGCTGCGCACCTCGTCGGCATCGGCTTCGAAGAGCACCCAGTGGATTCCTTCCGCCAGATCGGCTGAATCACGATAGTTGGCCACATAACCGTTCTTGCGATGATCTATCATCTCGGGAATGCCGCCTACCTTGAAACCTACGCTGGGCACGCCGCAAGCCATCGCCTCCATGATGGTATTGGGGAGATTCTCGGAAAGCGAGGGAAGCACAAAGACATCTGCCGAACGATAAATATCGGCGATGCGACGGTCGTCGCTCACGTATCCCAACGAGATGGACGGGAAGGGCAACTTGCCCTCCAGTTCCTCGCTATGACCGCCAAGGATGGCGACACAAGTGTTGTCGCGCATCTCGGGATATTTGTCTGCCAGCTGCTGGCAGGCTTCCATAAGATAATTCATGCCCTTGTAGGGATTGGTGGCTCGCTGGGCTATGAAGAGGATGATGCGCTTGTCGGCTGGCAGGATGGCACGGGTGCGGGCTTCCTGACGATCGGCTGGACAATATACTCGGGAGTCGATGGGATTGGGGATGCTTACCACTTTCTGCCCGGAGAGAAGCAGACTCGACTTCGCCTCGCCTGCCAGCCACTTGCTGCAAGCCACAAAGAGGATGTTGTTCTGCCTGTAGAGATTCTGCTTGCGGCGCCACACCTTGGCTGCCAAATCGCCCCAAAAGCCTCCCGAAGGCAGATACTTGCACTTGGTGCAACCGCTGTGGAACTTGTTGCACCCCATGGTGAGATGACACAGCGAGGTGGCTGGCCACATGTCGTGCATGGTCCACACCACGGGCTTTCCGCTCTTGAGTATCTTGCGGATAGAACCCAATGAGAGCATGCCCTGATTGATCCAGTGCAGATGGATGATGTCGGCCTCCCTGAACTCAGGCAAGCCCGTTATGTCGTAACCCGAATTGGCGATGTCGATGTCGAAGAGATGAAGCTTGGAGAAGCGCATGTGCCAGAAGATGCACCAACGCTCCCACAGGAAATGCCACTGTCCGAAGATGGAACGGGGCATTTGAGCCACTGTGATCGACTCTGTCTCCTTATCGCGCACCAACATCTTGGCCTTAACTCCATTGTTGTTAAGAGCATCCATCAGACGGTTGGCTGCTACTGCGGCGCCACCGGTCTGCTCGCTTGTATTTACTATGAGTACTCGCATCGTTTGCTTGTTTTAATATTCGACTGCATGCTTGCCCGGCTCGACACGGCAGGACGTATGCAATCTTACACATGTGCAAAGATAATGCTATTTGGGGAAAACACAAAACAAAAGACACTACAAAATGATAAGTGTCACAAAAAAAACACGCTGCAACTCTCAACGAGCTGCAGCGTATCATTATGTTTAACTTTTAAATTTCTAATCCAAAGGCAATCTCACGATCCCCTTTGTTATCTGTTAAACAATCTACCTTAAAACCTAATAACTAAAAACCTAAATCTATTACTACTAACCTAAACAATCTATTAACCTTTTGACGATGCAAAGATACAACATTTTTTGCTATATCACCAAACATTTTGAAAGGAAAATGATAGATTTTAGTGTTTATTTGATATAAATCAATCAGATGTGCCCGAACACAACACATTTTAAGCATCCATTAACGGTCGTTAAGCTTTCACTATGAGAACCGTGGCATAAGCCGATATTCCTTCCATTCTGCCCGTGAAACCCAGCTTCTCGGTAGTGGTTGCCTTGATGGAGATGTTGTCCTCGTCGGTGTTCATCACTTCTGCCAGACAGGCTTTCATGGCTGGCACATGAGGATTGAGTTTAGGGCGCTCTGCACACACCGTGGCATCGATGTTGCCCACCTGATAACCCTTGGTGGCTATCAGTCCGATGGTCTTGCGAAGCAATATCTTGGAATCGACATTCAGCGTCTCGGCCGAAGTGTCAGGGAAATGATAGCCGATATCGCGCATATTGGCTGCTCCCAAGAGTGCGTCACAAATGGCATGTATCAGCACATCAGCATCGCTGTGCCCCAACAAGCCCAACTCGTAATTTAGTTTGATGCCGCCAAGCCAAAGCTCGCGCCCTGCCACCAACTTGTGGACATCATAGCCGAATCCTACTCGAATATTCATCATTTTGGGGTTTATCTTCTCTTGAACAGGTCCTTGATGCCGTCCATATCAAAGGTGAGCGAAAAGCGCAACGTCTGGTCGAGCGGATTGCTCTTGGCGGTGGCTACTACATAACCGGCATCGAGCTGGAACACACTCATCTTGAAACCGGCACCGACGGTAAAGTACTTGCGGTTGCCCTTGTTCTCGGCTTCGTGATGATAGCCTGCACGGAGCGAGAACTTGTCATTATAGGTGTACTCTGCTCCTACGCCATAGTAAATCTCCTGCAGTTCTTCCTTGAATCCGCCTGGCGCATCGCCGAAACTCTTGAAAATGCCTCGGATAGCTGAAATATCATTATACTCGCGATGCACGCGGTCTTCGTATTCTGAATTGTCCTCGCCCTCTTCCTGCTTGGGAACGGTAGGTACCAACAGCTTGTTGGCATCGGCTGCAATGGTGAGGCGGTTGTACTCGTCGATAGGAATCATCAGCGAGGCACCCAATCGGAGGTTGGCTGGCAAGAACTCGCTGTACTCATTGCCGCTAAACTTGATCTTACTACCGATGTTGGAGATGTTGAGACCGATACCCAACTGGCACTCACGCTGGCCGATGTTGATATAGTTCTGATAATAGGCTGCAATATCGGCAGCGAAGGCGGAAGCGGGAGAATTGTCCTCGCGCTCATCAAAACGCATGTCGGAATAAATCCAGCGCAAAGCGGCAGAGAGTGAGAATGTCTCGCTCAGCATCAGCGAGTAAGCTACATCGAGCGACATCTCGTAAGGATTGATAGTGGTTCCTTCTCCCGACTCGGCTCCCTCGTAAGAGGTGTAGACTTTACCCAGATTGAAATAGCGCAACGAACTCGACACGGCGCTGTGGTCGCCAATGCGGTAATAGCCTGCCAAATAGGCAAGGTTCATATCGTTGACCAACGAGCGAAGCCAAGGTGTGAAGTTGAGCGCCACTCCTGCACGCGAGATACAGAAAGGATATTTGGCGGGGTTCCAGTACTGAGAGTTGACATCAGGGTCGGTTGCCGCACCTACGTCTCCCAGACCGCCGCCACGGGCATCAGGAGCTATGGTCTGAGAAACGACCGCATAGTTGACTGGATTGAAAAGATCCTTCTTTTCCTGAGCACTCGCCTGCAGAGAGAGCTGCACCAGGAGCACCGCCAGTAATATTCTGAATGCTTTGTTCATATCTTCTTTGTGGTTTATTATTCTGTTGCCTAAAATAAAACGCAGAAGCAGCCTTTTTATTTTGCCGTGCGCCTTATTTGTTGTTAATATCCTCTTATTTTCTCAACTTTCGCTGGGTTCTGAAGTTATAGAAGTTCTGTTATTGTTTTATCACCTGTCTTATCTGTTGCTGATGACAATGAGCTTCTTCGTCTTCGACACATAGCTGCTGCCTTCCGACGACACTTTGACACGATAGAGATAGACGCCCGTCTGCAGGGGGCGGCCACCATCTACCGACAAATCCCAGTCGACCGTATAATTGCCCGTAGCCGACACTCCGCTCTCGGCATGACGCCACATCTGTCTGCCTGCCGCATCGAAGAGTTCGATGACTACATCCATGTTGCTCTCCATACGGTCATGACTGATGATGAACGTGGTGGAAGTACGGGCAGGATTGTTGGTCACGCCGATGTTGAAGAGCTGCGGACGCAAACCTTTCACCACGTTGAAGTGAAGCACGGCTGTAGAGCTGTTGTTCTGAATGTCCCATGCGCGGAACTGCAGTCTGTGAGGTCCTTCCTCCAACTCGGGAATACTATAAAAGGTGGAGCCACTGGTATAGGTTCCGAAATCGTAGCTGAAGTTGTTGTTGAGCGTATAGGTCTTCGCCATGTCGCCATCGATGACGAGCTGAAGGTCGTGACCTATTCCGCTGCCGGCTGCATTGATGCCGTCCTTATCCTTGATCTCTGCCACAAAATAAGGCGTGCTGTTCACATTTCCACCATCAACAAACGAAGGCGAGTTGAGATAGCAATAGATGGAAGGGCCTACCGAATCGTTCTTTGCCTCGGCACTTCCTCCCACAATAAACTGGTCGCAGGAGCCATTGGCTCTGATGGTCTTATCGGTATTCAGGGCATAGAGATTGACCATTCCCTGACCATCGGCATAGTTGATGTCCTTGGGCACGGCAAACGTCAGCTCGAAACTGCTGTTGCGAATGCTGTCGGAACCATGATAGAGCGTCTTGGTGCGGTCTAAATACTTGAACGCCACCTCTGCGCCGTCATTGCTGGTGTTGTTCAGCTTACAGGTTATCTCTTCCTGAGTGTCGCGCACCGTTGCTGTCACCACACCATTGAATCCTTCTACTCCTGCCACATGTCCTTTCATCTTGATCACAGATCCTGCCTTGACCGTAGGCATCGTTCCTGAACCGACAGCCACGCCGTCGATCTCGTCGACCACAACCTGGGCTGTAGGAAGATTGAGCGACAGGGCTGGATCGCCCAACAGCGAATACTGCAGGTGATTCTCGGTATTGTCCTGTTCGGGACTCGTCTTGTTGGGGTCTTCCCGGGTAGGGGTCGGATAACGGTTGGTTCCCAACATCACATCGTTCTGCGCCAGTCGGTGAGCCTCGCCTAAAGCAATGGGCTTGCCGTCCTGCAGGGAGAGCACACGCTTCATGAAAGCATGGTTGATGTATTTGTTGGCGGATGTGAAAACGGTACGGGCCGTTCCATAGAAAGCTACGGCTCCGCCCTTCTCGTTGAGCACGGCTGCCTCGCCTATTGTTTCCGTTACGCCGTCGAAAGGCATAATGTCGCAGGCTGCTGTCACCCACAATGGCAGATTAGAGGTGCGCGACTCGCTAAAATCGCTCAGTCCAAGTACTGACTCGTGCGAGATGAGGGTGGCGTTGCCATGCCCTCCATAGTCCATGACCAAGGCTCCGTTGGCCTGTTGCTGACGGATAATCTTGCTCACCTCTGGATATGTATTGCCAGTGGCTGAACTCTCACGGGTATAGGCGTCCCACATCACTTTCTTGATCAGGAAATTGGGATAATCCCTGCCCACGCTATTGGCCACAGAGTCGACATCCTGCATGTGAATATTGTCATTTCCATCGTCACCCATGAACATGATGGTGTTCTGCCAGGCTCCGCCATTCTGATTCTTGCTGTAATTGATGGTCTTGTCGACCATGATCTTCGCCTCGGCTACTGTGGTTACCGGGAATCGGCCCACGCCAACGTCCTGCAGCTCACGTCGTGCGTCGGAACCTGCACCTTCGGCCAGGATGCCCATCCAGCTGTCACCTGCATAACAGACTGTCTCGCTAAATGAGTTCTCGCTCTCATAGACGAGAAGGTAATCGTCTGGATCAAACCGCTTGCAGTCGGCTGTGAGCATGCGGTTGTCCCAAACGCAGTCGCCAAAGAGCAACAGATACTTAGGCATGTCGACCTCTGTCGCAGCTCTGTCCTGCAACATTCTGAGATAGCGACGATAGGCATTGGCATCGGGTGTGCCACTCGAGAACTCATTGTACAGTTGGTCGGCGGCAACTATATTCACCCGCATACCGTCATGACTCTCATGGAACTCCTTAAGGCGCTGTGCCTGCTTCAACAGTGCGCCTGAAGAGGGAACGATGATGACCAGGTCGGCCTGACCGTCAGCATGAAGATCCTGATTGGTAATGTTCTTCACATAAGTGGCTGTAGGATGCTTTCCCGACAGAGGCGACAGCGGAATCGCCTTCTCCCAAGCCATCGACACATAATCAAGACGGGCTGTCTCTCCACTCACATTCTGAATGGTGATCGTATCTTTGCCACCATCGACTTTCAGATTGTCGAGCAGATAAGTGCCTGAGTCCTGCCCTGCCTTGCAATAATCCAGAATACGAACATTCAAGGTACCTATGTCCTTGCCGTTGAGCAGAATGCGTATTTGGTTATTCCCTCCTGCCGAGACATTGACGGTAAGGCGTCCTTTCTGACTGCCAGTGGTGTTGGTGATCACTACCTGCTGACTGCCGCCCACGCTGATGGGCGTTGGGTCGAAGAGATTTCGTCCGCCATTATACCAGCTGTAGCCATCGACCTCGTAAAGCGAATGATAGTCATCGGGCGACGGATAGAAAGAGGAAACAAAGGTTGCCGAGTCGACCGTGGCAGGCTCCTCGTCGCTCTGGGTAATAAAATAATAACCGTAATCGGAATAAGGATTGCGTCGGCGGACAGTCGATGAGTTGGACGTCCAGCTGACAGGACCCTTGGCATAAAACAGATGTTTTCCGCCTACGACACACTGGGGCACTTCCTTCAAATCATCGGTGCGGGCCAGGTCGTTGGCATAAAGTGCCTCGTTCTGCAGATTGCCGCCATAGCCATAAATCTTCACCTTATTGATATTGGAGAAGCCTGCCTGACGAACCGTGGCATCGGTAAGCTGGTAAACACCTGAAGAGCTGACTCTTATCTTTGCCCACTTGCCCGAGGCAAGTAAAGAATGTTCGGCATAGATGTCGGCTGCCGAGGCATAAGCCTTGTCGTTCTTGCGTTGGCGCAGCACGCTGTTCTTCACGGCCTTTGCCTTGACATCGAGCATGAAACTCACCAGCATCTGATATTTATTATTGCGGAAAACCAATGGGCAGAAGGAAGCCACAAGATATCCTTTCCTTCTGCTCACGGAGATATTCTGACTAAGAGGCACCTGCGAAGGCAGGGCTGCACCGGATATGCGATTGTAGTTGGCCACATCGCTCACGGTCATATCCATATATTCTGGATATTTCACCGAGACGGTGTAGACGGAGTCCTGATAGTTTTCGGGCAAAGGAATGGAATAGAGAAAATGTGGCAACACAGAGTCGACCTTGACCTCGTCGGCTGTCAAGTTAAAGAACCGCTGCTGTGCCTTTGCCGGCAGAGCAAGAACCAGCAAGGCTATCCACACGAAAAATATCCTAACTCTTTTATTCGTCATATCTTGGAATAACAAACTTGTTTCTTATGAGGCGGAAGATAAATTCCACCGCCCTGTTCTGTAAACCCGTACTGTCCTTTCGAGTGGCTTGTTAAAAGCACTTACTCAGAAAACCTTACGAACAGCTTTCATCGGGTTGTTTGCAAATGTAACTACTTGCAATTGAAGTCGAGCACCTTCCAGTCTTCAAGATAACCTTCGAGATGGTCGTCAATGCTGACAGGTCCACAACCGGTAGGACAGCCTGTATAGAGCAAGTCGCCCGTCTTCAGCGTGAAGTACTGGCTGATGTAGGAGATGATCTCGTCCACCTTGTAGAACATATCGCTGGAGCAACCTTCCTGTACAGTCTTGCCATTGATGTCGAGATGGAAATGAATGGCCTGTATGTCGCGAAACTTCTGCACATCCATCCATGTACCTATCGCCGCCGAACCATCGAAGCCCTTTGCAAGTTCCCATGGCTGGCCAGCCTCACGCAGCCTCTTCTGCATCTCACGGGCTGTGAAGTCGATTCCTACCGTCACCGCATCATAATATCTGTGGGCGAAGCGCTGCGGGATGGTCTTTCCCAACCTGCAGATGCGAACCACCAACTCTGTCTCGTACTCTATACGTCCCAGATGATCAGGGATGAAGAATGGTTTTCCATCCTTCAGCAACGCCGAGTCGGCTTTGGTGAAAATGACAGGTCTCTCTGGTTTAGATAACGTGTCATGTAGCGATTTATTGTGTTCGGCATAGTTCATGCCTATGGCAAATATCTTCATAACTTCTTAAACTTCTATAACTTCTGAACTTGCTAAAGTTCAATAAAAAAGAAATGGGAGTTAGAAGCAAAGCGTAAGCCTTGACTCCATAACTCCCTGATATTCTAATTTAACTATAAGTCAAATTAATCTTGCCATACCAAGCATTTCGTCCGCAACAGCAGATTACTCAGCAGCAAGAGTGAAGCGCTTGTAAGCAACGATCTTGAGATCCTTGCTCTGAGAAGCGAGGTACTGAGCAACAGTCTGCTTGTCACCGTCACCGAACTGGAACTCCTGGTCAACGAGGCAGTTCTCCTTGAAGAACTTAGCCAGACGACCGTTAGCGATGTTCTGGATCATAGTTGGGTTCAAAGAAGCAGCCTTCTCCTCACCTACAGTCTTCTTGATGTTGCGAGCCTCTTCAGCCTGCTCAGGTGTCAACCAACCCTTCTTGGTGTTGCTCTCGATGTGATCCTCAGAGTCAACGTGAGCTGGGTTGATACCAGCCTTCTTCAATGCTGCGTTAACAGCCTTCTCTACGAGCTCTTCCTTGGTCTTAGCCACAGCTACCTCGAGCTCTGTCTTCTTAGTCTCCTCAGAAACAGAAGACTCGTCGAGAGCTACAGGACGCATAGCAGCTACCTGCATAGCAACCTTGTGACCAGCCTCCTCGTTGTTCTCGTTGAGCTGAACCATAGTACACAGAGTGTGCTTGTTCATATGGTCGTAAACCTCGATGTTCTCACCCTCGAGAACACAGTAGCCGTCGAGCTCCATCTTCTCGCCTGTGATACCAGAGCGCTGTGTTACAGCAGCCTGAGCATCAGACTCGCCAACCTTCAAAGTCTTCACCTCGTCGAGAGTGTGAGCCTTGGCAGCGATAGCAGCATCGAGGATGTCAGATGTCAACTTGATGAAGTCAGCACCATTGGCAACGAAGTCTGTCTCGCACTTGAGAGCGATGATAGCAGCGAAATCGTTAACCTTCTTAACGAGAACGCAAC
>ENA-ORMX01000961-ORMX01000961.1-human-gut-metagenome-genome-assembly--contig:-NODE-961-length-20455-cov-1.948431_pt1 | contig 20455 bp, 16 predicted proteins | sample MGYA00242108_ERZ509007 | MGnify/ENA primary metagenome ERZ509007 (study PRJEB26280, sample SAMEA2338745) | human gut metagenome | biome: human gut; feature: human-associated habitat; material: faeces...
TTATATCTTCAATCAAAATAGTAAATGCCTGCCTAACCAGTTACACGCTATTGAATATTCACTTTTTACATCTGAAAATGTACCACTTTCTGAAAGCGTTGTCAACATTTTTTATGAAATACTCGTACTCGATAAAATTCTTTCCAAGTGTAAAGCCAAATACCCCAACTCCGAATCTGGCAAATCTTTATGTAAAACACGGCTCAATTGTTCACATAAAACACGAGCCTGTTCATAAGCAAATGGAAACTTTTCTTTTGTGAACTCTGTAATATCCATCTGCAATTCCTCATCATTATTCAGTCTCAACAACAAAAACTTAATATGATTCATTAAACGAATATATGACAATGAATTCGCATCAATACGAATATTTAAATCGGCCTGTAATTTCTTGAAGAATTCACGAATCATACGCATAACTTCCATCGACTCTCCTACTTTATTTACCGATATAGCCGAGTGAATATGTAAGGTGATAAACGCAATTTCATCTGCATTTATTTCCTCATGCGTATATTTTTCAATAACCTCCTTTGCCTTTAATGCCACCGAATATTCATCCGGAAACATAAGTTGAATATCCATATTAAATGGATTGGATGGGAAATCCTTCTCTTTAATTCTTTTTACCGCAAAATAAATATGATCCGCTAAAGATAATAAAATATCATGTTCTACTTTACCAAATTTCTCTTTTGTTAAAGTAATAATTTCAGATGAAATTTCAATATACATTGGATCAATGTAATCAAAAATATTATTCGACTTCTGTTTCGCCTGATATGACTTTTGCATCTTATACTGCTTTGCATTACGAGGAACATCCACTTGTTCCCCTTGCTTTTTACCAAAGCCAATTCCTTTAGACATCACAATTATTTCTTCATTTTCTTTTAAAACCAAGATTGTATTATGATTCAAAACCTTTAAAATTTCATACATATCCATTATCCCTTTACCCTTAACATCATATCATGACATTGCATTTTTCCATATTTTTTTTCTATTTCTGCACCATCTTTTATTTTCGTAAATACAACTATAATATTTTCATCCAACGCATTGTCTTTGATATACTTTAAATCTGCATTCCACAAAACATCTCCAGCATTAACTTTCTGGTTTGGTTTTACCAACAATTCAAAACCCTTGCCATTTAATTTCGCCGAATCCGTGCCAAAATGAATTAAGATCTGTGTATTATCATCAATTGTAATACCAATCGCATGCTTTGTTGGATAAATCATTGAAATAACTCCATCACACGGCGCCACAACAACACCATCACACGGACGAATCATAATACCATCCCCCATTAATTTATGCGCAAACATAGAATCCGATGCATCTTCTATAGGCATTACTTCCCCATTTACTAAACATTCAAGTTCCAACTGTGTTTTTGTTTCTAAAACAACTTCTTTATCCTCAAAATCATAACTTTCCGGCACATTCAACATATACTCATCCAGTTTTGTCTTTATATTCGAAGCCTGAGGGCCATAAATAATTTGAATTGCATTTGGCTGACACATAATAGCTGCAGCCCCCGATTTTTTTAACAACCCTTCATTGATTAAAGTATCATCTTTGATTGTCGCTCTTAATCTTGTGATGCAACAATCTAAATCCGTAAAGTTACTTCGTCCACCTAAGCCTTGAACAATCATCTGACTTCTAGGATCAATCAATGATTTATCAAAACTAAAATCATACTTTTTCTTATCAAACACCTTAATGCTTTCGTCTCTTCCAGGCGTTTTTAAATCGTACTTTACAATCAAAAACTTAAACACCCCATAATACACAAAGAAATATACTAAGCCAAGCAAAACTACAATCATCCAATTTGTCTTCGCATTTCCTTGTAATATTCCAAACAACGTAAAATCAAGTAAACCTGCTGAAAAAGTAAATCCAATCGCAACCTGTAAAGCTTGTGCAACCACAAAACATGTAGCAGCTAAAAACACATGAACAACATATAACAATGGTGCCACAAACAAGAAAGAGAATTCAATCGGCTCTGTAATTCCTGTTAATGCACTTGTTAAAGCAGCCGAAAGTAATAAACTCGCCGTCTTTTTCTTTGCTTCTGGATTTGCACATTGATACATAGCTAAAGCCGCACCAGGCAAGCCAAAAATCATAAAAATAAATTCTCCAGAGAAAAATTTAGTTGCATCCACACTAAAATGAGTCACACTTGGATCGGATAATTGCGCAAAGAAAATATTCTGTGCACCAGATACCATTGAACCATTTACCATTTGTACACCGCCTAATGCACTCTGATAAAATGGCATATACCAAACATGATGCAAGCCAAAAGGAACTAAACTACGCTTAATAATTCCATAAATAAATGTACCAAAATAGCCAGAGTCAGATATAAATTGTCCCAAATTATAAACACCCTGCTGTAATGGTGGCCAAATAAAATACATAAGCACCCCTATAAATACATATGTAATAGCACAAATGATTGGAACAAATCGTTCTCCTTCATAAAAAGAAATCACATTTGGTAATTGAATCTGGTAAAAATGATTATGCAAATAACTAACACCAAGTCCAACGACAATTCCTCCAAACACACCCATTTCAAGCGATAACATTCCACATACCGAAGTAATAGATCCATCTAGAATATAATTTGAAACTACACCATTAACAATACTTCCATCTAAACAAAGTAACGTATTGATTGTGGCATGCATCACAAAAAAGGCAATAATAGCTGCAAGAGCAGCGACTTCTTTTCTTCGCTTAGACATTCCTAAAGCTATAGAAACCGCAAAAATCAAGGGTAGATTATCAAATAAAACTTTGCCTACTTGTTTCAATAAAATTAAAACACTATATAAAAAGGTTCCTTGCCCTAATACCAATTCTAAATGCAATGCAGCTATCGTTGTTTCATTGGTTAAAGAACTTCCTACACCCAAAAAAATACCTGCAACAGGAAGCACTGCGATAGGTAACATAAAGGATTTTCCCATCCTTTGTAAAAAACTAAACACATGATGTTGTTTCATTGATTAATACCTCTACTGTATTTATGATGATAAATGACATTTGTCAAAAAGTCCATAAGAAAAGGCAATGAAGCTTTCATAAGAAAAAAAGTAGAAATCAGATTTCTACTTGATTAAATATGTTCTTTGATAAAAGAAGAAATTGTTTCTTCTACTTTATCACGTGCTTCTATGGATGCGAAGTCATGTCCGCCCTTTGAAGCTTTATGGAACTTGGCATTTCTATACAATTGTGCATAACGAACACACGTTTCTTCATCCACTTGATCATCATCTGCACGCATCAACATGACAGGACCATCATATCCTTTAGCTTCTGTAAAAGGATCTGGATGTTTTGCCATTTCATTATTAAAAGATGCCTTAAAACATACACTCTCTATATCAATATAATCTTGTCCCATTTGTTGCATAGCCTTGGCCATTTGATCACAACTAAACCACAAGCGAGCACCTGGACATAATAAAATTAAACCATGAGGCTGAATTTTAGGTGCACATGAAATTACTTTACTAAGATTTTTAAGAAAGTAATGAACAAAACACCAAGTGAATTTAAGGAAGAAATGAGAAAAAAAAGCTAGGACAAGCCTAGCGTACAATAATATAAATCATATAAATGACATATACGAGGATCGTAAAGATCCCCTTTTTTCTTGTCATTGTATCTCCCTTTTTCGCAATACCATAAATCAATAGAGAAATACCAATCAAGACAAAAGTATCAATAATATTCTGTGAAGTAGCCGCAATTGGATGAATTGTACTTGAAGCACCCAAAATAAATAAAATATTCATAATGTTACTTCCAATCGCATTACCCAAAGATAAACCACTCTCACCTTTTCTTGCCGCAACAACACTTGTTACTAACTCAGGCAGTGAAGTTCCAATAGATACGACAGTTAAACCAATCAACGTATCACTCATACCAAGCATAGCTGCAATCTGTTTTGCACTATCTACAGTGATGTCTCCACCCCAGATAATACACGCAACTCCAATCACGATATAAATCAAGCATTTGATTCCTGATAAAGTTTCAACTTCCTCATCCTCAACACGATTCTTTTTAGCACTGCGAATCAAGTTTAAAATAAACAAAACTAAACCCACCAAGAAGATAATTCCTTCAAAGCGATTCAGCATTCCATTTAACACAAAAATAGAAAGTAAGATGCTCACTAAAATATTGATTTTTAAATCACGATTCAAAATATCCTTATCCATTAAAAATGGAGTAATCACTGCACTAGTTCCAACCACAACCAACGTATTGAAAATATTAGAACCCACAATATTTGAAATTGCAATTTCATTACTGCCCATTAAGCCAGCCGTAATACTCACACTCGCTTCTGGTAAGCTTGTTCCAAGTGCTACAATTGTCAAACCAATAATAACTGAAGGCACTTTTAATTTACGAGCCACACTTGCACTGCCATCCACAAACAAGTCTGCACCCTTCATTAAAAGAACCATACCTAATACTAATAAAAGAAATACCATTTTCTCAATCCTTTCAAAGTCACCTTATTATATCACAGGCTTAAAATAAAAGAAGAGATTTTTTCTCTTCATATCAATTACTTAATACTCGTTTTAAATTTTCAACAGATATCGAACAAACCTTGGAAATCTCATTGACACTCATTCCATTCTTTATCATAGTCTTGTACAAAAGAACTTGTCCTAACTCTACACCTTGTTCAATGCCTTGTTTGATTCCTAACTCAATTCCTTCAGCTTTCCATTCCTTTGACTTTACTTCTAGCCATCTCTTTTCAGCTTCACACATTTCAATCTCCTCCTTTTCCTCTAATTCTTCTAAATCCAACCATTCTACATCCGTTAATGTCTTGACTACTTTTAACACACTGCTCTTCACAAGTCCAAAACTATTACTCTTTTCTTCATAAATAGACTGATCATAAATACTTCGACATATGTAGAATAAATTATACACGTCTTCTTCATTAAAATTATATGAAGTATTTCCTGTGATTTCAATCAGATTCATTTTGTAGTCATGGAAATAGGATTCAAATCTTTCATCCACCTCGACTAGCTCAGAAAGCTGTCTGGCTGCATTCCAAGGCCTTTCTCCTGTATAAAATACAAGAATGTTTACCATAGGTAGTTTCTTATTATTCCTATTCTTCTTTGACTTCTTTAACATTCGCTCATACGCTACAAACTCATATACTGCAGCCCTTACAACCATGGACATATCCACATAACTTTGATTCTCAATAATAAATGCACTATAAAGATTTCCATCATTGTACTTACGAATCACATCCACATGCTTTTCTAGATCCATATTCGAATCATTCATCTCTGAATCAAGTTCCATACAGTTTTCAGGTTTAAGAACTTTTTCTCCACCAAAGAAGTACGCATTAAAGAAGTCGACAAAATAGGCATTGTTTTCTAAAAACTCCTTCATAATTTTGTCTTTTGATTTATTCATGTGATTTCATCACCCCTATCTCATATACGAAATACATTGAGGTTTTTCCAAAAAAGATGCACATTTTGATAATTTCACATAATTCAATCGGATTTCACAAGATTTACCAAAGTTATACTAAAATTATGACAACATGGAATGTTATTCTATAAGTGCCTTAAAGATAAGGCAATGAATATAGAAATAAACCAATATTCATATCTCTCTCCTAAAAATAATACTAAACAAAAAGAAACCATTCTAGACGCCAACACTAGAATGGTTTTCTTATTATCCTTCATATTCTGTTGTATATTCATTGTCTATCGCAAACGAATGATCCATAGGACCTGAGCCTTTGCCCAAATCAAGCATTGCTCCTAATGCCCCAGAAATATATTCTTTTGTTCGTTTTACCGAAGTATCCAAATCATATCCCTTCGCAAGATTTGATGCTATTGCGCTCAACAAAGTACAGCCCGTCCCATGTGTATTTGAATTATTGATACGTTCCCTTTAAACCAAGCATATGAATTGTTTCTATACAATAAATCATTCGCATCATTGATTTGATGACCACCCTTAACTAAAGTAGCACACCCAAAATTTTCACTGATTTTTTTAGCCGCTTCAACCATACTAGCCTCATCCGTAATTTCCATTTCAGAAAGCACTTCTGCTTCCAGAATATTTGGAGTAATCAAAGTAGCTAAAGGCAACAATTCTTTTTTCAATGTTTCAATTGCATCATCACTAATAAGTTTTGCGCCGCTTGTTGCGACCATCACCGGATCCACAACAATATTAGCTGCCTTATATTCCTGCAGTTTTGAAGCAATCATACGAATCAGATCAGAACTAGAAACCATTCCAATCTTCACAGCATCTGGATAAATATCTGTAAAGACTGCATCCAGCTGCTCCCCAAGAAATTCTGGTGTTACTTCCATAATTCCTGTAACACCTAATGTATTCTGTGCCGTTAGTGCTGTAATTGCACTCGTCGCAAATACGTGATTTGCGCACATTGTTTTGATATCCGCCTGGATACCGGCGCCTCCGCTGGAATCACTTCCAGCGATTGTTAATGCTGTTTTCATTTTCTATCTCCTTCCTGCATTACTTTTTTAATGCGACATAAGGTGGTGCCCCCAATTTGCCGCCACATTCTGATCAAAAAACAAAAAGCTGCAGAAAAACCTAATCTGCAGCTAACATACAATAAAGATATCATCCCTACGTTGGCATTATCCAAATCAGGTTTCAGGGTCAAGGTCGAACCTACTCTCAGCCACTCAGCTCCCCATTTTTCAACATGTTTATTATAGTTCCTTTGTAACATGTAAATCAATAATCATTCAATAATCTTTGTTGGTGATGCATTTGAGACATAAATCATACTGTCATAAAGCGTTGTGGGTGGCTGAAACATGCGATAGCTAGGAGGCAGGAAGCGATTCATGATAGAGTAGCTTTCTCCTAGCGCTCCCATATAGGTATATGCATCTGCATGCCTTTTAATTTCTGTACCTTCTTCGTAATCTGCATTGAAAATGTCACCATTCGACAATGATTTAGTAAAATCACCAGATGAAAGTGTGACAGTACCATCTCCTACAACATTCACTGAAAAGCCTGCTGAATCAACAGTCGGAGCCGTTGTTTCTTCTGCATACGCAGGAAGAACAAGATTCAATGATGTCAGTGCTGTTACGAAAAAAGCCAGAAATACGTTCTTAAACTTTTTCATATTTCAATCCTTTCTAAGGCAGATTGCCTTAATTTATTTTTTCCCCTTTTCTTTCTATCCCTTGAAAAAATCTCTAACGTTAGAAATCTTGATTTTTTTGAGTTTTTCATTACATCAATATCTTGAAAGGAAAAAATATTGATATTTTTTCAACTCAATTTAAGGAAAATCAAATAAACTGTATCTGTTCATATTTCATCCCACCCTTTCATTAATTTACTATCTATGGTGCAATAGCACGGGTATTCCCCGTTTTATTGCGTATGAAAAATAGAAAAGGAACTCAAAATTGAGTTCCCTTTTTTAGAATTAGAATTTAATCATTTAATCTTTTTATTGAATTCTTCACAACCGTATGAAAATGTGCTGTACTACAACAAATTTTCGTCCGCAGTTTTTGTTGTATAGCCTTCACTACCATGTGAAATTTTGCTGTACATCAACCTCAATCAATGGCATTACAGACTACTACAAAACTTTAACCCTGCCACGAATAACAAAGATGTGATTTCATTTCATCTGTACTTTCGGCATTACTGCCAAGGTCCGTGAATCGACCTTATATATGAATTAAGGCAGATTGCCTTAATTTATATCAACAAAAAAAGACAGAATTTTAATTCTGCCTTTGATTTATATTTAGTTAGCTTTCGTTTTTCCACAGCCACTGCACTTGTAGCCTGTCAATTCCTGTTTTGTAGTTGCAGGTGAGTCGACAACGTATCTTGTTTCATACACCGCATCGTGATGAACAGTCTTGTATCCCACAACTGTTTCACGCCATTCAGAATGCCACCCTGAATCTCCATTAGAATTATCTAATAAATATTCATTTGGATCGCCATTTATTTGTAAACCACTTTGATTACCTACACATATTTCCTTCATTTCTGTAACTGGAACCTGTTCATCATAGGCAGCCTGCACCAAAACTTGTTCATTGTGTCCTTGTTCAGGTACATTTACAGTCTTGTATTGAGCCACCCAGTTATGTGTATGTTCAGCTGGTTTTGAGCTGTTTGAACTATTGTTATTTGATGGCTTAGATGAGCCAGAGTTATTGCTACCGCTGTTTGAAGGCTTAGAAGAACTTGTGTTGTTCTTGTTTGAGCTAGTATTCGTAGTCGAAGCTGTGTTATCCTTCTTTGATTCTGAAGCATTTGATTTATTAGAAGAATCGGCTTTTGCGGTTTCTTCTTTCTTTTCTTCCTGTTTTACTTCCTGCTCATCTTTCTTTTCTTCCTCTGTCTTTGCAGAATCTTCAGATGGTGTTAAAGTGGCAGTACTGCCATCTTTTTTCGTTACATCTAGATTGACTTTATCATCTTTTAAAGAAACATCCACTTTCTTTGTATCTGTAGTATCTACATCCTTGAATACGAATGTTTTGTCCTGATCTTGTAAACCAATCTTTACATCCAACTTATCGTTTTCTTTGACAGTGTAATACAAAGTACGTTGTTCTTTGTTTTTTACTGCATCTCCATTTTCCAACAAGTTATCACTGAAAGATTCTTCTGAACTTGATTTTGTTTCGAATACTGTGATCTTCTTTCCAGTGTTGTTTGTCATCTTCAACGATTTTGAATCCTTGGTTTTTTGACCAATCGTTTTTACTTCTTTTTTCTTGGCAATTTCTGCTGTCTTTGTATCTTTTGTTTCTGTCGATGAAGAAGAACATCCAGTCAAAATCATACTTAATGCAATCGCACCTGCTGTTAAAATTTCTTTTGTTTTCATATATAATACATCCTTTCCTGATCTATTTTGCTTTCACTACCATGTTAAAGTGTGATATACCTTCACGCAAAATGGTATTACAGACTACTACAAAATTTTAACTCCTCCACGAATGAAGAAAGTATGATCCTAATTCATCTGTACTTTCGGCATTACTGCCAAGGTCCGTGAATCGACCCTATTTAAGAATTAAGGCAATTTGCCTTAATTTTTTATCATTTCTCTTTACAACTATATTTTACCATGTATCCTTTCAAAAAATGCTAGATTTTTGTGCGAATTTGGGAGTGAATTTTGATGTTTTGGACTTCATAGCCATCCAAATCTGTGCCGTACTCATTCATTTGCATATATACTCCTGTTCCCGAAGCCTTCACTACCATACGAAAGCGTGCTGTACTGCAACTTAATGTGTGCTTTAACATACATTGTCTATCCTTCACTACCATGTGAAAATTTGCTGTACTGCAACCTCAAATGGCATTACAGACTACTAATAAATTTTAACCTCTTCACGAATGTAGAAAGTATGATTTAAATTCATCTGTACTTTCGGCATTACTGCCAAGGTCCGTGAATCGACCTTGTTTAAATAAATAGAATACTTTCTATTATTTAAAATGAGTACATACAATATTTTAAGGGAAAGATATTAAAAGGGCTTTTTAGTCATTACTGTATGTACCCATTTGAAATAATGAGCAGGCTCATGTTTTCTGCTCTGTCCAGAACACTGGCTTATGGATCGTTGTCCCATGTCTAAAATTCTGATGGATCAGATTCTGACATTCTCCTTAAAATCTGAAACATCTCTTGCTAAGTAAGCTTGTCACAGCTAACGTTTGTAACATCACAACAAAAGTTACGTTGGAAAGTAGGAGTTCACCTCCTACCAAAAGAGTTGTGTTGCTACATCTTGAAATTAAAAGTTGAAGGTTCCAGGAATTGCACCTGATAATACTAAGACCTTCATTAAAAAAACTTATAAAGAAAAAAGCTGTCGTCTTTTTGATATATATTGAACCAGAGAAAATATTCAGACCATTGCAAATTTCGTCATAAGTATGTGTCATTCGATTTTAAAGCGAAAAGTAGTCTTTAAAAGGAGATTCCTCCCATCTGTTAGTTTAATAGTGCTTTAATCGAATAATGTCTGCCAATAAATAAATCTTAATGTGAGCTATCGTAGAAGGACCTATCTCCTTATTTTATTTAGAACGATTTGAGTATTGGCAGGATGGTATTTGAGGATTGTGGGAGTTGCACCCAACATACTGCTATCCTCATAAATGTGGCAGGCTCATGTTTCTGCCGTGGTCATTTTTGATATCTGTCTATGACAAACTGTAAAATTCAAACTGCAAGCGAAAAAGTTTTACTTTCTATATTATCTCTGTTTCCAAAGGGAGATTCATAGAACAGGTTCTAACAGATATCTGGATCGACTTTATGTTTATAGTTACCCTGAAGTATCCGGTGAGTATAACATCATTAAACCGTAAACAACCTCATGTCTTATCGTTTGGGTCGTGCATTGTAGGCGGTCGAACTACTTAGCACGGTATGAAAGCAGGACTTACGTGTATGCGGGAAAGCCAACGTCATACAGTGCCCGCCTTTTTTCTAAAACGTGCTGTACTGCAACTATGTTCAGAAAGGATTGAGTGTCATTTCGCCCTTCACTACCATGTGAAAATGTGCTGTACTGCAACTTTCGTTGACTAAGCACCTCATCCGGCACTCCTTCACTACGCATGGCATTACAGACTACTACAAAACTTTAACCCTGCCACGAATGACAAAGATGTGATTTTAGTTCATCTGTACTTTCGATATTGCTATCAAGGTCCGTGAACCGACCTTATGTAATACACCCCTATTTTACCATTTTAATTTGGCAAAAATGCTAGAAAATTGTGCGAAATGCAATCAACCCTTTCTGAACATATGAATATATATCATATCCTTAGCATACATGTTTTTTACGAATCGCACGCAAAAGTTCGCTTCGTCTGTAGAAGCATAGAGCTGATACCGGCTGAATCCAATCGTTTTTAAATTTAAGCGATTCACCAGATATTCGATCGACTCATATCCATTCGGTACGATCACATCTTTAATGTATTTACAAAAAGACTGTATTTTTTCTTCATAGTCTGAATTCAGACTATCATCTACATTCAGATGATATTGAGGTACCCATACTCCGTTACGAAAGGATAGATTCGTATAGCCTATGAGGCTGTCCTTGTTTCTGTTGAAACTGCATTGTTTCGATAAAACGTATTTCATGTTCATCACCTCCATTTGCATAGAAAAAAGGACCTAAACGCACGTTTCAGGTCCTCTGTATACACTTACTTGATGATACCATTATAGCACAACTCTCGGACAAAAATGCTAGAAATTTGTGCGAAATTTGTTCAGAGCAAAAATGAACATTGTGAACAAAAAGAGCTATATACGCTTTATATAAAGTGTATTAGGATTCAAAAATGTTCAAATAAAAAATCCAACAAAATTTTTACAAAAAAATTTATTGTTGACAAAAACAGGAAAATAAGCATTTTCACGCTGTATTACGCTCAAAGAATAAAAGAATTAAGGCATTTTGCCTTAATTCTATAATTCCATACAGCTTTCATTTCTTTCTTCTTCTAAATCATCCTCAACAACTACTTTACTGTTTTCGTTTCCAGAAGTATCTAATATCTTGTTGATCTCCTTTTGACGATTTCTTGCACTTGTTAACTCATCCTGTAATTCAAAAGGTTTGTTCACCATCTCTTTTGCAATTTTTAGATTTCCTTCGTAATTCTGGATGGTTTCAATCGTTTTATTCAGTGAATAGCGTATATCATTGATACGTTTATACATTCGATTGAAATTTACTCGACCTACTGGATTTACCGAATCAACATTGATTGTCCGCAATGGTGTTTTCATTTTGATTACTATTCCTTCTCCTGCCAAGCCTAATCCAATCAATACGTCCGCTTTCATAAAGCGACCCACAAATTTATTTTCTTTATAATCACTCAGCTTATACCCCTTTGTACATTCTTGAATTGCATCCCAAGCTTCCTTCAGATCGTGATATTCATTCCCTTTGACATCATAAAATGTAAAATGCTCTGTATCTCTAAGATTATTGGCTTCAATCTCATTTTTGAAATATTCACATTCCTCTGCAAGAATGGTGCGATATTTTTTTTCTGTTTCGATTCGATCTGGTAAAAGTGCAACATCATCTTGTGCCTGCATTTTTTTCTTTTGCCACGACCTCCGCATTGTTTCTAATCGTTTCACTTCGTTGTCTACTTCAAACTTTTCCTTAATGATAGGATTTCCAGATGCAATCGCCTTGACCTCGGCATATGAGAAACTATTCTGTGTATCTTCTTCAAATTCACGTGTATCTCCCGTACCTTCTAGAAGCTGTGTTACATAGCTTGATTTTGTTTCGACCATCTGCCATGAATATGCATCAAATGATTTTTTAGTAACATAGCGGAATTCGTAAATTTCGTTATACATATTTCCTTGTCTGAATGCTCGTCCATTCTGCTGTTCAATATCGCTTGCACGCCACGGAACATCTACATGGTGTATTGCTATCATACGTTCCTGAATATTTGTTCCTGCACCTAGTTTTGGCGTTGAACCAATCAAAACACGCATTTCGCCTTTATTCATCTTTTCAAAAAGATTCTGCTTTTTTAATTCTGTGTCATAATCATGAATAAATGCGATCTCGTTTTCGGGAATACCTAATTCTACAAATTTTATCTTTAGATCGTCATAGACATTGCTGAACACATAGCCGGTTTCTTCATCATTTTCCTTCTCATTCTTATGAGGTGTAGACGAGTCACAGAAAATAAGCTGGGTTGCTTTATCATTGTCATAATCCTTATAAATCTGATATACCTGTTTTGCAATCGTCCATAGTTTTCCGTTTTCTTCGTCTGGATAATTTGGATCAATCAAACGCATATCAATACTTGCTTTTTTACTGTCTGATGTAATCTTAAGCATATTGTCGATATGCGGATCCACATTTCCATTATGAATGCTTTCGGTACGTTCAACAATTTCACTGATGTAGTTTTCCAGTACATCACTTGGCTCAATGGCAATAACGGTCGGCTTACCTCCAATATGTTTTGGCGGTACAGCTTTCACTCGACCTAGCACCGATTCTTCCAGTGATTTTCTCAGCATTCCGGCTGTCTGAATCTCCGCAACCTGTCTAAAGTGATTCATCAATTCTTCCATGTTGAAGAATTTACAGAAGCGGGAACGATTGACAAAGCCTGAGCCGTCCACACTGATTTCAAAGCTGTTGGTTACTTTACCAAATGTTTTTGCCCATGCATCAAAGCAACGGATATTCTGTTTTCTTAGATCGTTCTCCTGCAAATATCTCTGCATAGTATAAAGCTCTGCCATAGTATTCGTTACTGGAGTCCCTGTCGCAAAACAGATACCACCGCCATTATCCTCAATGATCTTGCACTTCATATACATATCCATAGCTTTTGCGGAATTCTGCTGTGGAACACCTGCAATATTTCGCATAGCCGTATAGCTGAAAAGATTTTTAAACTCATGTGCTTCATCAACAAACATATAGTCGATTCCTAGATTTTCAAATGGAACTACATTTTCATCCCGTCTGGAATCTGCTAATCTCTGTATCTGCATTTCGATAGATTTTTTCGTTCTTTCCAACTGCTTTACAATCTTTGTTTGGTTTTCATTGTATGAGTTATCCAATTGTTCGATGGCAGCATTCATCTCATCCATCTGTTTTCTCATCAGTTCAATCTGTAAATCAGTGCCGATTGAAATCATCTTAAAACTGGAATGTGCCATGATAATTGCATCATAGTTTCCAGTAGCAATCTTTGTTGTAAAAGCCATTCTACGCTGTTTTGACATATCTTTTTTGGTTGCCACCAATACATTGGCATTTGGATATAAACGCATAAAATCGTTCGCCCACTGCGATACGATGTGGTTAGGTACAACGTATAAAATCTTGTTTCGTAATCCTAAACGCTTCATTTCCATACCGCTGGCAACCATTTCAAATGTTTTTCCAGCTCCAACCTGTTGCCACAGCAAAGTATTTGTATTCGTATCCATGATACGTGCAATTGCATTTTTCTGATAAGGCTCCAGATTGTAGGAAGGTGCCATTTCCGGAAAAGAAATGAATGAACCATCATAGACTCGGTTTCGGATGTTGTTGAATCTATGATTGTAAATCTCTACCAAATCTTTTTTTCGTTCATAGTCCTGATAAATCCAATCCTCAAACTCCTGTTCCAAATCTTCTGCAAGCTGTCGAGCCTGTGCGGTTCTTTCAGGATTGACTTCACTTTTTCGATGTATTTTTCCATCCTCATCTTCCTCCGTCCAGTAATTTCTAATCTCGGGCATTCTGGAATTAATAATATCTGTGAAAAGATCATATCCATTGTAATCCGGCTGGCTTTTCCAGAAGTCTACATTGTCTGTTTTCTGCACTCCCCAGTTTAGCGTTACCTCACTGTTGATGTTCCAACGACTAGGCTGTGTTGTAAAATATTTAGCCGAATATTCATCATAGTCGATTCTCATACGTGAATAATCATACCCAGACTCCTTAAAAATGTGACTACTGAATTCACGGATATATTCAATAGGAACCCATTGAGCACCTAACTGTACATGAATGTCCTCAGCCGACAAAGGTTCTGGTAAAACACTTTTTAATGCTTCGATATTGTTGTCAAAGCCATATCTTTCTGCAATCTCAATCTTTTCATAGATATCTCCGCTCAAATATTCATCCGCCATGAGTAATTTTCCAGACTCTGGCTGAATGAAGGCAATCTTTTTTTCTAGCAGTTCCTTCTGTACGCTTTCTTCTGTCATAGAAAGCAGTGAACTCATGTATTCTAAATTTAAAGATGCATACGTATCTAAAGATACACGAACAGCATCTTCCAAACTTTCAACCGCTTTTATTTCACGTTTTGGTTGAATCGTTCTTTCTGAAAAAATCTGAGTTTTGCTTGCACGCTTTGTTTTGGTATCATAGTTTTCAAGTGAATTCAGTAGAGCCATCCGAGGGTCGTTGTCTAAAAGACGGATGTTCGTTCTTTTATGAATAGGACCATATTGCTTAACAAAATCATCATATAAAGCATTCAACTCTGCACGCTTTCCAAGGTAAAGAATCTCATCAACATCATTCACCTGCATACGAATCAATTCGTTGGCTGTATCGGCTAATTTGATAAGGCAAATTGCCTTAAGGCGGTCTGTTTCATTTTTAAATGATACAATGTCTTCATCTGTTTTGTTTGAAATACCAACTTCATAGTAAAAGTCAGCTTCTTTGAAATACAGTTTGTCATCCTCAACAAAAAACGCATTGACTGCCAGTTTTGAGTGCTGCACATCCATTGGAATAAACATTTGCTGTTCTTCTGATATTTGTTCATCCTCATAGATTCCTTCAGGGAAATCATTAATGACGGCATTAAAATAATTCTGCAATGTTTTATCTTTATCTGTTGTAACTTTCAGTACATAATTATCAAACTGTCCTTTTTCTTCCGTAACACGACCAAACACATGATCTGGATGCATAACAAAGTAATCATTCATCTGTCGGTGTTCTGTAACATACCGTCTTTGTGTGAATAATGCATCACGATTAACTTCCTTTTCATCGTTTCGTTTAAGAAAAACAATATCACACGCTACATCTGTATTTGCTCCGTTTTCATGGAACAGATTTGAAGGTAAACGCAAGGCACCTAAAAAATCAGCTTTTTCATTAATATAGGATAAAATGTCACTCTTACCATCCATAGTATCAGTTGATGTAATAAAAGCAACGATACCGCCATCCCGCACCTTTTTCAAAGCCTTTGCAAAGAAATAGTTGTGGATGTTCCAGTGATGTTCATTTAAATCACGTTCCTGCATATCATGCACTTGAAAAAATCCGAATGGAACATTTGAAATAGCCAGATCAAAATAATTGTTTGGGTAGGAATTGCTTTCAAAGCCGGTATTTTCTACCTCTACCTTATCATAAAGGTATCCGCTTATCGTTGCACTCATGCTGTCAAGTTCTACACCACACAGTGTTGAGTTTACATACATATCATTAGGCATTCGTCCGAAAAAGTTACCATTCCCCATGCTGGTTTCTATAACCTTTCCCTGATTGAATCCCATCCGTTCAAGAATATGATAGATATTGTCAATTACATTCAATGGAGTATAAAAGGATGTCAATGTTGATTCTTTTGCATTTGCATATTCATGCACTGTCAAAAGCTCCTTGATTTCCTTCCTTTCCAAAGTGTAATCCGTATCACTCTCATTAAATACATGAGGACAGCCACCCCACCCTGAAAAACGTGCTAGTTTTTCTTTTTCTGGTAAAGTAGCTGTCCTGTTTTCTTTCTGAAGCTGACGAACAGTTTTTAAAGCTTCAATATTGTATTGTATCTTTGTTCTTGTCGATAACCTTTCATCTTCTAGATGTACTCTCTCCAATACTTGGTTTGTAGCACTTTTAGAGTCAGAATCCACTGCCATGTTATTTCTCTGGCTTGATTCAAAAGCTGTTCCTTCTTCTGTAATTTTTCCATCCAGCTCAACTCCTGTGATGCTGGATACGTTGTTTCCAGTTCCTTCAGCACCTGCGTGAAGTGTGAATTGATCTCCTGATAAAGCTGAAATTCCAGATTGCTCAACTGCTCTGGATTCCTCTCCTTCAAAATGGTATATAATAGATTGTTTTTTTCCTTCAGAAGTTTCACTACCTCTACTTGATTCATCATCCCCCATGCAGAGTTCAAATAAGCTGAGTTGCTCGAATCGATTGTTTTCATCTGGATTCACTCCTTTCCTTTGTTTTATTTTCCTCATATATATTTTACCATGTATCCTTTCAAAAAATGCTAGAAAAATGTGCGAAAGCTTATCCCACTTTCGCACATAGTCATTCAAAATTAAGGCAATTTGCCTTAAGGCTCCATTCCTATATTTCTTTCATCTATTTCATCTAAAGCATCTTCTATATTATTGAATGTCGAAGTACTTATTATTTCATCATCAAGATTTCTTAATTCGTATAAGTCATCCTCAATTTCAACCAGTTTGTAATCTTCATTATGATCTACAACATTTTCATTTGATATTTCTAAATCTACATCTATCTCATAATATGGTTCATCTAGATATATATCCAAGTTGTGGACCACACCTATATTAGCTACATCGAATTTTTTGTAGCATTTATGAAGCCACGGAAATTCTCTTGACATTTGTTTTACAAAATCGGTAATCTCATTCAACCGCATTGCTTTTAAACTTACATATCCTGAACGCTGTCTATGTTCAAAGCCATTATCAAGCATATATTTTTCAATTTCAGCATATGCATTATTTGGAGATGTATTGCTATAGAAATGTTTCAAAGCGTTATAATCCAAATCAAAATATATGGCTTTTTTTGTTGTAGGCATGTATTTTAAACTCCATAGATATTAATTGAATGTATGCAGTCGGCTCCGATATCATTCCAGTCAACATCATTTTCATCATCAAACCAGAACCACTTTTCAATCACATTCAAAAACCACTTTGTTTTAGGTAGTTTGCATTTTAATAAACTAAAAGCATCAAACCCAGATTTTTCAGAAGTAATATAAGTTCCACTCTGTTTAGCATAAATTCCATTTTGATTCATCACTTTGTCGATCACGCTAAAACATTGCTCCTTGGTTAAATTGTGTTTCTTCAATCTATCCTCATTAAATTCAAAATACATCATCATGATGACCACTCCTTCCAAATTGGAATAATTCCTTGTTTCATCTAATTGTTTACAAGTATATTTTACCATTTTTATCTGTCGAAAATGCTAGAAAAATGTGCGAAAGCATATCCCCTTTCGCACATAATTATTCAAAATTAAGGCAATCTGCCTTAAAGCTCAATATCCTCTTTTGAAAGATTATCATAATCCTCTTCCATATATCCTTCTTTAATTCGATCTGGAATATAAAAACCACCTTTTGTGATGTTATAGTAATATTCTTCCATAGCTTCAGTCACTGTTTCATTTTCTAATTGAACAGTCGAAAGAAACTTACCACTTGCAGTCCAAACCTGATTTACATTTTCATCAGGGTCCCTCAATAATACATAATCATTATCACGATCAATCAGAATCTCATATTCTTCCATCCAGTCTGGTCTTGCCACAGCCTGAGAATTCTTTGTATAGTCTGACAAGCCACATTTTTCTAAAAGCCAGGCAGGTAGAATTTCATCTTTATTCATGGAATTATAATGTTCCATTTCTTCATCCGTAAAATATTTACCTGTTGCAATCAGCCTTTCTATGCGTGAGCTAACATCTGCCCACGAGAATGTTTTTGATTCAGAATCTTTAAATAATGATGCTGAATCTTTTGATGAAACACATATAGTCAATCCTTTTGAATCATGGTCAATGTAGCCTTTGTCTTGTTTTTTATTTTTAAAATCATAGGTTCTGCCACCAATACCATATTCATTTTTAAGATAGGTTGCTTTGTCTTTTGCATTGACATTCATAGCTGTATACAGATGATAGATACGATATTTTCCATTCACAAAACCTGAACCAATTCTTAGAATATTGTTGATACTTCTGTCAGACCATGGACTAAAATCATTTGTATCTTCTTCATGAAAAACATCATCACTTACATCAAACAAATTGACTTCCGTATAATGTGGCTGTGATGTCGACACCTCATAACTTGGAGGAAGCGGTGTTTCTTTCACCACTAAAGGAAGCGGAATCAAAACATCTTTCACCTGTTCATTTGAATGGATCACAAAATCATCATCTTTATTCATTTCTAACGGATCACTCAAATAATTGTCCGTAATGTTCCAAGCATTCGTGTACTTCCCATCCTCGTCCACCATATCCTCAACATTGCATAGAATATCTTCTACACTTGGTAGTGTAGTTTCTTTTGCGGTGTCCAGTCCGGCTTTTAAAATACTGTCCTGCTTTATTCTGCAATCTTCAATAAAATGTTTCACTTTTGTCTTTCCTGCATCCGTCAGACTATATTCATTGCTACTGTATAGATCATGTTCCCATTCATCTTTGCATAGCCAGATTTCTTTATTATCAAATCCTTGTTCATATTCCAATCTTTCAAAAGCTTCATTCAGCATTACACGTGGATTTTGAATTTCATCTAAATTCTCATTCATCGCAATATCAGAAAGACGTTCCAATAAATCAGGCAACGAATAATCATGATCCAGCATCCACTGTAGCCTGTATTTTTCGTACTCATTCATTTACAACACTGCTCCTTTTTTTTAAGGCAATCTGCCTTAAATCTCCATTTCCTGAATCTCCATTTCAACAGCATTTACAAACAGACCTTGAATATCCTCACAATGTTCGACAAAATCTTTCAATTGATCTTTTCCTTCACATTTATTGACAAGTCTTGAAAGTTCGTAATCATCACAGATACCATCAAAAACTACTTCTGCAACATCCGATTCTTCAATCCCTTTTTCATAAACAAAGTCCGTTTCATCATAAATTTTATTTAAATTATTACTAATATTAAGAACATCAAGTTTAAACTCCTCATCACTAATCATCCTTTCGAGATTTGTGAACGGGTACTGCTTGTTAGGAAAAGTTGAATATCCTTCCTTTGCAAGCAACTCATTGAAATCATTTAATTTCATATTTTGGCGAAGTCCATGACTAAAAACAAAATCAGCCACTGTCATCCCAATGAAAGCACCTTCCGGTTTTATTTTACTATCCCATTTCAATGGAGCATCAATAATATCCTGTATTTTTAAATTTTCTCTTCGCTCATTTTCTTCAATGATATCCAACACCATAGGCACGATTTCACGATCTAACAAAGATGCAAAATCATCATTCTGCATAAAGCTGTCATATGCCTGACAAACTTCTTCATCTGTTAAAGTGCAGGAAAGCATAGGTTCAATATCTCTACGCAACAAGTATTCAAACATTGCTTTCATAGGGATATCTGACTGCGTATGTTCCAGTACAGATGATTTGTATTTTCTTACACAATCCTCATAATTAGCATAATACCCTTCCGAATTAGACCAAGTAGCTGATTCCGTATCCAGTCCCTTAACCACAACATAAGGTGTTGGTGAACCTGTAGAAGTCCGATCTAAAATTGCAAAATTAGCTTCTCCATCAAAAGCAAGAACATTAATATCAAATCCTTCTTTATCTTTGAATGTAATTTGATTCATTTTATATACCTCCTTAAGGCAAATTGCCTTAACTATAATTCCATTTCATCTGCATCTTTCTGTAAGTCATCAATTTCCAGTACATCTTTAACGACATCCTTGTACACATCATCTTGATTGTAAAGTGCT
>ENA-ORMX01000966-ORMX01000966.1-human-gut-metagenome-genome-assembly--contig:-NODE-966-length-20429-cov-5.624374_pt1 | contig 20429 bp, 13 predicted proteins | sample MGYA00242108_ERZ509007 | MGnify/ENA primary metagenome ERZ509007 (study PRJEB26280, sample SAMEA2338745) | human gut metagenome | biome: human gut; feature: human-associated habitat; material: faeces...
TTGTCTATATCTAACAAAGATTTAGTTACTTTCTAATTTCCTCTTGCAATCTTCCTAGAAATTTCAATTTATTTCCCATTATTTTTTAATTTTTACCTTTTTTACCTTACTCCATTTGCCGTATACATTCTTTCCATCGACAACGGTGTAAGCTCTTACTTTTACCGCATACTTCTTCTTTTTCTTTAGTTTCTTAATCTTGATGCTGTTGGCGGTGGTCAGCTTTTTCTTTTTGCCATAGGAAACCTGATAGCCTGCCACATCAGCAATCTTCTTCCACTTGATCTGGATGGATTTCTTCTTGACGTTCTTTACCTTCGTAAGCTTCACCTTCGGTGCCGTTACGATAACCTTGCAGACTGCTTCTTTGGAGCTTCCGGATGCCTTTGCCGTAATGTTGCAGACACCGATCTTTACACCGGTTACAACGCCATTAACAACGGTAGCAATCTTCTCATCACTGGACTTCCATTCGATCGCCTGGTTTGCATCGGACGGAGTCACGCTCGCTGTCAGTGTCACCGTTCCACCTACGGCAACCTTTTTCTGTGGTGCAGAGATCACAACCGATTCAGCGACCGCACCAACCTTAACAGTACATGTCACACTCTTACCGTCCGCCGTTGCTGTAATCGTTGCACTTCCCACTTTAACACCTTTGACGTTACCGGAGCTGCTTACCGTTGCAATATTTTCATCGCTGGTCGTCCAGGTGATCTTCTTGTCGGTTGCTTCCTTCGGAAGCACCTCAGCCTTTAAGGACTCAGAACCTCCAACCTCAAGGAAAAGCTCTGTCTTATTCAGTGTCACGGATGCAACAGGAACCTTTACCTTAACTTTACAGGTTGCAGAAACACCATTTTCTGCCTTTGCCTTGATTGTCACGGTACCGTCCTGTTTACCGGTTACAACTCCGCCGGCTACGGTTGCGATCTTGTCATCGCTGCTTGACCACTCCACGCTCTGAACGGCATCCTCCGGCAATACGGTTGCGGTCAGACTTGCCTGTTCTCCGACATTAATAGTCAGTTCCTTTTCTGAAAGCTTCACGGACTCTGCCGGTGAGACATATCCCGCCTGCACCTTCACGGTACAGCTGTCGCTTCTACCGCTGACAAGACTGACTGCCTTGATCGTTGCTTCTCCTTCTGCCACAGATTTTGCTTTACCTGTGATCGGATCAATTGTTACAACATCCTCATTGCTTGAGGAGAAACGATATACATCCTGACAGCCCGGATTTTGTTCGAGCAGCTTTGCATTATCTTTGTTGTAATTATTCTCATCAACAGAAAGTGTAAATTCTTTGTTGACATCAATGCCGACATTTCTTCTGGATAAAGAGATACGATCCAGAGCAAGCCGGACACGGATCTTACACTCTGCCGACTTCTCGGAGCTGCTCTTTGCAACTACCTTTGTATCGCCAAGTGCCTGTGGAAGAAGCTTAATGGTAGACATTCCCATCTTCTCCCCCTCAGGTGTGGTTGTCTGCGCCGGAATCGGTGTTCCGTCAATCGTAGCAACAGATGCATTGTCAACGATCCAGGTTACGCTGTCCGTTGTCTCCTCGCTGCTGTCCTCACCCATGTAGGATGCCTTTAAGTCAACCGCATTCTTAGAACCGTACTCCAGATAGATCACATTCTCCTTAGCTTCCTGTGCAAGACGCTCTGCGGAGAGTGTCAGCACACTGATCGGATTCTGTGCCACATGGATATTGTAAAGCTGTGAAACCTGCAGCACCAGACGTGCATCATTGAGCGCTGTGGTGTTGTTCTCGCTGTGGATATCTCCCTCGAGGCGAATTGTACCGGAGACACGCACTTTCGCGTCACCCTGCTTCTTTCCGTACATGCTGATCGCCTGATATCTTCCGGAGCTGTCGTCTTCCTTTCTTACGGTAACAAACTCGTTGGAATCGTTATTTAACAGGTCACCTGTCTCATCGTTTTTGTCCTTCAGCTCATCGGTTACCGTGATCGACATGTCACGGAAATTCTTAACGCAGTTAAAATCAACGGCGTTCTCCTGCTGATGGTAAATATTCTTCTCCTTGGTAACCGGATTGGCAATCACAGTTACCTTCTGCTTCGCATAACCTGCCACACCGGAGAAGAGCTGATCAGACCACTCAGAAGAGAGCGGCACGGTCACGCTGTCTAACTTATATGTATTGCGGAATGCATTCTGACTGATCTTCTTAACCGTATCCGGAATGGAAATGCGCTCCAGATTGTAACAGTCCTCGCAGACGCTTGCCGGAATCTCCTCAAGCTTCTCAGAGCGGAAATCAATCTGTGAAATATTGGAACGCTGGAATGCTCCCCGTCCGATGGATTCCAGATTCTCCGCAAACCGGAAATCGACATTGCCAAGTCCCGTATACTGCGTGTAGAACGATACGCTTCTTCTTGTACTTAACGAAGTAACACTGCTGCTGACATCCTGTGAGGTCTGTGCGAATGCGTAATCACCGATCTTTACAAGAGAGGATGGTAAAATAACATCTTCCAGACTCTTGCAGGACAAAAATGCGTTGTTACCGATCTCTTCCAGTGCACCGGTAAAGTCGCCGGTCACTGCATTGGCATCGGGATCATAGAAGCCCTCTAATGCATAACACTCTTTAAATGCATTGTTGCCAATTGTCTTGACATTCTTCGGAAGCTTTACGGTTTTAAGACCAACGAAGGTGATCGGGTTATATGTTGTCTTTCCGAGTTCTCCGTTCTCTCCGGATGGAACCGGTGTCGGTGTCACAAGGCAGTCTTTTTCACTTACCTTGCTGGTCGTATTCTCCTTATATGGATAAGAGCCTGCGCCGGCACATACATCTGCCGGCAGCTCTGTCAGACCGTCACCGAAATAGATCTCTTCCATCATACGACAGTTCTGGAATGCACCATCACCGATCGTTGTGACGGAATCCGGAATATATACGGCACGATAACCGCCCGGGTAAACAGGGACACAATATTTTGCTGCGTACCCAACGCCGTCCTCATCGTATTTCGTAATTTCATAAAATCCGGAGTTCTCAAATGCTTTCTTTTCGATGGTTTTGAGTGTCTCCGGGAAATGAAGCTCACCTTCGATCATTTTACCGGAATAACCGATCGTCTCCAAAGACCAGCAATTGCCGAAGCAGTCTTCACCAATACTTTCAAGACCATCCGGAAGCTGTACGGATTCCAGTACCAGATCCGCATATGTCTTCTTATCGGTTGCTGTCTTGCTGCTTCCGAACAGCTCCTTCGGAAACTCCGTAACTTTACTTCCCTTCGCAAAGACAACCGACTTCATCTCATACATTCCCGCAAAAGAGGATTCTCCAAGCGTTGTAACGCTTGCCGGGATCGTCAGCTTCTTGAAATCCGTATAAGAGAACGCAAATTCTCCAATCGAATCAAGTTTTGTCAGATCCTTTAAAAAGTCCTCGTTGCAGATCGTGCTGGCATTAAAGGCACTGACACCGATCTTCTCCAGTTTGCTGTCGGATGCATTGCCATTGTAGGTTACTTTCATGCCTTCAATGCCGTCGATCAGGTCATCCCAGTTGGTGATGTTATCGATGTCTCCGGTAAACTGCTGGGAGCCTGCCATCTGGAATGCATAGCGCGGAATCTCTGTAATATTTACAGAAAGCTTTACACGAAGCAGATTACCTGCATAACGGAAGGAAGCCTCTCCGATCTTCTCCACCGTGTTCGGCATAACGATCTCCTCGATACGGGAGCTCTCAAATGCCTCCTCACGGATATCTGTCAGCTTATCCGGAAGCGTTACCTCCGCCAGCTGGCTGTTCATAAATGTATTCTTGCTGATCCAGGTCATCTTCGTCTGCTTCAGGTCGATCGATGTGATCTTGCTGGCTGAAAACGCACCCTGGCCAACCGACTCGATGGTTGACGGAAGCTTATTACTCTTGTCCGTGCCGAAGGTCAATGCTCCTGTCGCCGCAAATGCCTGATCGAGAATACCTGTGATCTTGTCGTCACAGAAAATAACATTCTCTAACATCTCACAGTTATTGAACATCTGTGCCGGCACCATATGTGCATTCTCGCCGGTGATAATCGGAACCTTCGCCTCTGTGATCACCTTACATCCACTGAATACGGCTGTTCCCATTTCCTTCACGGTAGACTTCATGCTTCCAACAGACTCGTTGGTAAGCTTGGAGCAGCCACCAAATGCGGAATCTCCAAAATAATCGACCTGAGACAGATCAATTGTCTCAAGGGATGTACAACCGTTGAAGGCGTTCTTGTCAATCCTTGTCACTGACGCCGGAAGCTTTACCTGTGTCAATGCCGTACATCCGTTAAACTCATCCTCGTTGATCTCAACTGCTTTACACAGGCTCAGGTCCAGTGTCGTCATACTCAGAGCATATCCGAGTCCTGTCAGGTCATGTACCTCCGCCGGGACTGTGATGTTCCTGAGATTTGCGCTTCGCAGATCCTTTACAGTTGCTGCGTCGCCCTTACCTGTCTTGTCTCTCAGATATGCTAACAATGCTGCATCTGCAATAATGTCGCTGTTTAACTTCTGATTGTCATTGATCTGACCGGATGCAGCCTTTGCTTTCTGTACGATCTGTGGAAGAATCCCACTGGAACCAAGCGTATCTGCCGCCGGTGTACAGATGACAAGTGCTGATACCAGAGCAAGGCTCAGACAGCGTCTTTTCATTTGTTTCCCAAAATTCTTTTTCATGTAATCTCCCTTCTGTCCGTTTGGACGATCCATCCTGAATTACCACCTTTATGATAACAAATTTATATAATCGCGTCAATCAAGCTTTTACATTTATTAAAGCAAAAGAATCCCCTGTTTTTGGGATTCTTAAATGATTTAGTCCGCACCGATATGAACCACATTCACCGGGCCGTTTCCAAAGATTTCTTCGTATTTATTATCACAGGTTGTGAAGATGACCTGATTCCTTTCGGCAAACTTCTGCACCAGCCTGCACGCTTGTCGTACACGCCCCGGATCCATGTCCGTAAACGGATCGTCAAACACCGCCAGACCGTTGCCCTCCGGGAACAGATGCTCTAACATCGCCAGCCGGAATGCCAGCGCGATCGTATCCTTTGTTCCATCCGAAAGTGTATCATATGTCAGACGGCGTGTTCCGCTTGCCAGATCAACCTCCATCCTCTCGTCCATGGAGGCATCCAGGGCATCCTGTGATATTTCTGCCAGATACTTACGGAAGTGATCCTCAATATCCTGCACCGGATTGTCACTGCTCTGCTCCTTCAGTTCCTGAAAAACCTCAGAAATGTGCTTCCAGTGCCGGTATGCTTTTCTTGTCTTTTCATAGGTCTGTACCTTCTCTTCTAACAACTCCGCGTATTCCTCCGCTGCCACCTCATCCATACTCCGGCTGAGTTCGTTCTTCCGGGCATTACTCCGGCGGATATCCTCCTCGAGTTCTTTCACCTCTTCATTCAGCTCTGTCAGGTAGCGATCCGGATCAGGGATCCTCTTATATTTATCCGGAATCTGATTCGCTTCGTCTGCTTCTTTCTGTGTCTGTCCGAGCTCCTGTTCCAGCGTTTCTTTTTGTTTCTTTAATTCCTCAATAGAATGATATTTGTCTTCACAGGCACTTTGCTTTGCCTTTCTTCCGCCAAGATATTCCTCCGGCGAAACGCCTGCGCCGCACAGAGCGCGAATCCTGTCGTCAATCTCGTCCGGATCAAGAGAGCGGTTCGGAAGTTGTTCCTCTGTTTCCGGGCTGACTGTATACGCCGCTGTCTCCGGACTGTATTCATGTGCCGTCTCCTCGCCGGCTGTCTCCAAGCTGTGCTCACTCTGCCGCATTTCTCCGGTCGTTTCCAAGCTGTACTTTTGCCGTGCTGCTTCTCCGGCTGCTTTCAGGTTTTCCCAGTCGGCACCGTCAAGGATCTGATTCCACTGTGCATCCAATCGTTCCATTTCGAACTGACACTGCTGATATGATGTTTTCATCTCCTCCAGCTTATCGCAGGAATCCGTCTTATACTGATCCATGATGTGATTCATAACCACATCACACGCTTTGATCTCTTCCCGAAGGACATCGACATCCACATCCTGTGGAAGGAGCTGCATTTTCATGACATCCGGGATATCAATCTCCACGGCAGCATTGATCTGAAATTCATTACCATCCGCCGCCAGTTCCTCTCCGGAAGCAAGCTGCGAAACATGCACCGGCATATCTTTCTCCATCTGAATCCTTGCAACAAGACTAAGACCGGACATTTCCCCTTCCAGACCGGCTTTTCGACGTTGTGCCTTCCGGTATGTATCAATGTCTTCCTGCGTTACCGGCATCATCTGCTGCAGCCTGTCTGCTGCAGCCTCCCGATTGATACGGATCCGGTCCGCCTGCTCATACTGCCGCAGGAGTGTAACCTGATTTCTCTGTTCCTTCAAGGCTTGTGCCTGTGCGATCTGTCTGGAAAGCTTGGGCCATTCCTGTAAAACCTTCTCCATTTCCCGGATACGCTCCGTCTGATCCGTCAGCTTCTCTAATAAAATACGGCGCGTCTTAAGTGCTGTGCGAACACCGGAAAATTCCTCCTTCTCCGCTGTCCGCAGCTCCTTTTCCTTCTCCAGGCTACGGATCCGGTCGGTGATCTCCTCGCAGGTTTCCTCGTCCGCCTCTGCCTTCCGCAGCTTTCCGCGAACCTCCTCCATCTCATAATACGCCTGCAGGATGAGTCCGACTTCTTTCTTCCATTTGTTATGGATACCTCTTTTCACGCCACCCTCCGGCAGCTCCATCCGGTCATTCCAATGGGCATTATATTGTGTAAGTCTCTGTTCAATCTGCTTTTCCAGTTCATCCAATGCAACGCCACCGGTCTCCAAGGCAGCACGGTTTAATACCGAAAGCAACGTTTCCCTCGTCTGCTGCAGCTTATCCTTTGTCGCCTTGTCGCGGTTTAAGCCTTCCATAATGCTCTTCACGCAATTTAACTGTCTCTTCTGGGAAGCGAAAACAATTTCCCCGTAAATTCCTTCCTGATAGGGAAGCGTATCCCGAAGATATTGTTTTAACGCATCCGGATCCCTGATGAGCGTTCCATCCGGCAAAGTCAGACGGCAGATTCCTCCCTTTTTCTCCCATTCCTTCCGGATGCAACATTCGCCCTCTTCGTCCTCAAAGACCAGAGCACCATCAATCACATCTCCCGCACGTCCCGTTGTTTTCTGCGGAAAATATCTGGCAATAAATTCCTTGTCACTTCTGGTATCCAGTTTCACATCCTTGAACAAAAGATAATAGATCAGATCGACCATCGTGCTTTTGCCCTGCTCATTGTCACCCACGATCAGATTCAGACCATCACCAAATTTGATCGTGGAAGCCGGATCGTTCCTGTTCAGCCCGGCAAACTGATCACATTGTACTTCCTTTAGTTTCATAATCCTCCTTACTGCCGCGCCGGTTATTCCCGGCTGCATTCCTGCAGCAGTTCATATGCCATCTGCAGTTCCGTCTGATCCCCCTGAAGTGCCTCCATAAGCTTAGCCGCAAAGCTGCTCTCCGCAAATTCTTCCCGCACCCGGTCTAATGTAATCTCTTCGTGCAGTTCATCGTCCTGAAGCTCCCAGGATAAAAATCTGTCGCAATATTTTTTATACAGTTCCCGCCGTCTGCTGTATTCCTCGCTAACCGCGCTTCCGGTGACTGTTAGACGCACAACAGACTCCGCTTCTAACGGATCCAGCTTTTCCTGCAGAAGTGCTTCCAGAGAATCCCCCTCTGCCGATGAAACCCGCACTGCAATATCATAAAAGAAAATCGTTCCACTCTGATATTTCTTCGCAGACACCTGCGCTTTGTCTCCCTGCTTGTCAACAGAAATAATAAAACCATATCCACGGGTATTATTATGCAGATCCGTCTGCGCATGCGTTCCCGCATTAAATATACGGTATCCGCCAATCTCTTCGTCCTCTGAAAGTCCACCCGGATACGGTATATGTGTGTGTCCGACCAACCATACATCCATTGGGATTGCCTGCAGCTCCGGCTCTGTCATCAAAAAATACTCTTTCTGCATATCGGGTGTAACCCCCTCAATTGCACCATGCGCCATTCCAACGTTGATCTGTCCGCTTTTTGGGACACTCATTTTCTTGATCCACCCCAGATTATTCTCTCGGGAATGCTTCGACCGGCAAAACGCCGGATAAATAACGACGGTCTCCTCCGCAATTTCAATCGGGTATGGCTCAAACCGATCCAGTCGGATAATGTTATTGTCACATGTTCGCAGAGCATCATCAAAATCCTTCCAGACCTTTTCCTCTCCGGTATAATAATCGTGATTGCCCGGAAGCACCAGCACTCTGCCTGCAAATCCCGCCAGAATACGCACGACCCTTTCTACATCCGACTTACGGATACTGCTGCAATTGTCGAAAAGATCTCCGGTCACTGCAAAGATATCGCAGCCCTCCTGCTCCGCCTTCTCAACCATCTTCTCAAAGCATACAAAACGGTTATCCACAAGCCTGTCGCGGATCTCCGGATATCTGTCGTACTTTTTGCCAAAGTGGTTGTCGCCGGTTACAAAAATTTTAATCATAGCTTCCTCCTGTCCCCTGCATGATCTGTCTATGTATATAGTATAAAAAAACACCCGTTTGTGCAAGTACAAACGGGTGCAAAAAAAGAGCTTTCCGATTGTTCGGAAAGCTCTTTAAAATCTAGTTTGATACAAGCCGGATCAAAGATTACTCGATGATTGTAGCAACCTTACCAGATCCTACTGTACGTCCACCCTCACGGATAGCGAAGTTAAGACCCTGCTCCATAGCGATTGGGTGAATGAGCTCTACAGTAAGCTCTACGTTATCGCCTGGCATACACATCTCAACACCATCAGGAAGGTTACATACACCTGTTACGTCAGTTGTTCTGAAGTAGAACTGTGGACGATAGTTATTGATGAAAGGAGTATGACGACCACCCTCCTCTTTCTTCAGTACATAAACCTGAGCTGTGAACTTCTTGTGGCAAGTAGTTGTACCAGGAGCTACAAGTACCTGACCTCTCTCGATGTCCTCTCTCTTGATACCACGAAGAAGAGCACCAATGTTATCACCAGCCTGAGCCTCATCAAGAAGCTTACGGAACATCTCGATACCAGTTACAGTAGTCTTCTGAACCTCTTCCTTAACACCGACGATCTCAACTTCCTCGTTGAGGTGGAGAACACCACGCTCTACTCTACCGGTTGCAACAGTACCACGACCGGTAATTGTGAAGATATCCTCGATAGGCATCAGGAATGGCTTATCTGTAGCACGCTCTGGATCTGGAATGAACTCATCAACTGCATCCATGAGCTCCATGATCTTGTCGCCCCACTCACCGTTTGGATCCTCAAGAGCCTTAAGAGCAGAACCCTTGATGATTGGGCAGCCTTCGAAACCATACTCCTCAAGTGCCTCAGTTACTTCCATCTCTACGAGCTCGATCAGCTCCTCATCGTCAACCATATCACACTTGTTAAGGAATACTACGATATAAGGTACGTTTACCTGACGGGACAGAAGGATATGCTCCTTTGTCTGAGCCATAACACCATCAGTAGCAGCTACTACGAGGATAGCACCATCCATCTGGGCAGCACCAGTGATCATGTTCTTTACATAATCAGCATGACCTGGGCAGTCAACGTGTGCGTAATGTCTCTTCTCTGTCTGATACTCAACGTGAGCAGTAGAGATTGTGATACCACGCTCTCTCTCCTCTGGAGCCTTATCGATATCTTCAAAGTTCTCAGCTGCGTTACCTGGAACTCTTGCAGCAAGTACCTTTGTGATAGCAGCAGTAAGTGTTGTTTTACCATGATCTACGTGACCGATGGTACCAATGTTACAATGGGGTTTGGTTCTTTCAAACTTTTCTTTAGCCATTGTGATTTTTTCCTCCCTTATTCACCTTTGTTTTTTGCGACAATCTTGTCAGCAATATTTTTAGGAACTTCATCATAGTAAGCAACTTCCATGCTGTAGTTCCCTCGGCCCTGAGTCTTGGAACGCAGATCCGTCGAGTAACCGAACATCTCGGAGAGCGGAACGAAGCCCGTGATGACCTGGGAACCATTGCGCGCTTCCATACCATCGATACGGCCGCGGCGGGAGTTCAGATCGCCGATGACATCGCCCATGTACTCTTCCGGTACAGTGACTTCGACTTTTACATACGGCTCAAGCAGAACCGGATTTGCTTTTTCAGCACCATTGCGGAAAGCCATGGAGCCGGCAACCTTGAAGGCTGCCTCAGAGGAGTCGACTTCGTGGAAGGAACCATCGAATACCGTTGCCTTGATGTCGACCATCGGATAACCAGCGACAACGCCAGCTTCCATAGCCTGCTTGACACCATCTTCAATCGGCTTGATGAATTCTTTCGGGATAGCGCCGCCGACAACCTTGTTCTCGAACGAGAAGCCTTCGCCCGGCTCCTGCGGCTCGAGTTTAAGCCAGCAGTGACCGTACTGGCCGTGACCACCGGACTGGCGAACGAACTTACCTTCAGCCTCAACGGACTTGCGGATCGTCTCGCGGTATGCAACTTGCGGCTCGCCGACTTTGCAGTCGACCTTGAACTCGCGGAGCATGCGGTCAACGATGATCTGCAGGTGAAGCTCACCCATGCCGGAGATGATCGTCTGGCCCGTCTCCTGGTCCGTGCGAACGCGGAAGGTCGGATCCTCTTCTGCGAGCTTCTGGAGTGCTACGCCCATCTTCTCCTGGTCGTTCTTCGTCGACGGCTCAACGGCAACGGAGATAACCGGATCCGGGAATACCATCGACTCGAGGATGATCGGATGCTCTTCATCGCAGAGCGTGTCGCCCGTCGTCGTATCCTTGAGACCGACGGCAGCAGCGATATCACCGCTGTAGACGCGGTCGATTTCCTTACGGTTGTTCGCATGCATCTGCAGGATACGGCCGATGCGCTCTTTCTTGCCCTTCGTGGAGTTGTACACGTAAGAGCCGCCATCGAGGATGCCGGAGTATACGCGGAAGAATGCGAGCTTGCCGACGTACGGATCCGTCATGATCTTGAATGCGAGAGCGGCGAACGGCTCATCGTCGCTCGACGGACGATGGTCCTCTTCGCCCGTTTCCGGGTTGATACCAGCGATCGGCGGAATATCCGTCGGAGCCGGCATGTAATCGACGATTGCATCGAGGAGCGGCTGGACACCCTTGTTGCGATAGGAAGTACCGCAGGTGACCGGGCAGAGCTTGCAGGAAACCGTACCCTTGCGGATAACAGCCTTGATCTCGTCTTCCGTGATCTCCTCGCCGCCGAGATATTTCTCCATGAAGTCATCATCGAGCTCGGAAAGAGCCTCGAGGAGGATTTCACGGTATTCTTCAGCCTGATCCTTCATGTCATCCGGAATCGCGACTTCATCTTCGACTTTGCCGAGGTCGTCTTCATAGACGATGGCTTCCATCTTGACGAGATCGATGATGCCCTTGAACGTGTCCTCAGCGCCAATCGGCAGCTGGATTGCAACTGCGTTTGCATTGAGGCGTTCCTTCATCATCTTGATGACATTGAAGAAGTCCGCGCCGGTGATGTCCATCTTGTTGACATAAGCCATACGCGGAACATTGTAATTCTCAGCCTGACGCCAAACGGTCTCAGTCTGAGGCTCAACGCCGCCGCGAGCAGTCAGGACTGCTACAGCGCCATCGAGTACGCGCAGGGAACGCTCAACCTCTACCGTGAAGTCCACGTGACCCGGCGTATCAATGATGTTGATGCGATGATTTTTCCAATGGCAGGTCGTTGCAGCGGACGTGATCGTGATACCACGCTCCTGCTCCTGAACCATCCAGTCCATCGTTGCAGCACCATCATGTACTTCACCGATCTTGTGGTTGACACCCGTGTAGAAGAGGATACGCTCCGTGGTCGTCGTCTTACCGGCATCGATGTGAGCCATGATACCGATGTTACGAGTCTTTTCAAGGGAATACTCTCTTGCCACTTTTGTTCTCCTTCTTTGAACTCTCCTCCCGTCACAGCAGGAGAAGACTGAGTCTTACCAACGATAGTGAGCGAAAGCCTTGTTGGCCTCTGCCATCTTGTGCGTGTCTTCCTTCTTCTTGATTGCTGCACCCGTGTTGTTTGCAGCATCCATGAGCTCACCGGAAAGACGCTCATCCATCGTCTTCTCACCGCGGAGACGAGCATAGTTGACGAGCCAGCGAATGCCGAGCGTCATGCGGCGGTCCGGACGAACCTCGACCGGAACCTGGTAGTTAGCACCACCGACGCGGCGTGCGCGAACCTCGAGAACCGGCATAACGTTCTTGAGAGCAGTCTCAAAAACCTCGAGAGGATCCTTGCCCGTCTTGGCACGGATCGTCTCAAACGCATCGTAAACGACGCGCTCTGCAACGCTCTTCTTACCGGAGAGCATTACCTTATTGATGAATTTCGTAACCGTCTTGCTGTGGTACACCGGATCCGGCAGTACGTCGCGCTTCGGTACGGAACCTTTTCTTGGCATTGTTTTACCTCCTTCTTCATTAGCATATTTTCCTGCTCAGAGCAGGAACCGTTTCATTACTTCTTCTTCGCTTTAGCTTTCTTCGCACCGTACTTGGAACGACCCTGGCCGCGATCCTGCACACCGGCAGTATCGAGCGAGCCGCGGATGATGTGGTAACGAACACCTGGCAGGTCCTTGACACGACCGCCGCGAATCAGAACAACGCTATGCTCCTGAAGATTATGACCAATGCCTGGGATGTATGCGGTAACCTCGATGCTGTTCGTCAAACGAACACGGGCAACCTTACGCAGAGCCGAGTTCGGCTTCTTCGGCGTAGACGTGTAAACACGCGTGCAAACACCACGTTTCTGCGGGCAATTCTTGAGTGCTGGTGCTTTGGACTTCTCCTGCATGCTCTTTCTGCTCTTACGAACTAACTGATTGATAGTAGGCATACATGCACCTCCTTCCTTCATATTGAGAATTTATTATTTATTAAAACCCCGAAGCAGAGCTCCTGAGTTTTTAACAAATAGGCTGCTTGAGGACTGCCGCCGCTGCCGCGCCGACCTCAATGCCACATGCATTGCCGAGGTCAGCCATCGTCGCCGCACGCTCGACCGGGACATCCTGTTCCCGGCAGAGGATCTGCAGCGGTCCGATGACGCGTTCATCTGCATCATCGGCGACGAAGACGCATTCCGCATCCCCGCGCTTCACAGCTTTGGAAACCTGCTTGATACCCATTACCCGACTGGCGCTTTTCAGTGCATCCAGTGTCATTGCTTTCACTCTCCTGTATCACTAAATCGTGCGCTTGAATCAGGCACTTCTATAATATAACACCCTCCAAAACCCTTGTCAACACTTATTTTATAAAGTTTTGTGTGTCCACGCTGTCTAGCGTATCATTTTTATGAACACGCGCAAAAACAGCACTTTTATTCCTCGTACAGAGGACATTGCTGGCAAAAGTATACAAAAAATAAAAGGCCCGCAGACTGCGGACCTTTTATGTATACAGAGCGACTCGACCGCCCTGTGGCTATGCGATTCGATTACTTGTTGGCAGCGATGACCTTCATGGCAACCTCAACGACATGCTGTTTCGTGAAGCCGAACTTCTCGAAGAGCTGTGCCGCCGGTGCCGAAGCGCCGAAGCTCTCCATGCAGACCGTCGCGCCGTCGAGGCCGACGTAACGGCCCCAGCCGAAGCTCGAGAGCGCCTCGACAGCGACGCGCGCGCGGACATCCTTCGGCAGGACGCTCTCCTTGTACTCAGCGCTCTGCTGCTCAAAGAGATCCATGCACGGCATCGAGACGACGCGGACGTCGATGCCGCTCTTGGCGAGCTCTTCCTGTGCCTCGATGGCCAGCGATACCTCAGAGCCCGTGCCGATGAGGATACCGGCCATGTTCGCCGGATCCTTCGCCTCGGAGACGACATAAGCACCCTTGAGGGCATCCTTGCTCGAGCCCGGGAGCTGCGGCAGGTTCTGGCGCGTGAGCACGAGAGCCGTCGGCGTCTTCGTAGACGTCACAGCGAGGTACCAGCCGGCAGCCGTCTCCGTTGCATCAGCCGGACGGAAGACATTGATGTTCGGCAGGGCGCGCAGCATGGCCATCTGCTCGATTGGCTCATGCGTCGGGCCATCCTCGCCGACACCGATGCTGTCGTGCGTGAAGACGTACGTCACCGGCAGGCCCATCAGGGCAGCCAAGCGGACCATCGGCTTCGTGTAGTCACTGAAGACGAAGAACGTCGCGACATAGGCGCGCAGGCCGCCGTGGAGCATCAGGCCATTGGCAATCGCGGCCATGGCGAGCTCGCGGACGCCGAAATGCAGGTTGCGGCCCGCATAGTTGAACTTGCTGAAGTCCCCCTCGCCTTCCATATGCGTCTTGTTCGACGGTGCGAGGTCGGCACTGCCGCCGATGAGGTTCGGCATGATGTCCTTGAGGCGGTTGATCATCTTGCCGGAGAGATTGCGCGTTGCGACAGCCTTGTCCTCATAAGCCCAGAACTCATCGCTGTTGTAGAGCGCCTCGGCATTGACAGCCGTGTGGTACTTCTCCCAGCGAGCCTTGTCCTCCGGGAACTTCTCGCAGTACTCAGCGAACATCTTGTTCCAGGCCGCCTCTGCCTCCTCGCCCTTCTTGGCGAGGTCTGCATAGTGATCGTAGACATCCTGCGGGATGTTGAACGACTTCTCCGGTTCCGGCCAGCCGAGGTTCTCCTTCATAGCTTTGACGTTCTCCTCACCGAGCGGCTCGCCGTGAGCGCTGGCCTTGCCCTGCTTGGCCGGGCAGCCGTAGCCGATCTGCGTCTTGACCGTGATGAAGGATGGATGCTCCTTGTCAGCCTTCGCTTCTTCTATGGCCTTGCCGATGGCCTCGAGATCATTGCCGTCCTCGACTGTGATCGTCTGGAACCCAAAGGCGCGCATACGAGCCTGGACATCCTCCGTGAAGGCGATGTCCGTGTTGCCCTCGATGGAGATCTTGTTGGAATCGTAGAGGATGATGAGCTTCGAGAGGCCAAGCGTGCCAGCGAGCGAGAACGCCTCCGAGGAGATGCCTTCCATCATGCAGCCGTCGCCGCCGAGCGCGAACGTGTAATGGTCGACAACTGGGTAGCCCGGGCGGTTGAACATCGAAGCGAGGTGTGCCTCTGCCATCGCCATGCCGACAGCCATGCCCATGCCTGCGCCGAGCGGGCCCGTCGTGGCTTCGACGCCGACCGTGTGACCGTACTCCGGATGGCCCGGCGTCAGCGAGCCCATCTGGCGGAACTCTTTCATATCATCCATCGTCAGGCCATAGCCGTAGAAATGGAGCAGCGAATAAAGCAGCGTCGAACCGTGGCCGCCCGACAGGATGAAGCGGTCGCGGTTGGCCCATTTCGGGTCCTTGGCATTGTGGTTCATGTGATTTGCCCAGAGCTCATACGCCATCGGGGCGCTGCCGAGCGGCAGGCCCGGATGACCGGATTTTGCCTTCTGGATTGCATCTGCTGCGAGCACGCGGATCGCATTCACGCATTTCGTATCGATGTTACTCAAAGTGTATCTCTCCTTACCACTTGATTCTGAAAATTCCTGATGAATCCTCTCACTCCATCTATTCTACAAGATTTTATATAAAAAGTACAGTAGGTTGTAGAAATTTTATATGACTTGGTACCAATTCCATGGTGTTCAGCGTATATCAGGACGAAGTGCGACAGCCTTTCCCATATAGATGTGGTGGATATCACGCTGTGCTTTCCCCGTATCGGCGAGCACGAGCACGCGAATGCACTTCTCCAGACTGCCCTCAATCGCACATTGACGCGCGTCAAAGAGCGGTACGAGATCAAACCCCGGCAATTGGCGCACACCGGCCGTCGGGAAAGCCGCCGTGAGATCTTCCGTCATGCTGAAGATCACCGCACCGATATCCTCCGGTGCCAGTTCATTGCGCTCGATGAGCTCCTGCATCATCGCCTTGGCCGCCTGCCAGATGGCAGCTTTCTCGTTCTTCTCCACGGTGATTGCACCGCGCACACCTCTCATGCCCATGATGTTCCACTCCTTCTGCCTATGCCCCCATGTCCTGCGCATGGGCTGCGATCAAAAACTGCTTTCTATCACATTTTACCATGATGCGCCGAATACCGCCACCGCAAAACCATAGACAAAAGACCCGCCGCAATGCGGCGGGTCTTGGAGCTAGGCTCCTTTGTGTATTTCCCAGATCAGGCGGATGCTCAGCACGAAGGCGATGAGGTACCCGAGGAAACCGAGCAGCGGGATCTCCATGATCTTCGGCGTCATATTCGTCGTGCAGATCGTGCTGGATCCGAGGAGCAGCGCTGCGCAGAGCACGGCGATGATGACCTTGTTGATCATCTTGTCCATGCGGTTCAGCGGCTCCTCCGAGCCCGTGAGGTCGAGGTTGACCTTCGTCTGGCCGCTCATCGTCATCTTGAGGATGTCCGAGATCTGTTCCGGCAGTTGTGCAGACTTGCGCATGAGCAAGAAGCCCTCGCGCTTGACCTTGTCCATCTCATCGCGCCAGCTGAAGTTCTTCTTGAAATCGAGGGCGAGGCTCTTCGCGAAGATCTCGACAAAGCTGACCTTTGAGCAGCAGAGACGCATGACACCCTCGATCGTCAGGACACCGCGCGCGAACATCGAGAGTCCCTGCGGACAGGCGATGCGGTGAACGCGCAGGATATTCATGATCTGGCGCGTCAAGACGCCCATCTGCAGCGACTTGAAGTCGAGTGAGCTGTACTGCGCCATCATCGAATCGATGTCCTGATAGAGCGCTGTGTGGTTGATGCGGCCGCGCACGACGCCCAGAGAGAGCACGGCGGCTTTCATCTCGAAGGTATCGTGATTCGCCAGCGCCATCACGGCCTTGCGGATGGCAATGCGGTCGCGGCTCGAGAGGCGCCCCATCATGCCGAGGTCCAGCCAGACGATGCGGCCGTTCTTCACCCAGATATTGCCCGGGTGGGGGTCGGCATGGAAGTAGCCGTCCTCGATGATCTGCTTGACGTAGTTCTCGCCGAGATGGCGCCCGAGCAGGTTGATGTCGTAGCCATTCGCGCGCAGCTTGTCGAAGTCATCGATGCGGATGCCGTCGACAAACTCCATGACGAGAATGTGCTGCGTCGAGAGCTGGCGGAAGACCCTTGGGCAGCTGACATAGTCGACATCGCGGTTGAGGTGCTCGAACTCTTCGATGTGGTCGGCCTCCATGAGGAAGTCCATCTCCTGCTTGGCGATCGTCCACATCTCGTCGAGGACCATGTTGAAGTCGAGGACATCCTGCGAGTGGCTGACGATCTTCAATAGCGTTGCCGCTCGCTTGAGGAGCACGATGTCCTTGCTCATGATCTCGTAGATGCCCGGCCGCTGCACCTTGATGACGACTTTCTCGCCTGAGGTCAGCACAGCGCGGTGCACCTGTGCGATGCTCGCCGAGCCCAGCGCTTCCTCGTCGATGGAGCGGAAGATCTGAGACCAGCGGCGGCTATACTCCTTCTCGATGACCTCGAGGATGATGGGAAACGGCAGCGGCTTCGCACCGGACTGCAGCTTCATGAGCTCATCGCAGTACTCCGGCGGCAGGAAGTCCGGCCGCATGCTCATGATCTGGCCGAGCTTGACAAATGTCGGACCGAGGTCCTCGAGGACCTGCCGCAGCTTCTCCGGCGTCATGCCGCGCACGACTTCGCGTCTGCGCAGGACACCGATCATCTCGCGCAGGCGCCCTGTAGCGCCCGCATCCTCTATCGCATTCTGCAAGAATTTATCGAGCATCCGTCATCGCCCATCCTTACATCCTTACATCTTCAGTGTCTAACGTCTTACTTCTTGTACTTCTCCTGGAGCTGCTGGCGCACCGTCTCATTCGCGAGGAAGTCATCGTACGTCGAGAGGCGGTCGACAACGCCGTCCGGCGTGATGTCGATGATGCGGTTCGCGATCGTCTGGACGAACTCGTGGTCGTGCGAGACGAAGAGCGCCGTGCCCTTGAAGGCGATCAAGCCGTTGTTGAGTGCCGTGATCGACTCGAGGTCGAGGTGGTTCGTCGGCTCATCGAGGAGCAGCACATTCGCGCCCGAGAGCATCATGCGCGAGAGCATGCAGCGCACGCGCTCGCCGCCTGAGAGGACCGATGCCTTCTTCTGGCTCTCCTCGCCGGAGAACAGCATGCGGCCGAGGAAGCCGCGCACGAACGTCTCATCCGGATTCTTCGAATACTGGCGCAGCCAGTCGACAAGGTTGAGGTCGACGCCATCAAAGTAAGCCGAGTTGTCGGATGGCAGGTATGCCTGCGTCGTCGTCACGCCCCACTTGAACGTACCCTCGTCCGCCTGCTCCTCGCCCATGAGGATCTTGAAGAGCATCGTCTTGCCGATGCTGTTCGGGCCGACGAAAGCGACCTTGTCGCCGCGCTTCAGCGTGAAGCTGACATTCTTGAGGACCTGCTCACCGTCGACCGACTTGGAGATGCCGTCGACCTGGAGCAGCTGGTCTCCCGCCTCGCGGTCCGGCGTGAAGGCGATGTACGGATAGCGGCGCGAAGACGGCTTGATGTCCTCGACCTTGATCTTGTCGAGCAGCTTCTTGCGGCTCGTCGCCTGCTTGGACTTCGCTGCATTGGCGGCGAAGCGCGCGATGAAGGTCTGCAGTTCCTTGATCTTCTCCTCGGCCTTCTTGTTCTGCTCCTTCTGCAGCTGCAGGGCAAGCTGGCTCGACTGATACCAGAAATCGTAGTTGCCCGCATAGAGCTTGATCTCGCCGAAGTCGACGTCGCAAATGTAGGTGCAGACCTGGTTGAGGAAGTGGCGGTCATGCGAGACGACGATGACCGTATTCGGGAAGTCGGCGAGGAAGTTCTCGAGCCAGTTGATCGACTCGACGTCGAGGTGGTTCGTCGGCTCGTCTAAGAGCAGGATGTCCGGGCTGCCGAAGAGCGCCTGGGCGAGCAGCACGCGGACCTTCTCCTTCGCCGTGAGGTCCGCCATCTTCATCGTGTGCTCCTCTTCGGGGATGCCGAGGCCATTCAACAGGCGCGCGGCCTCGGACTCTGCGTCCCAGCCGTTGAGCTCGGCGAACTCCGCCTCGAGCTCCGAAGCGCGCATGCCATCCTCTTCCGAGAAATCCGGCTTCGCGTAGAGCGCGTCCTTCTCGTCCATGATCTCCACGAGGCGCTTGTGGCCCATGATGACCGTGCGCAGGACCTCGTAGTCATCGTAGGCGTAGTGATCCTGCTGCAGGACAGCGAGGCGCTCGCCCGGCGTGATCTCGATTGTGCCGCCTGTCGGCTCAATGTCGCCTGCCAGCAATTTGAGGAAGGTGGACTTGCCGCAGCCGGAGCCGCCCAGGATGACGGAGACCTTGCCGCCGGGCAGGGTGGCGTTGATGTCGTGCAGCACGGCGTGGTCGCCGTAGCCTACGGAAAGGGAAGAAAAGGAGATGTCCCAGGCGTTCATGATCACCTACAGCAGGAAGGAGGTCAGCACATAGTCGGCCACCAGGATGAGCACGCAGGAGATGACCACGGCCGAGGTGGTGGCGTTGCCCACGGCTTCGGGCCCCACGCTGTCACGCCGCAGGTGGGTGGTGTAGCCCTGGTGGCAGCAGACCGTGGCCACCAGCAGGCCGAAGACCAGGGATTTGATGAAGCCCCCGGCCACGTCGTTCATGGTCACGGAGCTGGCGATGCGGTACAGGTAGGCGCCTTCGTTGATGTGCAGCATGAGCACGCCGGTCAGGTAGCCGCCGATGATGCCGATGACGTCGAAGATGGCCGTGAGCAGGGGGAAGGCCAGCAGCGAGGCCACCAGGCGGGGGCTGACCAGATAGGCCATGGAATTGATGTCCATGACGTCCAGGGCGTCGATCTGGTCCGAGATGCGCATGACGCCGATCTCGGCCGCCATGGAGGACCCGGCGCGCCCGGCCAGCATGATGGCCGTGAGCACGGGGCCCAGTTCGCGGATGAGGCTCAGCGAGACGGCCGAGCCCAGCATGCCCACGGAACCGAACTGGACGAGGGTGTAGTAGCCCTGCAGGCCCAGCACCATGCCGCAGAAGATGCCGATGAGCAGGATGACGAACAGGGATTTGTAGCCGATGACGTACAGCTGCTGGATGGTTCGGGGGACGATGCGGGGACTGGTGAAGATATGGCGCAGGCCGTCGAGCATGAAAAGGGTCACGGCGCCCAGACTGTCCAGCATGCGCAGCACAGCGGCGCCCAGCCGGTTGCAGAACGTCAGGATGCTGCTCATAAAGGGTAACACGCCTCACTAGCGGGGGCGGGGTTTGCCGCCCACCTGTTTTTTGGATTTTTGCAGGGGAGAACCGAGCCGCATGCGTTGCAGCT
>ENA-ORMX01000967-ORMX01000967.1-human-gut-metagenome-genome-assembly--contig:-NODE-967-length-20392-cov-4.362590_pt1 | contig 20392 bp, 21 predicted proteins | sample MGYA00242108_ERZ509007 | MGnify/ENA primary metagenome ERZ509007 (study PRJEB26280, sample SAMEA2338745) | human gut metagenome | biome: human gut; feature: human-associated habitat; material: faeces...
ATCGTTAACATTTAGTTTAAATAATTTAACTACAACTATCAAGATTTAAAACTTAAAACAGTCATATTTTTCCACTTTATTTTGTGTTGTTTCTGATATATTCTACTACTGATTTATTCCTCACATCATCTTGTCTATTGTTTCTAGTATAAAAAGTATTATCTATTTGTCTCATATCTTTCTTTCCTAACATTTAACATTACATGCATATCCTCTATTTATCTCAACAGTTTTTCCATTAATAGAAGATACTTTAATTGCATCTAATATTCTTTGATTTTCTATTGCATCATCTATTGTTGATGCATTTTTTAGACAAGCAACATCATTATTTTTTATAGCTTCTAATATAGGTTTTGCATAATATATAAATGAACCACTAAATATTGATACCTTATTTTCTCTTTCTTCATCAGTTACACCTTCTACTAATATTTCTTGTTTCACACCTCTTTTATCTGTAAAATATCCTATTAATTTATCTTCTAAATTGAAATGTAATTCTCCATTTTCTCCATATATTTGAAAATTAAACTCACTTTTTCCTATTGCACTACAAGTTGCAGATAAATTAACTGTAATGTTATCTTCAAAATTCAGATTAGAATTAAAAAATGAACAAGCTGTTACTTTTTTTATTATTCCATTACTATCTTTTCTCTCAGGTATTACAACATCCATATTTCCTTTTACTGTTAATACCTTTTTATTTATCCAAAATCTAACTAGGTCTATTAAATGAACTCCCATTGCAAGCCTTACACCGCCACCTTCATTTGCTTCTAAACTCCAAGTCCATTTCATATCTTTATTTGAAAATCCTGTACTTTGTTGATGTACATTTATATAATAGACTCTGCCTAACAATCCTTGTTCTATTATTTCTTTTACTTTTACTAAATATGGATTAAATCTTAATTGATGATTTATTATATTGATTTTATTACTAGTACTTATAATTCTTTTTAATTCTTGTGCTTCTTCTAAATCCATTGTTGCTGGCTTCTCTAATATCATATTTTTATTAGAATTAATACAATATTTTGCATATTCAAAATGATATTTGTTTGGTGCTGTAATGCAAACTAAATCTATATCATTTAAATCTATTAGTTCTTTATAATCTTTGCAAGCAATTTTTATCTCATTTTTATCTGCAAACTCTTTTGCTCTTTCTTCTGTACTTCCACTTATAGCTAAACAGTTAACATCGTCTAGTTTTTTAAATGTATTTAAATATGTTCTTATACCTACTCCTGTTCCAATTATACCAATATTAACCAATTTACTTTCCTCCTTACATCACTTTTTACAATTCTACTACAAAATTCATAAGAAATAAAGTGTATTTTAATATAAATTACACTTTACAATAATCTAAACACCTAAGCAACAATATATCCAAATACCTAAGCAACAATATATCCAAAAGCATTGACAATATTATGTATATTTGGTATTATATAATGCATACGCATTTTAAACCGACCTTTTTAAAAGGTCATGACAAGCCAGTATTACTGGTAGAAAGGAATTTGTTATGCAAAAAATTATGCGGAAAGATCTAATTCATAAGGGCAAGGCAAACAATGTCTGGTCCACAACCGACCCTAACTATTTGGAGCTTGAAGCTTCAGACAGAATTTCAGCTGGTAACGGTGCAAAAACAGATATTGTAAGTAACAAAGGAATCGCAAACAATCAGATTTCCTCTGCTACTTTCAAATATCTGGAAGAACACGGAATTCCTACTCACTATGTTTGTGAAGGTAGCAATCCTGCTTCTAAAATCGTTAAGTCCGCCGAAATGATTCCTTTAGAGGTTATCTGCAGGTTCATAGCAACAGGTAGTTTCTGCAAGAGATACGAATGTGAAGATGGTTTAGAGTTCGACGAACCATTTGTTGAATTCACATACAAATCTGACTCTGCTGGAGACCCGCCTATCGACAGAAAGACTATTCTGGCACTTCCAGAGAAGACTTTAATCGAAAACGAGAGGGAGCTCAATTTAATTGAGTATTATACTTCTCGAATCGGCGAATTGTTGTCTGATTTTTACGCTAATCTTGGAGTTAAACTTATCGACTTTAAGGTTGAGTTTGGTCGACTCGAATCTGGCCAGATTATTCTGTGTGACGAAATCTCCCCAGACACTTGTCGTTTAGTCGATATCGAGACTGGTGAAAAACTGGACAAAGACCGTTTCCGTCAGGATTTAGGTGATGTTAGTAAGGGTTATGAAGAGATTTTAAAGCGTATCGTTAAATAACTTACTGCACGCAAATCCGAAAGAAGACGACTGCAATTTATTTGTAGTCGTCTTTGATTTTTTATAATATTAATTTTCTGAATGTATTAATACATCTATCTTACATACTCATTTAAAGGTTTTACTCTATAATTTAATTCTCCAAATTTTTCAGTTGTAACATATCCTGGAGCAGAATTTATTACATCGGGTATTCTATTAACCACACTTGCACAAGTTAATTCTACTGTAGAAGGTCTTGCAACCACTATTGATGTATTTGGCTCACCATATATAGTCCATTCATTTTTATCATAGTCTTCTTTAGAATAGACTTTACCTATACATTCACTTTCGATTATAATACCTTCTTTTGTAGTTGTTGTAACAACAGCACTCATTCCTGTAGCGTCACCTGTTTTAACTGTCATATCTAATGTAGAAGAATATATATCTTCTTTATATGTTTGTGGTACACACTTCTGAGTTTGAGATATAGGCGTTAGTCCTAATTTGGAACAAAGCCATCCGATTTACATTCCACATATATGATGGCATAAACTCTCCTTGATTAATTAACCTTTGTCTTTCTTCATCTTCAATATTATCTGCTGAAGCAACTTCTTTTTCAAAAACTTCTAATGTAAGTCCTGCGCCATGTGCCTTAGCTAATGCTATACCATAATCTTCTACATTATAACTTGAACTACCTTTTATTTTAGTAATCTTATGTGTTGAACCTGCTATCGAACTAATTAATTGCCCCCAATATATATCTTGATATCCACTACCTGTTATAGTACATCCATTTTGTTTAGCAAGTTCATCTATTTTTTGTGTAACATTTGGATTAGAATTCCATGGATAAAAAGCTTCCTCACATGTGGTAATTGCATTTATTCCTAATTTTGCACATAACATAAGTGCATCTTCCACATCTTTTAATAAACTCATTGTTGTAACAATACATATATCTGGCTTAACATCTTTTAGCATTTTTTCAGCATTTTCTAAACTTATTACTTTTATATTTTTATTTTCTCCACCTATTATCTGTCCTATGTCTTTTCCAATTACATTTGGATTTACATCAATTGCACCAACTATTTCTCCACCTTTTTCTTCTACATACCTCATAGTATAAACAGCCATTTTACCAGTTCCAAATTGAACTACCTTTACTTTTCCTTCCATCTTTCGTAATCTCTCCTTTACATTTAATTTTTTATATAAATTATATCCATAATATAATTTTATATACAGCTTAATTAAATAAACCAATTATCATATCTGCTATTTTTTTTATTATTATATTATCTTCATACAAAGATACCAAATATCTATTAGTTACTGGAAAATACCATAAAAAAGCTCCTATAGCAATAATAATTAAAACCATAATTAATAAATATGGTAATTTTCTCCAATTAATTCTAAATGCAACTCTATATCCATTTTTAGTTAAATAGTCTCCATATGCTCTTAAATATTCATCTTGCATTTTTCTTTGTATTTTTTTATTTAATTTTTTTCTTTGTTTATCTGTTAACTCTATGTCTGGATTCTGATTATTTTGCTCACTATTTTTGTAATAATTCGACTGATGATTAACTTTATTATTACATTCCGCATTATTTGTAGTCCCTTCATTTCGATTGTAATTCACGTTATTGTAATTAACACCATTAAATCCTGAATTATTATAGTTTGTATTTCTATAATTTGAATTATATTTTGTATTATTTATTGTATTTCTTTTTTCTTCTTGTTCTAATTCCAAATCATATTTTTTTCTTTTTTCTTCATCTTTTAAAATTTCATATGCCTCATTTATCTTTTTTATATTTTCTTCTGCTTGCTTTTTTGCTTCTTGAGTACTTTGTAAATCAGGATGATTTTTCTTTGCAAGAACTTTATATGCCTTTTCAATTACATCTATCGAAGCTTTCCTATCAACTTCCAAAACTTTATATAAATCTTTCATATCTCATCCTCCTTATATTCTACAAACATCTTATATATTCTCTAAAACAAAAAGTAGTCTGTGTTTTGCAACATATTTATATAAAGTATATCATTTTTCTTCATAAAACAATAGTATTTTATTTTTTTTTATGATATAATTCTTTTAGATTTTTATAATTTATAAACATAGGAGTTGAATAAAATTGATGTTAACATCTGATAGCGAAGCTTTAGCTGAAAATAAAGTATTAATTTTATATATATTAGACAAAGTAAATAAACCAATAACAAACGATAGCCTTTACAAATTAGTGCTATCTGCACTTGATATGAATTATTTCTATTTTCAACAATTTCTTTTAGATTTAATAGAAACAAAATTTGTAATAAACTATCATAAAGAAAGCCGGAAGTGTTTACGAAATTACCGAAAGTGGAAAAAATACACTTGCACTTACTATGGATATCCTTCCAGGTATTATCAAATTAAAAGCAGATACAAATTTAAAGAAAGAATTAGAAAGTTCTGAAGAAGAGTACTCTGTTGTAGCTGAATATACACCTCGTAGTGAAAATAATTATATTGTTTTTTGTAAAATAGTTGAAAATAGTGAGACTGTTTTTGAAGTAAAAACATTTGCTGGTTCAAGACAGCAAGCAAAAGAAATCGTAGATAATTGGAAATCTAATGCAGAATCTATTTATCCTAAGATATTAAAAGCTTTGACTGAAAGAAAAAAAGAAGAATAAATATTTATTCTTCTTTTTCTTATAAAAATATTATTAACAAATTTATCACATAATTATTGCTTTAGTTTCTTTATATATTCACTATAATTGTCAGAATTCAAAATTCCACTACCTACTACAGCAATATTGATACCTGCACCTGCTACTTCTTCTATATTGTCTACATTTATTCCGCCATCTGCCTCAATATCTAACTCTATATTATTTTCTGTTACATACATATTTAACCCTTTTATCTTCTCTATAGTAGAAGGAATCAATTTTTGTCCACCCTTTCCTGGCTCTACAGTCATAACTAAACACATATGTATATATGGTAAAAGTTCGTATATCTCTTCTAAACTTGTATGTGGTTTAATAGCAATACCTACTTTACAATTATTTTCCTTTATATATTTTATTAATTCCATTACTTCATTTTTATCTTTACATGCTTCTAAATGAAATGTAATTATATTTGGATTTAAACCTAAATAACTTGTTACATAAGATTTTACATCTTTAACCATTAAATGAACATCTAATGGTATATTAGATATTTGTTTTATATATTCACTATATTCAAGCATTAAACTTGCTGTATTATTTTCTACAAACTTCCCATCCATAACATCTATATGAAAATAGTCTGTATGAGCTGTTTCTAAATCGTATATAGTAGTTATTATATCTTCTTTTTTTACAGATAATATTGATGTTGAAACTTCTACCATTTACGTGCCTCCTTAATCTTTAATTCATTATATATTTTGCAATATCTTTCATATCTATCTTTACTTATCTTTCCTTCTTCTAAAGCCTGTTTTATTCCGCATTTTTCCTCTTTTATATGACTACAACCTATAAATTCACAGGTTTTATCATATTCTTTTAAGTCTTTAAAATATTTATATAAATCTTTACTTTCTATTTCATTAATTTCAAAACTAGAAAATCCTGGTGTATCTGCAATATAAGAATTATTATCTAATTTATATAATCTTACAGAAGTTGTAGTATTTTTTCCTCTTTTATTTTTATTGCTAATTAATCCTTCCCTAGTTAAATTATCACTAAATAAAGAATTAATTAAACTAGACTTTCCAACTCCCGAATTTCCAGAAAAGGCTGTAATATTATCTTTCAAAATATTCTTTAAATCATTTACACCAATTCCTTGGTTTGCAACTGTTCTAATAACTGTATAGCCAATATTTTTATACATATATTCTATTTTATCTGCGATTTCTTCGTCATCTAAATCGACTTTATTAATACAAATTATTGGCCTTAGCCCTTTATATTCTGCATATGCAATTTGTTTATCTAATAATAATAAATCTGTTTTTGGCATTTTTATAGAAACTACAAAAATAATCTGTGATAAATTTGCCATTTTAGGTCTTTTAATATAATTTTTTCTATTTTCTATATTATTTATAATTCCTAATAATTTTTCTTCATCTATAACTTCTATTTCTACTATATCTCCTACAACTGGAATCATAGCTTCTTTTTTTAATTTTCCTCTTGCATTACAATTAATTATTTTATTATCAATTTCAACTTGATACATATTAGAAATATTGTTAATAATTATTCCTTTTGCCACTATTTATTTACTCCTTTTCTTGAAACATCTGGGACGAACATTGAGGACGGGGTTAAATGTTCGATGTAATGAAACATTTAGGACAGGGTTACCCCTGAATATTCACTTATAAAAAATATTAGAGACAAAGTCAAATATTCACTAAAAAGTACCTTACAATAGTAAGACTTGTTAATATACTAAGTAATATTATGTATTAACTTGTATATTATGAACATTTATCTTCAGTCCCTAGTGTTCAATTTAAGTGAACATTTAACCCCGTCCCCAATGTTCCCAATCATAGATGTGCCAAAATTCCCCGTCCCTAATGGCAACCTAATGGGCAATGTTTATTCTATTCTGCTGTCCAAACTGTATTTGCATCATTTAAGTTCATTTGAGTTTGTCTTTCTAAAATTCCTGAAACATATACTTTAACTGTAATTGTTCCTACTCCTTGAACTGTTAAATTTATATTTTCTGTATCTTTTCCAATTTTCTTTTTATATACAGTATCTTCTGTTCCAGCAGATGTTACTTTTACCATAACTTCTACATCGTCTGCTGGAATTTCTTCTCCATCTTCATCAACTTCTGGTTTATATTTTGTAATTGATTTTACATTTACATTAACTGTTCCTTTTTTTATTTCTGCTAATTTATTTACTGTAATTACTATTTTGCTTCCTTCATCTACAGTTTTTCCTACTTCTAAACTTTGTTTTAAAACAACACCATTAGATTTTTTAGTATCTTCTTCATATGTAACAGAAACTTCAAATCCGTGCATCTGTTAAACTCTTTTTAGCATTTTCTTCTGTTTCTCCTATAGCCGAAGGAACTGCTATTTGTTTAATTCCTGTACCTTTACTTACATAAACCTTTACAGTGTCACCTGCTTTAGCTTCGGTATTTTCTTTTGGATCTTGTCTTATTACAATCCCTTCTTGTATTTTTTGACTGGTTTCTTCAATTCTTTCTACATTTAAATTAACATCACTTAGGCTACTTTCTGCTTCTTCAAATGTACTTCCTGCTAATTTTGGAACTTTAACAAGTTCTGTTCCTTTACTTATAACTATTGATACAGTACTTTTTTCTAAAACTTTATAACCTGCTGGTGGATCTTGAGAAATAATTTTTCCTTTTTCTACTTCATTATTATATTCTTCAGATGCTATATTGTATGTAACTTTTATATCTTTTAATTTGCTTTCTGCTTCTTGTATTGTTAATCCTGTAATATCTGGCATATCTACATTTTCAGGTGCTTTATTTAGTCCAACCATTAAAAGATATGGTATACCAAAACATAATGCACAAACTAATATAAAAATCAAAACAAACACAGCAATTTTAGTTTTAGGATGTTTCTTAAAGTAACTTTCATCCTTATCCTTATTTTTACTATCACTATTTTTTTGTTCACCATGTAATACTTCACTATTTATTGTTGGTATTCTCTGTGTAAGTGTTGCATCAAAATTATGCTCTATCACAAAATTACCATCTGGATTTTTCAATGCTAAACTTAAGTCTCTTAACATTTCGGTTGCAGATTGATATCTCAAGTTTAATTCTTTTTGCATAGCTTTTATTATTATTTGATTTACTGCAAAAGGAATTGCAGGATTTAGCTTTATTGGTTCAACCGCTTTTTCTTGCATATGTTTTAAAGCAATAGATACTGGTGTATCTGCATCAAAAGGTACTCTTCCTGTTAGCATTTCATACATAACAACCCCTAGAGAATATAAATCAGACTTAGCATCTGTAAATCCTCCTCTTGCATGTTCTGGCGAAAAATAATGTACAGAACCAATAGTTGTTCCAAATGCTGTAATTGTAGAATTTGAAACTGCTTTTGCTATTCCAAAATCTGTAACCTTTGCTATTCCATCTTCAGTTATAATAATATTATGAGGTTTTATATCTCTATGTACTATATTATTTTTGTGTGCAACTTCTAGAGCTGAAGCTATTTGTATTGCAATATTAACAGACCATTTCCATGGCAAAGTGCCATCTTCTGAAATAATCTGTTTTAATGTCTTTCCTTGTATTAGTTCCATTACTATATAATATAAATTTCCTTCATTACCTACATCATAAATAGATACAATATTAGGATGTGTTAAACTTGCAGCTGCTTGTGCCTCTGAATTAAATCTTTTAATAAACTCCTCGTCTGTTGTAAATTCATCTCTTAACACTTTTATAGCTACATATCTATTAAGGACATGACATTTTGCTTTATAAACTGTAGCCATACCGTCCATTTCCTATTTTTTCTATTATTTCATATCGATTACCTATTATTTTACCCTCTAAAATCATATAAAACTCTCCCTTATAATATTATTACAACTGTAATATTGTCATATCCTCCAAGCTCATTTGCTCTTTGTACTAGTTTTTCTGAAGCTAACTCTGGATTATCTTTTATAATATTATATATTTCTTCATCATTTAGCATATTTGTTAATCCATCTGATGACATTAGTAAAATATCATCTTTTATAAATCCTTTTACCATAACATCTGGTTCAACATATGCTGTACACCCTAGTGCTTTCATAAGCATATTTTTCTTTGGATGATTATATGCTTCTTCTTTTGTTATAGTTCCATCTTTTACTAACTCTTGTACATAGCTATGATCAACTGTTAATTTTCTAATAAATTCTTTTCTTATTCTGTACACTCTACTATCTCCGACATGTCCAATATATACTCTATTATTATATATTAAACAAACATCTAAAGTAGTACCCATTCCTTCTAATTCTTTATTTTCTTTAGATTTTTCATATACAATCATATTAGCATATTCAACAGCATTTTTTATTAGATTTAATATACTTTCTTTATCATGTTCTATTTTGTAAAAATTATTAGAAATATAATTTTTTACAGAAGTTGTTGCAAGACTACTTGCAATTTCTCCACCATTATATCCACCCATTCCATCTGCCAAAACAAATAATTTTATTTGCTCTTCTAGATCTGATACATAATAATAATCTTGATTCATATCTCTTGCTTTTCCTATATCTGATTTAGCAAAAACTTTCATATATTCCTCCTATTTTAGGTTCTTTCTTCTTAATTGTCCACATGCTGCGTCTATATCCGAACCTAATTCTCTTCGTATTGTTGCTACAATTCCCTTTGAATTTAAATAATCTCTAAATTTTATTATGTTTTCATTTGTACTTTTAGTAAACTTACCGTTTTCTATTTTATTAATTGGTATTAAGTTAACATGACAAATCATACCTTTTAATAAATTAACTAATTCTTTTGCATCATCTAAATTATCATTATTATCTTTTGCTAGTGCATATTCAAATGATATTCTTTTATTAGTTATTTTTATATAATCCTTACACGCCTTCATTAATTCTTCTATATTATATCTTAAATTAACAGGCATCATTTCACTTCTTTTTTCATTATTAGTTGCATGTAGCGATATAGATAAAGTACATTGTATATTCTCATTTGCTAAATCATATATTCTTGGTACTAATCCACTAGTAGATACACTAATATGTCTTGCTCCTATATTTAAACCTTTAGGATTATTCATTGTTCTAATTGCATTTATTACATTGTCATAATTATCTAAAGGTTCTCCTATTCCCATAAAAACAACATTCGAAATATTAGATTTTGTATCTTGCTCTACTGCTAAAATTTGCTCTATAATTTCTCCTGAACTTAAATTTCTAACAAATTTGATTCCTGTTGATGCACAAAATTTACATCCCATTTTACATCCTATTTGTGATGATACACAAATTGTTTTTCCATGATGGTATTCCATTAAAACTGTTTCTATTGCATTACCATCTAAAACATCAAATAAATATTTTTTTGTTCCATCTGATGACTCTTGCTTTTTTAATATATTGAAATTACAAATTGAAAAATTCGTCTTTAATTTTTCTCTTAATTCTAAAGAAAGATTGGTCATATCGTCAAAACTTGTTACTTTATCTACATATAGCCATTTAAAAATCTGCTCTGCTCTATACCCTTTTTCTCCAATATTTATTATCTCTTTTTTTAAATCTTCCAAATTATAATCTTTTATGTTTTTCATTTTTCTCTATTCTTTCTTTTTGATATTTATTCTATTCTTTTATATCATACAAGTATAAATTTTTCAAGCTGTTTTGATTATTTTAGGCTGACTGGTGTTACAGGATAATACTTTAACATTGTAGAGTAGTCAAAACTCCATATATATAAATGTTTTTGAGATATAATGTTTGACTGGAATAATTTTAGAAATTCTTAGCGAAATTTTTGGAAATTGTTCGTGGCTTTTCTTTTTAAAAAAAGAAAAGAGCACAGAAAGGGTGCCGAAAATTGAGCTTAGAATTTCTTAAATTATGTAAGGAAACCATTATAACTCAAAAACATTTATATATATGGAGTTTTGACGGCTAATTTTAAACCACCCATTATCTAGTAACTGACTATTAACAATAATTTAATTTTAGTAATTCTTTGCATCTTTTCTTATATATATAATATAGGAGATGTTGTTATGAAACTTTTAATTATGAATAAAAAAACAATACAAAAATATTCATATACAATTTTAGTAATTCTATTATTTTCTACAATTGTATTTATATATTTAGATAATAATAATAGCCATGCAGATCCTTCAAGAAATTTTTTATCTAGTGAAATAAAAAATAAAATACAAAATATATATGAAAGCAATGAAAAAATCGCTTATTTAACTTTTGATGATGGTCCAAGCAAAGTTGTTACCCCAAAAGTACTAGACATATTAAAACAAAATAATATACTCGCAAACTTTTTTGTTGTTGGAAAACATGTCGAAGAATATCCAGAGTTAGTAAAACAAGCCTATGAAGATGGTCACTTTATTGCAAATCATGGTTATTCTCATAATAATTCAAAACTTTATAAAAGCAAACAAGACTTTATAAACGAAATATTAGAAACAGATAAAGAAATTGCAAAAGCTATTGATAAAGATAGTTATTGTTCTCACATTTTTAGATTTCCAAATGGTTCTATGAGTAAAATACATTACTCTGATAAGAAAAAAGCTCTAAAATATTTAGAAGAAATAGATTATACATATATAGATTGGAATGCTTTAAATAATGATTCTATGAAAAAATACTCAAACTCTGAACTTATATCTAATCTAAAAAGCAGCATTAAAAATAAAGGTACTATTGTAATTCTAATGCATGATACAGGCGATGTTAATAAAACATATGATGTCTTAGAAGAATCTATTAATCTTATAAAATCGGAGGGATATGAATTTAAAACATTCTATGACCTACTAAAATAACAATTACAACTTTAATCAAATATTCCAATTAATATGTTTTTTAAAAAATCTAAATTATGTATATAGATACATTTGAGCAAAATAAAAAAGTATATGTATTTAATTAATCCATATACTTTTTTATTTACTTATGCTTATATATTTTCAAATTTATCTTTCAACTTTACAAACAAATCTATATATTCATTTTTTATCTTCTCATATATTTCTCTTGATGTATCTTCATTATATAAATAAGATAATAAATTTCTTGAAAGCATCATTTGTATCCACATTTCACCATCTTCTATTATTCCTTGTTTAAATCCTAATTGTATAACCTCTCTTGGACTTCCCGTTTTTTCTGTTAATCCTAAATATTCTAAGTAATCTTTCACCATTTTCCAAGATAGTTCAAATGTAAATTCAAATCTATGTAATATTCCATCAATAGCTAAATCGTTTATTTCTGTATTTAGAGCTTCCATAAGTCTATCTAATGCATTCAAAAAATCGTTTTTTCTTTGCATAAATCTCTCCATTATAATACTACTCCTTCTCTTGAAATAGAATTTATAAATTCCTTCTTAGTAATTTTCTTCACAAAGACAATATCAAATGTATATGGAATATCTAATAAATCAAATTCATTTAGTATTTTATATTCGTCTTCATCTTTTATATCACCAAATATAGCAATATCAATATCCGAATTTTTTTTATAATTGCCTCGTGCTCTAGAACCAAAAATTTTAAATTGATATTTGTAATATTTATTTGTTATTTTTTTATTTGTAAATATATTTCTTCTGATAATCCATATCTCATTTTGTTTACACCTCTTTTTTATTATAAATTAATACATATGTTTTTTCAATATTTTTTTATATATTATTAATGATAGGTTTTATTTCATGGTATAAAACCTATCATTAGTAGTTGCTAACACGCTTCAAGATTGGTTTAAATTTGTACGTATATTAAACATTGTTTTCTCTCTTAAATAAGCTGTAAAATGTGCAAAACAGTCATTCTATATTTTTTTAAATTCTTCTAATCTAATTTCATATGCCTTCATACATTCTTCTTCAAAAACAAGTTTTGGTTCATTTACTCCCATCAATTTTAATAATTTTTTTGTAAAAAGAGGATTTAAAATTAATATTGGTCCGAGCAAGCTTGTTCCAAAAAAGTTTCTTATACGTATCCCCTCTAAATTAGATTCTTTATTTATTCCAATACCTTTAGCCACCTTTATAAAATAATTTTCTTTATTCTCTCCATATTCCATAGTAAACTGACTTTTAAATCCAACTATTTCTATATCTTCAAATTGCCCTATAAAAAGACAATTATATCTATTAAACATGTCTCTTTTTGAATGTAAATTAATTATTCCTAATCCTTCTACTTTACTTCCATCTTCATTCTCTATGTAATCTTCTAATACCTGTATTGCGTTTCCTGTAAATAAAAATACAACATCTTTATTTATTAATTCTTGAATTCTTTCTTTATATTCTAATAATTTTTGAATTACCTTTTCTTGCATTTTTTCTGTCATTGGACCTAGATATATTAAATTCACATTATTTTCTACAAAATATGGAATATCTTCTATTGATGTACTAATAAATTCTGCATCTGGTATACACTTTTGTAAATATTTCATATTGCTTATATCACCAAACAAATTACATAACTCAGGAAACAAAACTTCTATCTTCATTATTATTCTCCTCCATCTTCTTTTGTATTTTGATCTTTTCTTTTACTTTATTCTTTACATTTTCGCATAATTCAAGTGAATATAAATCATATAAAATGAATACTTTTTCTATATCGCTTGTTTCTAAATTAGATACAGCTTCAATTTCGTCTCTAGCATAAACAATTTTTTCTTTTGGAACACCTGCTATTAGTAAACGTACAACCGTATCCATATATCTTTTTCCACCAACAATAATTTGCTTTGTTTCTTCACTGTTTAAAAATTCATAATCAGCATCATAATACCATGTTATTACTTCTGAATCCTCATGTAAATCGTCTAATATTAATATTACAGATTTACTTTCCTTTTGTTTTCTTACATAATCAAACGCTCTAGAACATGCAATTGGATTTTGCCCTTTTGCTAAATGCATAATTATTTCTATTCCTGATTCTTCTTCTTTTTTAAATCTCGTTTCAACTACATTTAACTTTCTCATAGATTCTTTTATTTCTTTAGAATCAAGTCCTATTTGTTTAAGTACTGTAATCGCTGCTATAATATTGTATATATTAATTATATTATCAGATATTAATGGATAGTTTTCAATAATTCCTTTTTCTTTAATTTTTATACTTTTTTCTTCTTCATTTATATCTGTACACAAATAATCTATTTCTGGTGTTTTATAATCACATTTTGGACAATGCATTTTACCAATATGATGATATCTATAATAATCATATTCTAATCTAGAAAAACATTTTGGACAAATTATAATATCTCTCACAATATTTTCACTTTCTATTGTATCATCTGATATCTTATCTATACCAAAAAATATCTTTTTATTTTCTCTACCTAAATTACTACAAATAGGATCATCTCCATTTAATATTAGTATAGTCTCTTTTGGTAAATTATCATTAATAACATTATATATAAATTCTGTATGTGCATTTCTTTTTAATGAATCTCTAAATAAGTTAGTACATATTAGATATGTTGGTTTTAGATATGGATATATTATTTTTGAACTTCTCTCATCTATTTCTAATACTGCAATCTTCTTTTTTACTTTTCCTGTAATAGATACTCCATTAATTAGACTTGTTGTAATTCCAGATTTAATATTAGAGCCTAGTTTATTTTCTATAATAGAATAGCCATTGTCTATCAATATATCATCTATAAAATTGGATACTGTAGTTTTTCCATTTGTTCCTGTTACTCCAATTATTATCTCTGGTTTTTCAATTTGTGCAATAAAGTCTTTACATAACTTTAATGCTATTCTTCCTGGAAAGTCTGTGGCATTCCTTCTTAACAATCTTAAAATTTTTGTAATTACTTTTGCTATAGCTAGTACTATAATAAATTTTAATTTTTTCATATGTATCTCCTTTTACTTTTTTGTACAAAATAATCTCTAATATAGAGACAAATAATTTATATAAAAAGTTGCATTTTTTATAAAATTCTACATTTATCGTTTATATTTTACAACAAAATTTAATATAATTAATTGTCATATTGTAATGTATTAAAATAAAATTTCTCTTATAACATACTTCATTTATTATAAGAATTTATGTTTTATAAACTCATAAGATTTCTATTATTCTGCCTTTCTTGTTTTCGTTACATAATAAGAGACTAAGAAACAATAAAAAGTTTCTTAGTCTCTTAATTATGCGATTTTTGAATAAATATCATCTAACAATTTTTCTATTCTCGAAATTCTTGTTTCAAAAACAGTATTTGTCATATCGCTTATTTCGTTATATTCCTGTAACTTTTGTAATTTTTTCATATTCGTTTTATGATTTTTTTCTACTATTTTAATTGTTTTTTCTTGATTGTTTTTTATTTCATTAACTACTTCTTTTATTTGCTTAATTTCTTCACCATTAACTCTTTCTGTTACTTTCATACTTAAACCACCTCTTTGCAAATAAAATCATATATATCTTATCATGAAACATTTGTGTGGTCAATAGATTTTTGTCAAAATTTGTTATTTTGATTACTATATGCTACCATTCCAACTTAATTCTATCTATAACTAGTAAAATAGCATATTAATGAAAAATTTAACATCTATTCATCAATTTTTATATGAACATCTTCTAATTGTTTTTTAGATACATTAGATGGTGCTCCCATTAATACATCTCTTGCTTTTTTATTTTTTGGAAAAGCTATTACTTCTCTTATATTTTGACTATCAGAAATTAACATTACCATTCTATCTAAACCTGGTGCAGCACCTGCATGTGGTGGTGTTCCATATTGGAACGCATTATAAAGTGCTCCAAATTTTGATTTAACATCATCTTCTGTATATCCTGCAATTTCAAAAGCTTTAACCATTAATTCTGGATTATGATTTCTAACAGCACCTGATGCCATTTCATAACCATTACATACTAAATCATATTGATATGCTAAAATATCTAATGGGTTCATATTTTCTAAAGCTTCCATTCCACCTTGTGGCATAGAAAATGGATTATGATTAAAATCAATCATACCTTCATCTGATAATTCATACATTGGAAAGTCTACAATCCAACAGAATTTGTAAACATTTTTTTCTATTAAATCTAAACGTTTTCCAAGTTCTATTCTAACAAGTCCTGCTATTTTTTGAGCTACTTTAAATTCGTCTGCAACAAAGAAAATACTATCATTTACTTTAACACCTAGATTTTGAAGTCCAATTTTTATTTCTTCAGTTATAAATTTAGAAATACCACCAGTATACTCTCCATTTTCATCTATTTTAACCCAAGCCAAGCCCTTTGCTCCCGCTTCTTCTTTTGCAAAAGTATCCATTCCATCAAAGAATTTACGTCCTTGAGATGCTCCATTTGGAACAATTATTATTTTAACTGTTTTTCCTTTAAATGCATTAAATTCTGTATTTGCAAATAATCTAGTTCCATCTTGTATAATTAATGGATTTCTTAAATCTGGTTTGTCTATACCATATTTTTCCATTGCTTCTAAGTATGGAATACGTACAAAAGGACCTTCGTCTACTTTCCAAGTTGCGTTTTCTTTAAATACATATGGAACAACATTTTCTGCTACTTCAAAAACATCATCTTGGGTTGCAAAACTCATTTCATAATCTAATTGATAAAATTCGCCTGGCGCTCTATCTGCTCTTGGATCTTCATCTCTAAAACATGGTGCTATTTGATAATATTTATTAAATCCTGAAACCATTAACAATTGTTTAAATTGTTGTGGTGCTTGTGGAAGTGCATAAAACTCTCCTGGATGTAATCTACTTGGCACCAAAAAGTCTCTTGCTCCTTCTGGTGATGAATTAGCTAAGATTGGTGTCTGTATTTCTGTAAATCCTAATTCATCCATTTTATTTCTTAATGATTTCATTATTTTAGAACGAAGCAAAATATTATTATGTATTTTATCATTTCTTAAATCTAAGAATCTATATTCTAATCTTAAATCTTCTCTTACAGATGAAATATCTACTTTTTCTGAATTAATTTCAAATGGAAGTACATTTTTACATTTTCCTAAGACTTCTATTTCATTTACTTCTATTTCTATTTCTCCTGTTGGAATTTTATTATTTTTATTTGTTCTTTCTACAACTTTTCCACATACAGAAATTACACATTCTGTTACTAAATCATCTTTAACTGTTACTGAATCTGATATAATGCCCTGAGTTATTCCAAATTCATCTCTTAAATCTATAAATTTCATTGCACCTAAATTTCTTATTCTTTGAACCCAACCTGCAAGTTTAACAGTTTCTCCAACATTTTTTATATTTAATTCTCCACAATTATGGTCTCTATATCTATTTTTCATTCTTGTCTCCTTTTTTATTTTTTAGATAGCGATTTATATACTTTTTTTATTGTCACTACCTTTAAGTTTGTATTATTATATCAAAAATCCACTAAAATTCAATGGTTTATACCATAATTTTAGTGGATTTATATTTTTAAATATATTTTTTATTTATAAAATCAAATTTATCTTTGTTTTATTATATTGTAATACCTTCATCTATATCTGTTGTAGTTTGTATAGTATCATTAGATTGACCTTCTCTTATTACTTCTCGTTTATCATTATTTCTATTTATATGTTCTACTATCCATGATTTTCTTTTTACTTCTTGTTCTTTTCTTTGCTTATATTCACATAATACAGATTCTTTACTTCCTTCTTCTACGTACCTAATTGTGTCTACTCCTTTTGTAGAATCCAGCGAAATCATTCCCATTGCTTTTTTTATTAATCTTCCTGCTAAGGTTGTATATTTTTCATCTTTTCTTTTTCTAGTATCTATAAGTTTAGTTTTTTCTTCTTCACTTAATTTTTTCTCTTTATCTGACAAATAATCTATATTAATAGTACTACTTCCTTTTCCTGATTTATCATTGCTTAAACTTTCTATTACATCTTCTAAATTAATTTCTTTATCTGTCATTCTAAAACTTGCTACATACATATCATAATTTTGTATCTTTTTATCTTTACTTAAACCTTTGGATTTCCATCTATCTTTTATTGCCCCAACTATGCCTTTTGTCATAGTATCAGCCATAAATCTTTCAAATATTAACGAACTTTTTTTCTTAAATCTAATAGAATCAATATTAATATATCCCATCTCATGTAACTTTTTTAATGTACCTATATTGCAAGAATGTGTACATGTACTATATTCTTGTTTTAGTACAGTAACCTCTGTTCCATCTGCTCTTGTTACTTTTTCCTTTTTCTTATCTTGAATACTTCTTTTTTCTCTATCTATTCCTAGTACAATCTGCTCTACCATAAGAGCTGTTATTCCACTTTGAGAAAATTGCATACTTTTTAACTGTTTTTTCATATCTTTAGAAATATTGGATGATTGTGACATAGTTTTTTTTGTTCCTGGAATAAATCTACCAAATGAAACTGCTAAATCATCATATCTTCTAGCAACAATATTTTCTTCTGCATGGTATATGTGTCTAATCCCATCTAACATAGCAATTGGAGCTATTGTAGGAATCAAGGCACCTAAAGTCATATCACCAAGAAACCATCCGTACATTTTTTATAATTTTCATAATTCTTTTTTTATCTTGATTATTAAAATACTTCTTTGTTTCTTTGTCCATTTATTTTCACCTCACTTAATGAAAATAATTAATATTACTCCTTTTATTATATCATTATTTTTACTTATATTCAAATTTTACCAAAAGAAAAAGACGAACATAATCGTCCATCTCTTTCCAAAATAAATTCATCTATTATTTTAAAATAAAATTTATATATACTCTTTTATAAAATCATATAACTTATGGAGGTAATCCAAAATGAAAAAAGTAGTTTACTCAATCAAAAAAGTCAGAAATCCTGACGAAAAATTATCCGGTTTCGGATTTATCAACGACGAAGGAACGTTGCTATGTAAGTGCATTTCAAAAACAGGCAAACGTTACACGCGAGCATTTGATGAAGTTGAACAGCATTGTCACCCGATACTCGGTAAAGAAAACGAGTTCAAAGGTTACGTAACTATGTATTACGAATACGAAGGCAACGATATCGAAGTTGAATACTCGGTATGGTATAAAGCGGTATAAGGAGAAAGAAAATGGCTGAGGTCAAGAGTTTATCAAGTATATTAAAAGATGTTAATAAGAAATATGGTGATAGTGTAATGGCTGTTGGGGTTGATGACTTAAGAAGTTTTGATACACTTTCACTTGGAAGTCCTGGACTTGATTTCTGTTTATATAATAGTTGCCCAACAAGAAGGATTATTGAATTATGTGGTGCTGAAGGTAGTGGTAAAACTACAACCATTGGTAAATTAGGCAATTTACTTAGAAAGAAAAACGGCAAAAAACCTTTATTTGTTGCAGCTGATGTATATCGTCCAGCTGCAATAGAACAGTTAAAGCAATTAGGTCGAGAACTTAATATAGAAGTTTATGAAGAAGGAAAAAACGATGCTGTTAAAATCGTAGAAAACGGCGTTAATTACGCTAAGGAAAAAGGATATGACTTAGTCTTAATTGATACGGCAGGACGTCTTCACGTAGATGAAAAGTTAATGGATGAACTTAAAAATATAAATGAAAAAGTAAGTCCAAGTGAGATAATTTTAGTAATAGATGCAATGATTGGGCAAGATGCTATAAACGTTATAAATGGTTTTAATGATAAACTTCCTCTTACTGGAACGATATTAACAAAGATGGATGGTGATACCAAAGGTGGTGTTGCTCTTTCTGCAAGACATTTAACTGGTGTTCCAATTAAGTTTATTGGTACATCTGAAAAGTTAGATGGTTTAACTGAATTTGATCCAGAAAGAATGGTATCTAGAATATTAGGTAATGGTGACATTATGTCAATCATTGAAAAAGCTGAAAGCGTAATTGATGAAAAAGAAGCTTTAACAACTGCTAAGAAAATGCAAGCAGGTAAAATGGACTTAGAAGATTTTTTATCTCAATTAAGGCAAATAAAAAAACTAGGTCCACTCGAAAACTTGCTTAAATTACTTCCAGGTGCTAGAAAAATTGGACTTAATAACATTAATATAGATCAAAAACAATTTGCAAGGCTAGAAGCTATTATATCTTCTATGACTATAAAAGAAAGGAAAAATCCAGATATAATAAAGTCATCTAGAAAACAAAGAATAGCAAATGGTAGTGGTACTAGCGTGCAAGAGGTTAATAAACTTTTAAATCAATTTGAACAAATGAAAAAAATGATGAAGATGATGAATATGAAGAAGATCCAAGAGAAAAT
>ENA-ORMX01000969-ORMX01000969.1-human-gut-metagenome-genome-assembly--contig:-NODE-969-length-20361-cov-4.328819_pt1 | contig 20361 bp, 5 predicted proteins | sample MGYA00242108_ERZ509007 | MGnify/ENA primary metagenome ERZ509007 (study PRJEB26280, sample SAMEA2338745) | human gut metagenome | biome: human gut; feature: human-associated habitat; material: faeces...
AATACTTTTTCGTGTATTTTTTGTTTTATTTCTGTTTTATTTTGGTGCTTCGCGTTGTATTTCTGTGTTTTTTACTAATTATTGTAATTATTCAGAATATTACTTACAATATATAAACCTAATCCATTACTATTTTCCTTATTTAAATCAAATTTAACATCAAATATTTTATCCATATTCGAAATTTTATTGTTACCGTATGTATTCTCTATATATAACCAATCATTAACTATCCCAATATTAATTACCCCATTTACATCAGTATATTTTACCGCATTACTAATCAAATTAGATAGAATAATCTTTAAAGCTGTTTTTCCTATATAAACATTCTCATCTAATATATAATTATTGACAGTTATTTTCTTTTGATTTGCTAATATTTCATACTTTTTTAATATGTCTTCTAATGTATCATTTATTTTCAAATATTCTTCATCATTATTCAAATTTTCTATAGAATGAACTGATAATATTTGAGAAATATTTTTTGTTAAACTATCAACGATTTCAATACATTCATTAATATAAATATCTCTCTCTTTATATTTTCCAATATTGTATTTCATGTTTTCCAGTATTATTTTAAGACTAGCAAGAGGAGTTTTAAGTTCATGGGATGCACCTTTAAAAAAGTCATATTTTAACTTTTCTAATTTTAAAATTTCTTTATTTTTAAATTCATAATAATCACCAATTATACCAAATAATATATCAATTACTTCTATATTTAATTCTTGTAGAATTGAAATAACTACATAAATATTTTTCTTTGGTACTGTCATACACATTGATGTTACATAAAGTTTATCAGCTCTTATTCCTCTAGGATTTAATAAATCTTTTTTTTCATCATCTACATTATATTTAATTGGTTGAATAGTTACAAGTTCTCTTGATTTTGGTATTTTATTGTAAATAGAACCCTGAAGTGCATTAACCATATCGTTTCCTGTTACTACTTTATTTTCATTAGTAATAGTTGTACTTCCTTCATTTACCATATATTCAGAATCATACATAGGAACATTTATTATAGCTTTATCTATCTTAACACCAAGAGATGAATTAATATCCTTAAGTGCTTCATTTATAGACATTTTTGCTCTTTCTTTATCTATAATAATACCATTTTCAATACCAGATGAACTCTTCTTTATAGATGCTAGAACATTTAACTTATTTTGAAAATATTCACAGACAACTATTTTTATAGAATCAGATCCAATATCGATTGATGAAAATATCTTTTTCATAACTACTCTCCTCTATAATACTTACATTATACTATAATTTTCAAAAAAAAAAAAGAGCTTTTACAAATGTTATAAAATAAAAGAAGACTATTTCTAGTCCTCTCTACTATCAACTTAAATCTTTAGATTAATTTATTTTCTTTTGCATTAAATATAAAGATGTAATTATTGATAATAATGTAATTATTATTAATATGTAATTTATGTATGTTGTTCCTGTTTGTATTGTTATTATTAATTCTGCAATAGCACTTACTATTACTGGTTTACTTTCGTTTATATTTTCTTTTATTTTTCCTACTAGTTTTCCAGTATCTGTTATTTCAAAACTTGCTTTTCTATTATCATTACTTATTAATTCATAATTTCCTTTTGGTAAATTATTTATGTAGATTCTATTTTTTACTGTTCTTATTTCATCTTCTTTATTTTCTACATTATATTTTCCTATTTCTTCTTCTTTTAATTTTACTTCTTCTTTATTATTATCAACTATTTTATATAATTTATATGTTTTTTCACTTGTTATTTTACTTCCATCATCCATTTCATATATTATTATATTTTTCTTTATGTCATCTATATTTAATACTTCTTTTACATTTTCGATTATACTTGCAAGTGCATTAGTTGTATTTGTTCCTTCTATAAGGGTTACTTTTCCCTCTCCTGTAAAATCATAGTTCCCTTTTGTTATTGTATAACCATTTAAATATATTTTTATGGTTTTACCTGCTGGTACTACTATATTACTATCTAAAGTTATATTAGCATATATTGTTATATTTGATGTTGCATTATCAGGAGCATAATTTATAGCAGATTGTAAATCACTAAAGTTAATTTTGTTGATAACTGCAACTCTATCCTCTTCACCAATAGGTGTCAATGTTGCCAATTTAGTACCATCTTCATTATTAGAAATGTTTACTTTATAACCAGGTTCTAATTCTTTTATTCCAATCAAGATTGGATCTGATTTACTACTAATAATTCCATCATAGAAATATAAACCAGAGGTATTATTACCAGATATACCATATGCTTCACCATATATTATAGGTGTATTTAAACTAACTATTGAATCTTTTTCGCCCAATATAATTGTTCCACCATTTATACCTATAGAATTAGTTCCATTTGCACTTATATTGACATTATCCCTAACATATAATGTTCCACTATTTTTTATACCATTTGATGAATCAGCACTTATTGTTATATTTGAATTTGATATATAAGAATTACCAGAAATTATTATACCTGAAGTTGATGAAGTAGTAGCATTATTTATTGTAATGTTGTTAAGATAAATATTTTTTGATGATGAAATATTTAAATTATAATTTAGACTTGTTGTATTAAAAGTCATATTATCAAGACTAATATCGTTATCAGTTGAAATATTCATACTTCCTTTTTCAAATGTTACATTAGATATTCTTTCCAAATCATTTAAATTAAGTGCTTCAACGTTACCAGTTATTTTAACATTTTCAAATCTACTAGAATAAACACTACCAGAAATTGAATTTCCTGATTCACTTATTATTTCAGGTAAATTTGAACTGTTTTCTATATTTCCTTTAACATTTATGATTCCTTTTTTATTAGATTCAATTGCACTAACTTTATCTCCTGTTACATGAATTTTTCCACCAGTTATATTAATGGCTTCATTGCTATTATTAAATATCTTGGCATTTATTACTCCGCCATTTATATTTAATGTACCCTTATTATTGTATACTGAGTAACCTAAAGTACCACCTGTGTTATCTAGTTGTCCACCATTTATATTTATAACACCATTGCCATCATTTCGAATTATATTTGAAGATAAACTATCAGAAGATAATTGCCCACCATTTATATTGATAATACCAGTTGAAGCATTTTCAATAACAATATCAGTACAATATTTATTTTTATAATATTTCATATTAATATTTCCATCATTAACGGTTATTATTCCTGTTGATCCATTATAAATCAAATATCTATTTTCATAATCATATCCAATATGATTATTTATAATATTACCACCATTTATAGTAATATTACCTGTACCAGCATTATCAATTATTTTACCATATTCATAATATGTACTTTCAATATTTGTATTATTAATAAATATATTACCAGCATCATTATTTTTTATAGTTTTGCTTACATTTGAGTCATTTAATTCTATTTGACCATCATTTGAATTTATTACATAATTTATATTGCTATTATGTGTAGATACATTTTTACTACCACTATTTGTTAATGTAATTGTATTTGATTTTGTTAAATTCAAAATTCCATCAATATTTAATTCTGGTATTTTTGAAGAAATAATTGAAAAATTATTTTGCGATACAACATTGGTATTTATAACATTTAAGTTACTTATATTTAATTTTTCAATAGTCATATCACCATTATTTTTGATTGTCAATGTTGAGCTTGATAATATCTCTCCATTACCATTACTATAATATCCATCAGAATCAAGTGAATTTGTTTCATCAATTACTTTTAAATTTCCCAAATTGTTTAATAAATTTTCATTGCTAGATTGAATATAATATCCATTTAAATCTAGTATTATATTTTTACTTTCAGGAATTTGAATTTCTTCATCATTCATAGTTCCAATAAAATCCCTTAATAATGTTATTTTTGTTTCAATATTATCAGGAGATGCATTTATTGCATCTTGCAATTTAACATATTTATTTTCGCCCATACTAACAAGTGATGTTTTTCCTATATATTTTTCCTCAGTGGTTCCAGAAGTTCCAACAATATAATACCCATCTTCTATATCGCTTACTTTTCCAACAATAACATGTTTTGAACCTTTTATTTTTCCTTCATAATAATTAAATACGCCTTCATTAGTTATATTTTCACTAATAGTAATTAAATCATTATTTACTATTCCATCTTTTGTTCCCATATTAAGTATTGCATCTGCTGAATTTGTAATTGCAAGTATATTTCCCTTTGTAATATTTACAGTATTTGATGCATTAACAATTGATGAAATAATTTTATCGCTGTCAATATTTATTGTACCATTTGTATTATATATTCCTGTAATTTTAGAAATATAATTAGCATTTACAGAAGTATTATTTATATTAATTATACCACTTAGATTTAGTATTCCTGTTCCAGCAGAGTTTTTTCCATTACTATAATAACCTGTTACTGAAGAATCATTTAATGTAATTATACCACTTTCATTATATATACCGTACGCACATGGCACAGATGAACTTGTTGTAGTTGAATTTATTGTTGTACTATTTAAAATGATTTCTCCACTTATATTTTTTATTCCATAATAAGATGAACTTATTGAAGATCCAGTAATTTCTATTGTACCATTCTTACTATTTCTAACCGCAAATGTTTCATTTAAGATTTCGTTTTTATTACTTGTAACTTGTGCAGAATTTAATTTAATTTTACCTAAATCTTCATTCAGAATAGATGTTGCTGTACCATCTTTTATTTCAATATATCCTGATGATTTATTCGACACATTTGTAGTTGTTCCACCACTTATATAAATATTTCCTATTTCATTATTATTAATATTTGAAATTATACTATTTGAAATATTTATATTGCCAGAACCATAGTTATTAACATCTGAAACACTAGCATTTAATATTTCTGACTCAGAAGTATTTTTTATACCTTCTGCCGAAATATTATTTAATGTAAAATTACCTTTATTATTAACAAATACATTAGAATTACTTAAAACTTTACCATTATAATATGTAACATTAGTTTTTGAATTTGTTTGAACATTTGTATCTGTAACAAATAGTGTACCATTATTTATTATAAATTCATTATTTGAAAAGTTGATAGTATAACCATATAAATCTAAAATTATATTTCTATTTTCTGGAATAGTAATTGTTTTTTGTGAAGTTGGTAATGTTACATCTCTTAATAGTTCTACTGTTGTTTTAGCATCATCAGTAACAGCAGAAAATGCTTCATTTAAAGAATTATATACTTCATCTCCTATTTTAGCAACAGGAAGTGTACTTAAGTATTTTACTTCTAAAGTATTTGATCCATCTTCATCTGTTTCTGTTTCTGTTATTATTTCATAGTTAGTTGGTATTTCATTTATAGTTCCAACAATTGCACCTTTCTTTCCTTTTATAATTCCGTCATAGAAATTAATAATTGTATCTGAGGAAGTATTGTTAATTCCAATGCCTAATAAACCGCTTATATTTGGAAGAGTTTTTGAAACCAATATATTACCATCATTATCAACATCGTCTTTATCACCTATTGTAACTACAGTATTAGGTGATTCATTATATATTCCATTACTATAAGCTTTTACTGTACTTGATTTTATATTTAGATTTTCCAAATTTTTACTTATATCGTAAATTCCATTTGAAGATATACTCTCAATTGTTGAATTCTCTATATTTATCTCTTTTATAGAAGAAACTGAAATTGAATTGGATTTAGAAGATATATTCATATTAGAAATATTTAAAGTCCCTAAATATGCTGTATTATAAAATGAAATACCATTTAGTTGTGCATTTATTGTCGCATTTGAGAAATTTATATCATTATCGTTAAGTGGTTTAATTGAAAACTTATTTGGAATATTAAATATTCCTCCATTAACATTTAATGTGTTTGTAGTAATATCCAAGTCATTATTAAATATACCATTATTTATGACAACAGAATTACCACTTGAAGTAGATATTTTTCCATTTAAAGTTCCACCATTTATTGTTATATTTCCTTTTTCATCTGAATAATTCTTACTATCAATTGCACCATCTAAAGTTCCACTATTATATTCTATAGATCCAGAAACATTTGATATACCTTTATATACGAAATTTGATGTTACTGAATTATTTTCTAATATTATATTTGATTTATTATTTAATATGAAATATAAATCATTTATACTTTTTGAGTAATAATTCATATCTATATTATTATCATCTATATTTATTGTATTATTTGTACTAAAATTTAAAACTCTAGTAATATTTTTTACTGTATTTGTTTTTACATTAGCTGAAGTTTCTATATTTATTGTATTATTTTTTATATTATTTATCTCATCAGCAAAACCTAAATCATTGTTAATTTTAACAACATTTATTTCTGTGGAATCATCAGTAGAATTATTTATTAATGATGAATTAGTAACATTTACAATACCTGTTTTTTCTATATCAATAGAATAAAAACTATTATTTATAGAATTTTTATATTCTTCGCTAGCAAAGTAATTATTACTTAATTCACTATTATCAATATTTACTATTCCATTCTCACTATATATATCATACATACTTGAACTTGAACCATCTGTTGATGTAATTGAATTTTTAATTATAGATTTATCAACATTAACGTTTCCAGTACTTGTATTATATATAGACTGAACACTAACTGTTCCATTATTATCTACAAAATTTATATTAAATTCCAACTTAGAATCTTTTAGATTCAAAATTGAATTTTCTGTATTTTGTATTCCGCGAATATAATTATAATATTCTTTATTATATTCGTGATTTGTACTATAAAATAAACTTGAATTTATATTTGCAGTTCCTGAACCTGTATTTAATAAGAAAATATTACCTTTTATCAAAGTTGTCAATTCTATATTTTCAACATTCATATTTTCAGTGTTTTTTAATATGCTTGGGCTATATCCATGTAATAATCCTACTGGAACTATCACATTATTTTCACCTATAACTGTGGTACTATCCTTAATTTTAAATGTTCCCTTATTTAAAACATATGATTCATTTGCAAATTCTTTTATTGTATGACCATTTATATCTAAAACAATATTTTTATCTTCTGGTATTATAAGTTGCTCTACAGTATATATATCATCAATTACTTTAATTATTGTTTCATCTGATGTAATTATAGAATTTAATGCATCTAATATTGAACCATATTTAGTATCACCTATTTGTGCTACCTCTCTTTTGTTGTTTTCTATTAAATATGCTCTAATATACGAATCACTATTTTCGTTATATAAATCATAACCTTTTTCATAGTTATTTATAGTTCCATGAATAATATCATTTTTACCATATAAAATCCCATCATATAGATTTACATTTTTACCATAGTTATTTGAACCCTCATCATTGTAAATTGCATACTTTTGACCACGAATAACAAGATTGTCATTATTTACATTACCATCATTAACACCTATATTTAATTCGCCTGCTGATGCATTATAAATTGCATTATCACCTGAAACAATAGTACCTGATTTTATATTAATTTCAGTTGAAGAATAATTTATTGTAATTGCACTTGAAATTGCGTTAATATTACCACCAGTAATACTCAAAACGCTCTTGTTATTAATACCTATATATGAACTAGTTACTGCTCCGCCGTTTATATTTAATGTTCCATTATTTTCTATTGCATATTCATCTGAGCCACTGTAAACTACATCTCCAGAATTTATATTAACTATCGAATCTTTATATACATATATTGGAATATAACTTGATTTTATCGTTCCACCATTTATATTAATAATCGAATCTTTAATAGGATCATAAGATGATTGTGAAGCAATACCAATTACATAATCTTTTTCATTAGTAAAATTACCACTATTTATATTAATTATACTTTTTGGTTTATTATTTAAAATTCTTCCTATCGATTCAACATCATCAACATTAAGTATTTTTTCTGAACTATTTGAAATAGATATCTTCGATTCTATATTCATATCATGAATTGATAAATCAACCTTTGAATTATTTTGAAATCCAGTATTTACTCCTTTAATAATCAAATTAGACAATTCTGTAAGTTTACTACTTTCATTATAAATAGCAGTATTAACACCCGTGCTAGAAGTAGTTATAATACCATTTTCATTATTAATAATATTTCCTGTTTCTCTATTATATATTGCTTTTTTTCCGTATCCATCTCCAATAATATTAATAGTTGAGTTTTCTTTTAATGAAGTGTTACCATAATTATCTATACCAATTGTATTGGTCTTTGAAATAGAAACATTTACATTTCGTATAATTAGATTTGCATTTGCATTGTTTAATATAACATTACCTGTACTAGATTTAACTGATGCAGGTATTATTGTATCTGGCATATTTTTTTCAAACCTATAATAATCTATATTATAATTATTATTTAAGTTTTCTATTGATAAAGCATCCGAATAAATTCTAAATGAATATATATTTCCTTTAAAGAAACCACTTGTTGCTGTTTCTTCTTTAGGATTTGCTCCAAGAACAAATTTAGTTGAATACTTTGGAGCTGTAATTGTTCCAGAAGCCTCTTTAGAACCTTTAAGTTTGTTATTAATATACAAATTTAATGTAGTTCCATCGTATGTCACTTGAACATAATACTTTTTATTTGGTTCAATTATTTCATCAGATAATACATTGTAATATTTTGAATTTGTATATATTTGCCCTTTGATATATCCACCTTTTATTGATATTCCATATCCTCCTGTCTCATAATTGCATGCTACACATACTTCTCCTGTTTGAACTTCATCAACACTGAAAACTGATTCAATAGTCATATAATCTGGGTTAATTTCATCCATTAATACATAATCATCTATTCCATCAAACTTTAAATAATCTTCTTCTTTTATAGTTCCATTTATAGTTCCATTTATTTTATTTGAACTTAAGTCCGATATATTTAATTCAGTTATTTCTGAATCTTTCATATCATAAAATACATTTAAATTATCATGATTATAATCTTCTGTAGAAGCATTTTTTATATTTAATAATGATTGTTCATATTTACTATCAAAAATTTCAATTTGACCATTATTTTCTAATACATAATTAGATTGTTCTGTTGACAAATCATGACCATTTAAATCTAACATTATATTTTGAGTTTCTGGTACTTCAAGAGTTTGATTTGTAACTACATCATTTAATAAAACTACTGTATCTGGTTTTTCATTTAATACAGGATATGAATATTCATATTTTGTAAAGTTTTCTGTTTTTTCTGTATCCAAAACATAATCAAAACTTACTTTTAAATAACTTTGTTCATAATCTCTATATGAATTGTATTCTGAGAACTGAACATAATATACCTGTCCAGGTTTGAAAGTATATTTTACACTTGAAGTAATTGAAGATGTTGAATTTGCTAAAACTGGTCCAACGCTATATATACTATTTGGTCCTGTTGTTGCAAAATAATCTACAGGAGTATATTTTCCAACCATTACATTTATATACATTTCAGATAAATAACTTGAAGATTTAAAATCATAATTAAATAATATAGTTTTTTCTTCTGTTTCATTTGTCAAATCAATTTTAATTGCACTTACTGCTAATGAATTAGGAATATTTATATTTTCATTTGTATATGTTTTTGTTGTTTCATCATATGTGAATCCATAAATAGAAGTAAAACTTTTAAGTTGTTTATAATCATTATTTGTTTTTTCTATCTTTATGATATTTTCTTCTACATTTGTTTCTTCTTTTTCTATATTAGATGCAAGTCCATAATATTTGTCTGTATTTTTCTTATCAAGTAATTCAAGTACATATGGATTAGAACTTGTTCCATCACCAGATTTAATACTTATATTTGGTTTTAAATATACTGCAGGTAAAATTGCATTATTACTTGCAACATTTGTTGTATATGGACTATTATAGATTGAATATCCAATATATGGATAATAACTACTGTTGTTACTTGTACTAAATGCAGGATTAATAACGTAATAAGAATTAGTTGACATATTTCTGAACCAGTTATTATTATTAACGCAATAATAATAATTACTACTAGACATCATACATGACTCTCTTGACATTTGAGAGCTATCACTACCTGCCATAATTAAATCTGTTGGACTTATAAGTCCTACTTGTCCATACCAATAATATGTTCTTTCTACATTATCCACAGGAAAATTATTATGATTTTCATAATTTGTTTTACCTGTATTTGTACCTTTTTCATAATCATATATTTGATTTGGTGTCAAGTTATATGAAGCCGTTTCATATGGTAATGCACCTGTATTCCATTTTACTGTATCAATAAATTCTTTTGCTGAATCTTTTAGACCTGTCGAAGTAAAATCACAATCAGTTGAACTATTATTTGAACCATTATAACATTTTCCTGATTTACTATTATAATATAAACTTCCACCTATTTCTTCATCATCATAACCTGGATTTAATAATTTCATAATGTCTGCTTGCGACCACTCATTTATTCCATAACCACCAGATACCGCACTATCTGACGTATCCCAAGAATAATAGCCAATATATGTATTTCTTACTAATTTTATTCTAAAATCTTTATTCCCTTTTTTATCTTCAGTTTTAAATACACCTAATATTCTCCATATTTCATCGTTAAAAGTTACATAGTTATTTGCATTACTTCCTATATATCTTAATTCTTCATCCTTACTTTCATCAAGTGCAAATTCACTTGTTTTAATTGGATGACTTATTATTTTATCAGTACCTGTTGTAGATGGCAGAACACCAACATTTAATTTATTATCAAGTACTGATGTATAACTAACACTATTTATAGCAAAATCACTATATGTACTTGGATATTGGCTCATATTCTTTATTACTGCAAAATGTAAATAATATTTATTTCCCTTAGATAGCACAAATTTTTTGTCAGTATTATAACCAGTATATGATGAACCATTCATATAAAGTGTACTTGGTTTACCATAAAAATAAATTAAATTAGATATACTATCTTTATCATTTAATATTAAATCTTTACTTACATTATTTGTAGATGTTGATAAATAAAAGTATTGATAGTTATCATAAGAATTATATGTATTTATATTAACTAATTGATCATATTGCATTTTTGTAAAATCAAGTTCTACATAAGAATCAATTAATGTATTTTCTTCTGTTTGAACATTACTCATATACTTATTATTTATTTTATCTGTGAATCCCATTTTACCAGAATATTTTAGTTTTTCATCTAAGTTTAATGTAGTTGTATCACTAGCAAGTTTTACTAAATCTATTGAATTAATTATAAATTGATCGTTGCTTCCTTTAGAATTATATTCTTCTTTTGTATATCCTCTACTATTAATTTTAAAATAATAAAATTGAAGATAATATTTCTTACCAGCAGTTAAAGTTTTATTAAAATTATATTTTCCATTATGATATTCGTTTGAAGTTTCATTTATATATGCAAGTCCACTCGAATTAGTATTTTCAAATATTTCACTTGTTTCATTAACATTAATTATTCCATAATCTGAACCATCAATTGAATCTACCTGTGCATTTACTGTTAACTGATAATCATCTGTTTCATTTGTTAAATCAATAGGTATATATGAGAATGCCCTTGATCCTGATATATACTGATTATTTGATTTATATGTTTTTGTTGTTTCATCATAATCGAAACTATAATTTATTGTAGTTACTGAATCATCTGCATTAGTGTATCCATTATATTTATCTGTTTTATAATCAGATAAATTCATTTTAGAAATAATAAAATGTGAGTTTTTTACATTTTCTTGTCTATAACCTGGAATAATATATTTTATGTTTACTATATATTTACTACCATATGGCAATACAAAATATTGACTTGATGGTGATTCAGAGTCATATCTACTACTACCTATATTTTTATTATCATCTTTTTTTAGAACTTCAACATATCCATATGATTTATTATAACTAGTATACTCATATATTTTATCTACAAATCCTTCTATTGTTAATTTTTGATTGCTTGTATAACTTGTTAAATCAACTACAGTTGTTGCGACTGCTGTTGTATTTGAAAGATCATTATTTGAAATTAATCTGTTATTTTCTTCATCATAATCAAAACCATATGTATCAGAATTATCAAATCCTTTTACTAAAGCCATTTCTGTTGTTTTATCAAGATATACACCATTAGCAGAATCATCAATAGCAGATTGTACTTTAGAATAATATGTAGTTCCAACTCTTGCTTCTGGATCTATTAAAACTGATAGTGTTGCGACTTGTTTATCACTTATGGCAACATCAGCATTATATGAATATGGAGTCTCATCAACATTACCTTTTATAGCTTGATTTGCTTCTATTCTTCCATCAAAGAAATTAAATGTTGCGCTATCATCTGTATAAACACCATATATTGTACCAACTATATTAGGATTTGTTTTAGATACAACTAACTCTTCTTCATTTTTACCTAACTGTAATAAGCCATTGTTTATATTTCTAAGTGCTGTATCATCTTTATTTAATATACTTCCTGCTTCATTAGCTTTATCTACTATTATTAAGTTACCACTATTTTGAATCGTATAGTTTCTTACTCCAGTAATTGTTTTACCATTTATATCTAGTGTTATATCTTGTCCTTCTAATACTTCCACACTTTCTTTTGCATCTAGTACCATCTCTATTGTACATTGCCCTTCTGGGCAAGCATTTATCGCATTTTCTAAACTATTAAAATTTTCATAATCATCTTCTGATTTGTACAAGCTATTATTTCTTCCTATTATTCTTGCTACTATTACATTTCTTGATGTAGAAAATTCTTTTTCTATTCCTTCGCTAATATTACCAGCAACATCTATTGCTTGTATTTTTATACGATATGTAGTATCTTCTTCTAAATTTTCAAGAGTATATGACATAGTTTTTTCGTCATTATAATTATCTGTATAAGATATTGATGTTTGATAAATATTATCTTTATATATTCTTATTTCTTTTAATCCTGATTCATTATCTATTGCTTTTACTCTTATATCAAATGAATTTACTGTTACATTTTCTTCTGTTATTTCTTTTATCTCTGGTATTACTTTATCTATATTTGTTATTTCATGTGTTGTTACTTCACTTTCTACATTTTCTTTTACTGATTTTGCTATTACTGTGCAATTTTTATCTACTGTAAATTCTCCATTATAGTTTTGATATTCTCCATCATCTATTTTATACATATAACTATAATCATTATGACTTGATGATATTGTTACTTTTACATTTTCTTTTGTCCATTCTATTGGTGTATGTGTTATTACTGGTTCTTCTACTTTTTCATATAAACTTTTTAATGTTATATCTTCTGTTACTGGACTATTAAAATCATATATTTCATCATTTAATGTCCATCCTTTAAATATATGATGTTCTTTACTTGGATGATTTTCTGTATCTGTTACTACACTATTATATTCTACTTCTTTTTTTCCATATATTCTTTCTTCATCCATGAATGTTACTGTATATTTATTTTTTTCTTCTTTATACACTGCTATATATGTTTCATTTTTTAATACTTTTGTTATTTCTTTATCCCATCCTGTAAATGTATATGTATATTCTTTTGTTTTTTCTTTTGTTGGAATGTTTCCTTTATATGTTACTTCACTTCCATAATCTAATGTTTCTTCTTGAAGCACATTTCCATCATAATTTGTAAATATTATTTTATATTGATTTTTTGTTTCTTTATATGTTGCGATATATTCTTGATTTGATGTTACATTTGTTATTTCTTTATCCCATGATTTAAATTCATATGTATATTCTTCTGTTTTTTCTCTTGTTGGTACATTTTTCTTATATACTGGTGTACTTCCATAATCTAGTGTTTCTTCTTGAAGTACGCTTCCATCATAGTTTTTAAATACTACTTTATATGTATTTATTTCATATACTGCATATAAAGTTATATCTTCTGTTATTTCTACATTATAATCAAATGCTACTTTTTTATCTTTACTAAAATATTTAAATGTATAACCTTCTTTTTCTGGATTAACACTTGGTCCTTTTGCTGTAAAACTATCTAATACTTCTTCTGTATAATATGTTGTTTCTTCATTTATATATGTTACTGTATGTTTATTTTCATTATACTTTCCATATATTGTTTTATTATTCATTATCTTTTCTTCAAAGTTATTTTCTATTGTTAAACCTTCATCGCTATACCATTTATCAAACAAGTATCCTTTTTTATTTGGGGCTTCTTTTGCTTCTACTTTATGTCCTTCTATTATATTTTCTGTTAATATTACTTCATTTCCTATTTTAAATGTTACTGTATATGTTGGTTTTTTTGTAAAACTACTTTCTAGTTCTATATTTTTCGTTACTTTTTGATTAAAGTCATATTTATTATTTGTTCCTTTTATTACCCATCCTAAAAAGTTATAATCTTCTTTTGTTGGATCAGTACTTGGTTTTATAGCATTTTCTCCATAATTTACTTTCTGATCTTCTACATATTTTTTATTATTATGATAAAAACTTACTGTATATACATTTATTTCATATTTACTATATAAAGTTATATTTTTAGTTACTGTGATTGGATGATTTACTTTTTGATTATTTTCATTATACCATCCTGTAAATGTATATCCTTCTTTTATTGGGTCTTGAATGCTTGTTACTACACTTCCATATTCTAATGTCTCTTTATGATATTCTATTCCTTCATTTATATATGTTACTGTATATTTATTTTTTTCCTTTTTATATACTGCTGTATACTCTTCTTCTTTTGTTGCTTCTTCTAATTCTTTATCCCATCCATTAAATATATAACTATATTCTTCATCTCTTTCTCTTTTTGGTGTTTCTCCTTTATACACTGGTTTTTCTTTATATTTTGTCTCAGTTTCTTCGAGTACGCTTCCATCATAGTTCTTAAATGTTATTTTATATTTATTTATTTCATATTTACTTTCTAATATTAAATCTCTTGTTATTGGTTCATATACATCATACTTATTTTCTTTTTCATACCATCCTATAAATGTATGTCCTTCTTTTGTTACTTCTGGCGCACTTATTATGCTTCCTTCTTCTAATTCTTCTTTCTTTATTATTTGTCCTTCATCTATATATGTTACTGTATATTTTTTTACTGCTTCTTTTGTCTTTCCATATAATATTAAATCTTTTGTTACTCCTTTTTCAAAATTATATTTATTTGTATAATTTTTATCTGTATACCATCCACTAAATCCTTCTATTTCTAGTTTTTCTTCTTCTACCTTTTCTCCTTCTAATACTTCCTCTTCTTTATATATTTTATTATCTAATATATAACTTACTTTTTCGTATACTTCTCCTTTTACTGTTATTCTTGTTAAATAACTTTTTGCTTCTTCTGTCTTTTCTATATCTAATATTAGTTTTATTTCTTTCTCTTCTCCTGCTTTTATTGTTAGTCCTTCTAAACTATTATTATATATTTTCCCTTCTTTTTCTTCCCATCCTTTATTTTTTTCTTTATTAAATTTTAATCCTTCTATTTTCTCTTCTTCTACTTTTGTTATTATTCCTTCTTTTGTTCCTGTATTTTTTACTACTACTTTATATTCTATTTCTCCTGTTATTTCTTTCGCATTCTTTATTGATTGATTTACTCTATTTAAGTTATCATACATATATTCTTTATTATTTATTTTTACTTTTTCTATATATTTATTTACTTCTATTTTATATGGTCTTACTTTTTTTACTTTTATATCTTTTACTATTCCTTCTTTTACTTCTATCTCTTCTTTATTTTCTAGTTCATATATTTCTTCTTCTATTTTTAGTTCATATCTTCCTTCTTCTATATCACTAAATACGTATCTTCCTTCTTCATTTGTTACTGCTTTTTTTATTTCTTGTCCTTCTTTATTTATGCTTATTTCTATATTTGATACGCTCATTCCTTCTTCATCTTTTATTATTCCTGTTATACTGTTTGTCTTTACTTCTATTTCTTTTGCTTCTATTTTTGTATACTTTTCTTCTGTTTCTTCTTTTATTTCTACTTTTGGATTTATTTTATATCCATTTGGCGCTCCTGTTAATTGTAATTTTAATTCTAATTTTTCTTCTTTCCCTAATTCTACATTTTCTATTCTTATTTCTATTTTACTTCCATTTTCTGTTAGTGTACTTGTTATATTTTCTGATTTTATTTCTTTAAATTTTGCGTACTTATTTTCATCTTTTGTTAAGTTTGCTTTTATTACTACATTTCTTTTTTCTATTCCTTCTACTTTTTCTAGCGTATAGAAAATAGGATATGTTATTTCTTCATACCCTTTTGCTTCTATTACACTTGCATTTAATTTATTTTCTATTACTGCTTTACTTAAATGTACTTTCCCTTTATTTAAGTCATAGCTTCCTAATTTATTTATTCCTATTATCCCTATTATTAATACCATTATTCCTATTAATATTTTGTAATTCTTTTCTTTATAATTCTTCATATACAAGCACTCCATTCTACTATACTACTATTATAATAATTATAGCAAATTTGTTTTTTTTTGTATATATTTTGTAAAGAAAAAAATAATCAATATGTTTACTATTGATTATTTTTGAATTTTGTGCTTTAGCATTATTTATAATAGCTTGTTCTATTATAAAAATATGAATAATGAATTCCATCATACCATGGAAAATTAATGTAATCCCTTGGGTTAGATGTATTATACATACAACTATTTAAACCTGCACACACATTTAAATGTAAATGTGGACCTGTACTTTTTCCTGTACTTCCCATATATGCTATATTTGTATCTTTTGATACAATTTGATTTTCTTTAACATATATTGTTTGCAAATGACCATATAGTGATGAATAGTTATGTCCGTTTACTTTATGTTGAATTACCACATATTTACCATAGCCACCTCTATCTACAGTATTAACAAGTACTACTTTACCATCTGTTATTGGATAAATTTTTCCCGCACTCATATCACGGCAAGCAATATCCATACCAGCATGAGTTCTGTAAACACCTTGCATAGGGTCGACTCTACGGCCAAAATTACTAGTAATACAACCTGCTGTTACTGGTCTCCAAAACTTAGTACTAGGTGGTAATTGTTCTTCAGCACATACAGATATGTCTTCATTATCTTTACAACCTGCTTTTGTATAAAGATCTAATATAGCTTTAGAATTTTTTATTTCATCTTCTAAAGATGCATATTCATCTTCCAATTTTTCTTTTTGCGACGCTAAGACTACAAGTTTATCAGATAATTCATTTTGCAAGCTTTTTAATGACTGTTCTTTTTTGTGCAAATTTTCTATATTTTTATTATTTTGGGATATCATATTATTCATTTCATCAATTAATTTGTTATTATATTTAGATAATTGTTCGGTTACTGTTATTCTATAAATAAAATCAGTTATACTATCTGCAGAAAATATATATTCTAAATATGTTGACTCACCTTGTGAAACTTGAAAAAATTTCATAAGTTCTTTAGTTTGTCTATCTTTTTCATTAATTGACTCATTTAATTTTGCTATTTCAGAAGTTGTTGCCTGTATTTCTTTTTCTGCATTATCAATTTCGGTATAGATACTTTCAACTCTGTTTTTTGCATTTTTAATTTCTGATTCTGTTGCATTTATATTATTTCCAGTTGAATTATACTTATTTAATATAGCATCATACTCTTTTTTTAATTGACCCAGAGTTTTAGCTTGAACTATATTAAATGGAAATAACATTACTATCGTTATAATTGTTGGTACTATTAATCTTAAGTATCTCTTCATTATATTTTTAAATACTTCCTTACTGCTTTACTACTACCTATCATACCAACAACAATACCAATTAACAATAATACTCCTGAAATTTTAAATGTAAATGGAAATGGTTCTACTAGTTGTATAAACTTAGAAAATAATACTCCACCTGTTTTATCATAAAGTAATGCATATCCATAAATTGTAACCAATATTGGAATTATTGAACCTAGAATTCCAATAAATAAACCTTCAATAACAAATGGTTGTTTAATCGAGAAATTAGATGCACCAACCAGTCTTTTAATTTCTATTTCTTCTTGTCTGCTAAATATTGTAATCTTTATTGTATTTATTATTAAGAATGCTGTTACTAAAACTAATGATATAACTATAACAATTAATATCTTTTCTACTATTTTAAATATAGATAATAAGGATTCAATCATTCCTTCTCCATATCTAACCATTTCAACACCATCTATTTTTTCTATTTTAGATGCAGTGTTTGATATTTTTTCTGAATCTTTTACTTTTACCAAATATGTATCATATAAAGGATTTTCAGAGTCTGACCAAGATGAAATAATTGTATTAAAAATTTCTGATTCTTCTTTCATTTCATTTGCTATATCTTTTTTTGAATTAAATGTTATTGATTCAATATTAGATAAACCATTTATTTCATTTTTTATTTTTGCTTCTGTTTCTTCTGTATTAGAGTTATTCATATAAACTACTATTGTAAAATCATCTCTAATTACTTTAGTAAAATTTTCAACATTATATGAGCCAACAATTGCTACCGCTACTATTAAAAGAGTTACTGTTATACAGGAAATTGACGCTAAAGATAAACTAAAATTTCTTATTATATTTTTAACACCATCTCTGATGTTTTTTCTTAAAATTCTAATGTTTTTCATTCTTATCGTATGTTCCTTTCTCAAAATCTTTCTTTAGTCTACCCTTATCTAATAATATGACCCTCTTTTTCATCTTATTTACTATATCCCTATCGTGTGTAACTACAATTACAGTTGTTCCTAAATTATTAATAACCTCTAGTACTTTCATTATTTCTAATGATGTATCTGGGTCCAAATTTCCAGTTGGTTCATCACATATTAATAACTTTGGTGCATTAACTATCGCTCTTGCAATTGCAACTCTTTGTTGTTCTCCACCTGATAATTCATGTGGGTAACTTTTTGCTTTTTCTTTTAATCCTACTAAGTCTAATGCTTTTAACGTTTTCTTTCTTATCTCATTTTTATCATAACCAAACATTTCAAGTACAAATGCTACATTTTCGTATGCAGTAAGTTTTGGTAATAATTTAAAGTCTTGGAATACTACACCAAGTTTTCTTCTTAATTTATAAACTTTTCTATTTTTTAGTTTTCCTACTTTTACTCCACCTATTATTATTTCACCATTACTTGCTTTTTCTTCTCTATAAAGCATTTTCATAAGTGTTGATTTACCTGAACCTGATGCACCTATTATAAATACGAAATCACCTTTTTTTATTTCTAGGTTAAGTCCATATAATGCAGTTACACCAGTAGGATAAGTTTTTTCTACATCTCTAATTCTAATAAACTCCATTTTACTCCTCCATTTATTCTTTACTCATATTCAAATAACTTTCTATAAATTCATCAATATCGCCATCTAATACTTTAGAAACATTACTTGTTTCATAATTTGTTCTATGATCTTTGACCATGGAATACGGATGCATTACATAACTTCTTATTTGTGAACCAAATTCTATTTCGTTATGATCACTTTTTATAGAATCAATTTTTTCTTTTCTCATTTTTAATTCTATTTGATATAGCTTACTTTTTAAAACTTTAAGTGCTGTTTCTTTATTTTTTATCTGGCTTCGTTCATTTTGACAAGTAACTACTATTCCTGTTTTAATATGAGTTATTCTAACAGCAGAATCAGTTGTGTTTACACCTTGTCCTCCAGCTCCACTACTTCTATATACATCAACTCTAATATCACTATCTTTTATTTCTATATCTATATCATCATCAAATTCTGGTATAACATCTACTGCCGCAAAAGAAGTATGACGCCTGTTATTTGAGTCAAACGGAGATAATCTAACTAACCTATGAACCCCTTTTTCATTTTTTAAATATCCATAAGCATAGGCCCCTTTTACAATATATACAATACTTTTGATTCCGGTTTCTTCTCCTTCTTGTTCATCTATTACTTCATATGAATAATTTTTCTTATTAAAGTACTTTGTATACATTCTAGAAAGCATCATTGCCCAATCACAGCTTTCTGTACCACCGGCCCCCGCGTGTATTTCAAAAATAGCAGCATTATTATCAAATTTTCCGGACAAATATGTAAGTGTTTCTTGCTTTTCTAACTCTATATTAGAATTTTCATATAATTTTTCAAATTCTTTTTTTAAAGC
>ENA-ORMX01000981-ORMX01000981.1-human-gut-metagenome-genome-assembly--contig:-NODE-981-length-20249-cov-6.220362_pt1 | contig 20249 bp, 20 predicted proteins | sample MGYA00242108_ERZ509007 | MGnify/ENA primary metagenome ERZ509007 (study PRJEB26280, sample SAMEA2338745) | human gut metagenome | biome: human gut; feature: human-associated habitat; material: faeces...
TGTATCAACAGGCAACTTTGGAATTGCTGGCAGGTTAGAATGAGAAAAAATCATTTTAACTTGTACTAAATCTTGACATAGGACCAAGTTTACACTATCGTTAAACTCTTTTGACTTGTGCTTTAAGGCATATTTCGGTATAGTATAGTAGTATTTATGTATAGCATGATATAATTGTGCATACGCGACAGGCATGCCGGGAGAGCAGTGGTGCAGTCTGCCAATATAATGAGTGTCCGTTAAGGGCGCGGGATGGAGGAAACATGTTAGAGATATTAAAATCACTATTATTTGGAATTGTAGAGGGAATTACGGAATGGCTTCCGGTCAGCAGTACCGGTCATATGATCCTGTTTGATGAGTTTGTACAGCTTAATATGTCAGCGGCTTTTAAGGAAATGTATCTGGTTGTGATACAGCTTGGTGCGATTCTTGCTGTAGTATTATTATTCTGGGATCAGATATGGCCGTTTCAGAGTGGGGCAAAGTACGATGGAAGCAATAAGGTACTTCCGGGATGGATCAAGGAAAATATCTTTGTTATGTGGTTAAAAATCGTTGTAGCATGCGTTCCGGCAGTGATCATTGAGCTGGCGGCAGGTGACTATCTTGAGGCGTTGTTCTACAACTATAAGACAGTATCGATCATGCTGATCGTTGTCGGTATTCTTTTCATTATCGTGGAGGACTGGAATAAAAAGAGAACTGCAAAGATTACTTCCATCGCAGATATTACATATCAGACTGCGTTTCTGATCGGTGTATTTCAGTTGATCGCAGCCGTATTTCCGGGAACGTCCCGTTCGGGGGCAACGATCATAGGAGGACTGATTCTCGGACTTTCCAGACAGATTGCGGCAGAGTTTACATTTTATCTTGCAATCCCGGTTATGTTTGGTGCAAGTCTGATCAAGCTGTTAAAATTTGGATTTCACTTTACCGCTTTGGAGGTAGGTGTGCTTGCAGTCGGCATGATCGCTGCATTTCTTGTATCCGTTGTTGTGATACGGTTTCTGATGGGTTATATTAAGAAACATGACTTTAAAGTGTTTGGCTGGTATCGTATCGTACTCGGCGTTGTGGTACTGGCAAGCTTCGCATTTTTTCTGTAAGAATAATGCTGCAGTCGTTTTGCAAGTATGAAATCTTTGTGATTTTTGATGCGGAGGATTTGACAGATGATGGTCTGTGCATTAAGATAAGGATGGATCGTTGTATACTCGATTATATGACGGACTTATCGTAAAGATAGGAGGAATGTACATGGATTTTCGCAGAATTGATAAAAATACCGTACAGTGCATTTTATCCGAGGAAGAAATGAGTGCATACGGTTTTCGCATAGAAGATTTCTTTTCCAATCAGGAAAAGGCAAGGGAGTTTCTGGAACATCTGGTGGAGCGTGCCGAGGAAGAGATCGGTTATGAGGCGCACAGCGGGATGGTCTCCATGCAGATCATGAAGCTGCCGGATAACGGCATCGTGATCACATTGTCAGAGAGAGATAACAGCGCAGATGGTTTTCAGAATATGTTGCAGAATATTCACCAACAACTCGCTTCGATCCTTGGTCCGGAGGCAGCAGATCAGCTGATGGAGCAGGAAGGGGAGGCAGCCATGGAGATGGCAGCGAATATCGAGAATACAGAGGATACGGAGCAAGGAGCGAAGTATACAGATGCAGACGATACATATGCCGGGGAGCGTGGACAGAGAAAGACGAATACGAAGCTGCTTGCGGCACCGCGGGTACTCCGGTTTGAGTCTCTGCGTCCGTTGGAGAAGCTTGCGGGAGCACTTAACATGTCAAAGCCGGTGAGCAGTTCCGTGTATTTTGATCCGGATAATGATCATTATTATCTTGTCGTCAAAAAGGGAAGAATGAATCTGCAGGAGTATATGGTTCTGTGCAATGCATTGAGGGATTATGTGAGTCCGGAGGAGTATTCTGTGCAGTTGTATGCAGAGCAGTTTTGTAAGGAACATTTTGAGATATTTATTCCGAAGAATGCTCTGGGCATTTTGAAAAATATAGAGACAGGAATGGATTAACATGAAGTATGATTTTGATCTTGAGGAACGTCGGTTTTCCAAGCAGTTTATATTAAAGCTTCTGATCACGCTTGTTGAGGCTGTGATCGTTGTTTTTCTTGCGTTTACGATTACCAGATACGGGCTTGAGAAGATGACGGTATCCGGAGAATATATGAGTCCAACCTTGAAGTCGGGGGATTGTGTACTGATCAATAAGCTGTCCTATCGTTTTCATAAGATTCACCGCAATGATGTGATCGTTGTGAGACAAACCGGTTCGGAACACAGTTATTTTTCATTGGAGCGTGTGATCGGTCTGCCCGGAGAGCGGGTGCAGATCAAGGAAGGACAAGTCTATATTAATGACAAAAAGCTCAAAGAAAAGCTTTCGTATCCTTTGATGGATAACGGAGGGTTGGCTGAGGACGTCGTCACGTTGGACAAGAATGAGTATTTTGTGCTGGGAGATAACCGGAATGAGTGTGAGGACAGCCGGAATGCCGCAGTCGGCAATATTTCCCGCAAGTCCATTGTTGGAAAGGCATGGATCCGTATGAATTCGTTTACGTTTGTGGGGATGATCAATAACTTCCGGAAGGAAGATACAAGCAGTGATTTACAGTGATCAGGGTGTCATGGGCGGGCTGTGATATTTTGATCTTATTATATGATGCAATCCGAGGCATTATATTTTATAATATTATAGTAATCTGCCTGATTGCGTGGCAGATGTCAGAAAGGTGCAGGTAAAAAGTATGGAATTTCAGTGGTATCCGGGACATATGTCGAAGGCAAAGCGTGCCATGCAGGAGGATCTCAAGCTGATCAATGTGATCATCGAGCTGGTGGACGCCAGAGTACCACTTAGCAGTAAGAATCCGGATATTGATCCCATGGCCAATGGCAAATCCAGGATCATCCTGCTGAACAAATGCGATCTGGCAGATGCGGCAGTGACGGCACAGTGGAAGAAATATTACGAGAAAAAGGGCTTCTTTGTGGCTTTGGTTAATTCCAAGCAGGGAAAGGGCGTAAAGCAGGTCAACGAAGTGATCCAGAGTGCGTGTAAGGAGAAGATTGAGAGAGACCGGCGCAGAGGCATTTTAAACCGTCCGATCCGGGCGATGATCGTTGGTATTCCGAATGTCGGAAAGTCGACCTTCATCAACAGCTTTGCCGGAAAGGCGTGCACGAAGACCGGTAATAAACCTGGCGTGACCAAGGGAAAGCAGTGGATTCGCCTGAATAAGAACGTGGAGCTTTTAGACACACCGGGTATTTTATGGCCGAAGTTTGAGGATCAGACGGTGGGACTTCGATTAGCATTTATCGGTTCTATTAAGGACGAGCTGTCCAATCAGTATGAGCTGTGCCTTCTGTTAATGAAGTATCTGCAGGAGCATTATCCGGAGGCGGTTCCGAAGGCATATCAGATTGAGGCAGATGATAGTGAGGTTGTTCTTCTGGAACGTGTTGCAAAGCGTAGAGGATGTCTGAAGGCAGGCGGTGAGTATGACTTGGATAAGGCAGCAAATTATGTGATAGATGATTTTCGCAATGGTCGTCTTGGTGCGATCAGTCTGGAACAGCCGGAGCAGTAAATTGCTTTTGTAGGGGGAACAGTTATGTACGACGAGAAATTAGTCGAAGACAGTCTTGCATTTGCGGAGGAGATCAGGGCAAGATTAGAGGGGAAAAAGGCAACGTCGCAGATGCAGGCGCAGCAGAGTATAAAGCCGCAGACAACACAGCGTCAGACAGCACCAACACCGTCAGTGACGGCATCACAGATACAGGCACAGCAGAGTGCGAAAGCACCGGTGACAGCTGCACCGAAAAAGCAGGTGACACCGCAGGCAGATGTTGCTGCAATGGTACAGCCCCGGAAGAGCATAAAGCCGCAGACAGCACCGCAGATGACGATGACAGCACGGATAGCACCGACATCAGGACAGGTACAGTCGAGTGCAAATGCACGGGTAGTACCGAAGTCTGCAACGGTACAGGCACAGAAGAGCCCAGCCTCAACACTGACATCCGTAGCAAAGCAGCCACAGGTACAGCGGAGCAAACAGCCGCAGGCAGCACCGGCAGCTGTAACACCGCAGGCAGCATCGGCATCAGCACCGGCAACTGCAATATCGCAGACAGCACCGGCAGCTGCAACACCGCAGGCAGCATCAGCACCAGCACCGGCAGCTGCAACACTGCAGACGGCATCGACACCGGCACCGGCAGCTGCAACACCGCAGGCAGCATCGGCATCAGCACCAGCACCGGCAGCTGCAACACCACAGGCGGCATCAACATCAGCACCGGTATCACAGCAGCAGGCAGTAAAACAGTCGACAGTAACAGCAGCACAGATGCAGCCGCAGCAGAGTGCAAAGCCCAAGATGGTATCTGTACAGTCTGCACCGGCACAGGAAGCAGTGCAGCAGCGCATATTACCGGAGGGACAGATCAACCGCCAGAGCATTCCTGATACAGCCCCGGAGAAGATGGATGCGTCCGGAGCTGCGGCAGCAGATATCCGGCTGCAGTCGGAGACCGGAAACGCAGAGGTTCCGAAAGTGGAAGCCCCACCGAAGAAAGAGCATCTGATTTCTGTCAGCACATCGACGTCAAGACCGATCCGCCCAAAGACATCTGCACTTGATACAATCTCGGAAGAGACAAAGTCCATGGATGCACCGGAGGAACAGGATCATACCGTAGAGATTACGATCAAGCTTGATGTGGCAGGCATCAAAAAGAAATTCTCCGATTTTAAGAAAAAGCTTGCTCCGGAGGAGAGAACTCTGGAGGAAGTAAATGCAGCAATGGAGGAGAACCGTCATCTGCAGGCAGAAAAACAGCAGGAGAAAGCAGAATCTGCCGCCGAAAAGGGAGCAAAGCTTGCTCAGAAAACTGCCGTAGCGGCAAGCAGTATGGGCAAAAAGCTTTCCGGCATGCTTCACAAAAAGCCGGAAGAAGCAGCCACGATGGAGATGGATGGAGTCGCCAATGCAGAAACGGAAGCACAGGCAATGGATGGCGAGATCGTACAGCTTGAGGGTGAAGCGGTAGAGGAGAACCGTTTTGCAGAGAAACTCAACGATCTGAAGGAGGTTATTCCTCAGAAGGCCGGAAAGGTAACTGATTGGGTGACAACAGTTGTTATTATTGCATTCTGTATCGGAATCGCATATTTCCTGGCATCCTTTGTAACAACCTATGTGGCACATCAGACAACCGTAGAGGGTGAGTCGATGGAACCGACGCTGACGGATGGTGACAGTGTGATCATTCAGAGACTGTCCTATTATTTTGCGGATCCAAAGAGATATGATGTAGTGGTATTTCCGGTCAGCTATGATGATGGAACCGCTAAGAAGACATATTATATTAAGAGAGTGATCGGTCTCCCGGGAGAGACGGTACAGATCATTGACGGCAGTGTTTACATCAATAATGAGAAGCTGGATGATGATGTCTACGGCGCAGCTGCGATCAATGAGGCGGGCATTGCAGAGAATCCACTGGTTCTCGGTGAGAATCAGTATTTTGTGATGGGTGATAACCGCAATATGAGTACAGACAGCCGTAATTCATATGTCGGTCTGGTCAACAAAAACGACATTATTGGGGAGGCATGGCTTTGCACATGGCCGCTGAACCATTTTGGTGGAGTTAAAAAATAAATCCATTAACGCCTCTGTGAAAGCAGGGGCGTTAAATAAAACGCGAAATAAACAGAAAAGAAAAAAGAGGCGAGACTGTGAAACAGAGCATAGAGGAAATAGAAAAGAAGCGAGACTGTGAAACATGGCATTGAGCAAACAGAAAAGAAACGGGAATTTCAAACCGAACAAAGAGCAAAAAGCGCGATTGCTAAATAGAATGTAGAATAAAATCGAGAGGAGAATACGCAAGATCATGAAATCAATCCGGGATATTAAAGAAGAATTTCAGAATGCGGCAGATCTGGCAGAAAAGGAACGGATCGCACAGTCATACAGTGAGGATAACAGAAAGGGAGTTCAGGATCTGATCGCAAGAGTGAAAAAAGAGAAGGAGAAGCTTGCGGCGGAAATTACACGTCTTCAAGAAATGAAGTTTTTTGAGCGTAAGTATGCGGATTGTTCGGCAATCTGTGGAATCGATGAGGCGGGAAGAGGACCGCTTGCCGGACCGGTTGTTGCAGGTGCCGTGATCCTTCCCAAGGATTGTCAGATCCTGTATCTGAATGATTCCAAACAGGTGAGTGCATCAAGAAGAGATGAGCTTTTCGATGAGATTCAGGAAATGGCGGTTGCAAGTGCGGTTGGAATTGTAAGTCCGCAAAGAATTGATGAGATCAATATTCTTCAGGCAACTTATGAGGCGATGCGTCAGGCAATTGATGGACTTGGCATAACACCGGATATGTTGCTTGTGGATGCCGTGACGATACCAAATGTTTCGATCCGGCAGACAGGAATCATTAAAGGGGACGCCAAAAGTGTATCGATCGCAGCGGCAAGTATTCTAGCCAAGGTGACAAGGGACCGTATGATGGAGGAATATGATAAGCTGTATCCGGAATACGGATTTGCAAAGCATAAGGGCTATGGCTCCAAACAGCATACGGATGCAATCCACGAATATGGTCCTTGTCCGATTCACAGACGGACATTTATTCATAAGTTTATATAGAGTTGACGGTCTGCTCTGCATTAAAATTTGTATAGACAGGTTTCGACGGAAGGAAGATTTTATTTTGAGCTACAGGGATTGTGGTCGTGACAGGAAGTTTACAGACGTGGAATGAAAGGAGAGGCTATATGGAACAGGACGGATTTCAGTATTTTCACAGTCCGAACCGGGAGAAAAAAACGGCGGTTGCTCTGGAATATGAGCCGACGGATCAGGCACCGAAAGTCATCGCATCCGGACAGGGTTATATTGCAGAAAAGATCATTGATACGGCGAAGCAGTCTGACATTCCGGTACATAAGGATGAGAAGCTTGCGGGAAGTTTAAAGAATATCGAGATCGGGGAATACATTCCACCGGAGCTTTATCAGGTGGTGGCGGACGTGCTTGTCTTTGTGGATGCTATGGATCATATCAAGGATAAGGTGATGGATCATCGGAAGGAACGATAAAATTAAGCGTAAATTAAACAGAATGATTTGACAAATGCCGGCGGTTGTCTAAAGAGAATGTGAGGAAGAAAGCACCGGCGTGAAAAGGAGAACAATGTATAATCGACGGGAGATTGGGAGTCATTATGAGGATATTGCGGCAGAATATCTGGAAAAGCAGGGCTATGTGATCCTGCAGAGAAATTACCGTGCCGGGCGTCATGGCGAGCTGGATATCATTGCCGAGGATCCGGCAGGACTGCTTGTGATCTGTGAATGCCGTTACCGTAGGAAAACCGGGTATGGTGATCCGCTGGAATCGGTGAATATGGCAAAGCAGAGGCAGATATGCCGCACAACGCTTTATTATTACAAAGAGCATGGTTACGGAATGGATCATGCCTGCCGATTTGACGTGATTGCCGTCAGCGGAGACGGGTCGCTTTCACATATCAAAAACGCATTTGAATTTATATGATGCCGCGGTAGAAAGTATAAAGAAATTTATACAGCAAAACGGGTTAAATGGAGATTGATGGAATGGAACAGAAACTGATACGGAAAAGACAGGACGAATTTGAGGCGGAGGGAAAGGAATATGCCGCATATTATGACAATGAGGAGACGATTGTTGAAGAGAGATCGAAGGTTCCTTATCTTCATTTTGGCTCCTTCGACCGGCAGGAATGGCTGCAGCTTTCCTTTTCAACAAGACTTGGGGGCGTCAGCGACGGATATCTTTCCTCGTTGAATCTGGGCTGGGACCGCGGCGAGGGACGGGAAAATGTTTGTGAGAATTACCGCCGTTACTGCGAGAGCATCGGAGCGGATCATCAAAAGCTTGTGCTGTCGGATCAGGTGCATGAGACAACGGTAAAGTATGTGGATCAGGATTTTTGTGCCGGAGCGAATATCGAGAAGAAGCTAAAGGCGGTGGACGGAATGCTTACAGACATTCCGGAACTGTTGCTTGCAACCTCCTATGCGGATTGTGTGCCGTTATTTTTCTGTGATCCCAAGAAAAAGATCATCGCATCCTCGCATTCCGGCTGGAAAGGAACGGTTGCAGGGATCGGTGAGGTGACAGTACAAAAAATGCAGGAGATGGGCTGTACACTTTCAGATATCGAGGTGCTGATCGGACCATCAATCTGTCAGAGCTGTTATGAAGTAAGCGGCGATGTGGCAGAGCAGTTTCTGGAGAAGTACCCACAGGAAGAAGCTTCTCAGATTGTGACGGAAGGAAGGGTGACCGATGAGGGAGAACAGAAGTATCAGCTTGATCTTTGGGCAGCAAACTGGTTCTTACTGAAAAAAGCAGGCATTCTGCCGGAGCATATTCATCTGTCCGGTGTCTGTACCTGCTGTAATTCAACGTTATTATATTCTCATCGTGCGAGTCACGGGAAGCGGGGCAATTTAAATGGTTTTATCCGTATCAGAGAATGGATCAGATAGAACCCTGTTCCTTTAAGCGTGTTTCCACAAGCTCCTGAATGCGGCTTGTGGCATCCAGAATGTTATTTACGGAAGTATCATGATTTAAGGTGTCAATGATCAGTGAGATGTATGCACTCATGTCGACATTCACATAATATTGCTTATGAAGAAGTTCATTTGGTACATGAACCAGGTTAGTTGTATAAATGTTATCGAAAAGCCCCTTCTCATAAGCGGCATCGATTTCATCCAGTCCATTGGAGAAAAGACCGAAGGTTGCGCAGATGATAACCTTGGAAGCGCCGCGCTTCTTAAGCTCTGCGGCAGCATCCATGATCGTCTGACCGGATGCGATCATGTCATCTAAAAGGATGATGTTCTTACCGGCAAGATCATTACCGAGAAATTCCACGGAAACGATCGGATGATCTCCGTTGACTGTGATCGAATAATCCTTTCTGCGGTAGAAGGTTCCCATATTGACACCGAGCAGGCTGGCGTAATAAACAGCACGTCCCATGCCGCCCTCATCCGGACTTACGATCATCAGATGCTCATCGTCTACCGGCATATCCGGATTACGATCAAAGATCTCACGGATGAACTGATAGGAGGTATAGAAATTATCAAAGCCGTGGATCGGAATCGCATTCTGAACACGGCTGTCGTGTGCGTCAAAGGTAATGATCGTCTCAACACCCATCTCTGTCAGCTCCTGAAGTGCCTGTGCACAGTCCAAAGACTCATTTGCCATACGGACATTCTGACGTCCCTCATACAGATACGGCATGATAACTGTGATCCGTCGTGGAGAACCGCCACATGCCATGATAACTCTCTTCAGATCCATAAAATGATCGTCCGGAGACATCTGTGAGATGCTTCCATGCATTTTGAAAAGCTCACTGTAATTGACGGTGTCTGCAATAATGAACAGGTCGGTTCCTCGGATCGACTGATTGATCACGGCACGTCCCTCGCCGGTACCAAATCGTGGACAGTCATAGGAAACCAGATAATCGTCACGGTCATATTCCTGCATCTTAAAGGAAGAATTGCGGATGCCCGCTTCTGAAAGTGCTTTGTGGCGTCTCTCGATAATAAGCTGGTTGACCTTCTCGCCAAGCTCCTTACAGTTGTTTAATGCAATAATTCGAAGTGGGGCTACCAATAAAGAGTCATGATAATTTATATTTGACATAATCGTTCTCCAATCTGAAATTTTCAATCCTATTCAAAAATATATCGCTTTTGGACGTATCCGTCAATGGTTTCCTTTTGCAATTGGGTGTGAATTTTTCTCAAAGGGCTTTTCATTTTTAATGGTTTATGTTATAAATTAATATGGCTATGTGTGTTTACTCTGTATTTGATCCGTTATTCATTTATTTAAGATTTTGGAGGTATTATTTTGAGAAAGATAAGTAAAACAGCACTTTCCGTGCTTTTATGTGTAACAATGGTACTCACATCCGGCTGCAGTATTGGCAGCAAGAGTAAGAAGGAGACAGAGAAGAAGGCTTCCGAGTATGTCACTCTGGGCGAATATAAGCAGATTTCCATGAAGAAGTCTGATGTTGATGAACAGGTACAGAAGCAGATTGATTCGACGTTAGATTCTTATGCGGAGTATAAAAAGAAAAAGTCCGGCAAGGTTAAAGATGGCGATACCGTCAATATTTATTATGTTGGTAAGATGAACGGAAAGAAGTTTGACGGCGGTACCTGTACCAAGAAGGAGAATCCGGACGGATATAACCTTACGATTGGCTCCGGTACCTTTATTCCGGGATTTGAGGACGGCTTGATTGGTGCCGGCGTCGGTGAGAAGCTTGATGTTAAGGTGACATTTCCGAAGAGCTATCCGAATAATCCGGACATGGCAGGGAAAAAAGCCGTATTTACAGTAACGATCAATTATATCCAGGGCAAGAAGATACTTCCGAAGCTTACGGATGCGTTTGTCAAAAAGAACCTGACTTCGTATAAGTCATTAAAGGATTATAAGGATACACTGCGTCAGCATTCTCTGGAGGATCTGGCATGGGACAGCGTTTACAGTGCTTCCAAGGTGAATGAGTATCCGAAGGCAAGAGTTAATGAGATGTATAAGCAGCTCAACACCTCGATTGTATATTATCTGCAGCAGAACAACTACACGATCTCCGATTATCTGTCTGCACAGAATACGACATCGGCGGATTTTAAAAAGGAGCTGACAAAGACGGCGAAGGAAGATGTCGGTAAGCAGCTTGTTTACGGAGCCATTGCAGAGAAAGAAAATATCGAGATTTCCGATAAGGATTATAAGACAGAGCTTGACAGCTATCTGTCAACCTATAACTGCAAGGATGAGGATGCATTGAATAAGCAGTTTCAGAATTTCTACGGCACGGATGCCAAGCAGCTCATCATGGATGATCTGTTATATAAGAAGGTGAAGACCTATCTGGCAGATAATGTTGTAGAGAAATAATCAGGTAAGGAGGAGCATGTAAAATGGCGAAACCAATTGTGGCGATCGTAGGACGTCCGAACGTCGGTAAATCCACATTATTTAATATGATGGTCGGGGAACGTCTTTCTATCGTTAAAGATACACCGGGTGTGACAAGAGACAGAATTTATGCAGATGTGACATGGCTGAATCACAGCTTCACACTGATGGATACCGGCGGAATCGAGCCGGAGACTAACGATCTGATGCTTAAGCACATGCGTGAGCAGGCCGAGATGGCGATCGAGATGGCAGATGTTGTGCTGTTTCTGACCGATGGCAAGACCGGTCTGGTCGATGCGGATTATCAGGTGGCAGATATGCTGCGCAAGTCCCGCAAGAAGGTGGTTCTTGTAGTAAATAAGATCGACAATTATGAGAAGCAGATGATGGATGTATACGAGTTTTACAATCTGGGTATCGGTGATCCGTTCCCGATTTCTTCCATCGGTAAGATCGGCGTTGGTGAGATGTTAGACGAGATCGTGCACCTGTTTCCGGAGAATCTGGAGGAGGAAGAGGATGAGCGGCCGAGAGTGGCAATCGTTGGTAAGCCAAACGTTGGTAAGTCCTCGATCATCAATAAGCTTCTGGGCGAGAACCGCGTGATCGTATCGGACATTGCGGGAACAACCAGAGATGCGGTTGATACTGCTGTGACCTGGGAAGGCAGGGAGTATGTCTTTATCGATACGGCAGGACTTCGTCGTAAGAACAAGATCAAGGAAGAGATCGAGCGTTATTCGATCCTTCGTACAGTGTCTGCCGTAGAGCGTGCCGATGTGGTCATGCTTGTGATCGATGCAACAGAAGGAATTACGGAGCAGGATGCCAAGATCGCAGGAATCGCTCATGACCGTGGACGGGGTATGATCATCGTTGTCAACAAATGGGATGCGATCGAGAAGGACAACAACTCTGTCAAAAAGTACACCAATGAGATTCGAAAGGTCTTGTCTTTCCTGCCGTACGCAGAGATCGTATTTGTTTCTGCCAAGACAGGTCAGAGACTGCCAAAGCTCTTTGACACGCTCGAGGTTGTGATCCAGAATCATTCCCTTCGGATTGCGACAGGTGTTCTGAACGACATTCTGGCAGAGGCAGTCGCTATGCAGCAGCCGCCATCAGACAAGGGACGCCGGCTTAAGATTTACTATATGACACAGGTCAGCGTAAAGCCGCCGTCATTTGTTATTTTTGTCAACAGTAAGAAGCTGATGCATTTTTCATACACCAGATATCTGGAAAATAAAATACGTGAGGCGTTTGGATTCTCCGGAACGCCATTGAAATTCTTTGTCAGAGAAAGGAAGGAAAACTGATCATGACAGCATATATTATCTGTTTGATCGTGGGATACTTCTGCGGATGTATTTCCATGGGTTACTTTGTAGGAAGATTTTATCATATGGATATCCGTACAAAAGGCAGCGGCAATGCCGGTACAACCAATGTGCTGCGTAACCTTGGTAAGATTCCGGCGCTCATCACGTTTGCCGGCGATCTTGTCAAGGCGATCATACCGATCCTTGTGATACGTCTTGTATTTACGCCGGAGCAGTGGTATCTCTGGTGTCTGTATTGTGGGCTTGGTGTTGTTCTGGGTCATAACTATCCGTTTTATCTTGGATTTAAGGGCGGAAAGGGCATTGCCGTGACGGCAGCGGTTGTCATGTCGGCATGTCATCCGCTGATGATTCCGATCGGACTGGCGATCTTTATCGTGATGGTTGCGCTGACACGGTATGTATCTGTGGGATCTTTGTTTGTGGCATGGTATATTCCGGCTAATACATTGATCTTATACAGGGACAACCCTTATTTTGTACATATGATGATCTTAAGCCTGATCTTCACGGCTCTGGCGTACTTCCAGCACCGTAAGAACATTGTACGGCTGATCCATGGCAATGAAAATCCGCTCTGGGGCAATAAGAAGGAAGCATAGGGGTTAAGAAAGGAATGCAGGACTATGAGTAAAGTAAGTTTTCTGGGGGCCGGAAGCTGGGGGACAGCTCTGGCGATTATGTTAGCAAAGAATGGACATGATGTGACATTATGGTCAGCGGTAGAGGCAGAAATCGATATGCTGGCAGAGCACAGGGAGCATAAAGACAGACTTCCCGGTGTGAAGCTTCCGGATTCGATTGCGCTTACAAAGGATTTAAAAGAGGCATGCACCGGATATGACCTGCTTGTCTTTGCGGTAGCGTCACCGTTTGTGCGACAGACGGCAAAGAACGCATCGCCGTATATCCGCGAGGGACAGCGGATTGTCAACGTGGCAAAGGGCATTGAGAATGATACTCTCTGCACGCTGCGCGATGTCATTCTGTCCGAGATTCCGCAGGCAGATATCTCTGTGCTGTCCGGACCAAGCCACGCAGAGGAGGTAGCGATCGGTGTGCCGACAACGGTTGTGGCAGGTTCCGTGAAGCGTGAATCCGCAGAAATAATCCAGGAAATATTTATGAATGAGAGATTTCGTGTATACACAAGCTCAGATATTATCGGTATTGAGCTTGGCGGCTCGATCAAGAATGTGATCGCACTGGCAGCCGGAGTGATCGATGGCATGGGCTTTGGCGATAATACGCGTGCCGCGCTGATCACAAGAGGAATTACCGAGATCAGCCGTCTCGGCGTGAAGATGGGCGGTCGCATGGAGACCTTTATGGGGCTTTCCGGGATCGGTGATCTCATTGTGACCTGCACCAGCGAGCACAGTCGGAATCATACGGCGGGCTATCTGATCGGAAAGGGTTATACAACCGACGCTGCGATGAAGGAAGTTAATCAGGTGGTTGAGGGAGTGCATTCTGCCCGGGCGGCAATGGCTCTGGCACAGCAGTATCAGGTCAGCATGCCGATCGTGGAGCAGATCAATAAGGTTTTATTTGAGGATATGCCGGTTCTGGATGCGGTACATGGTCTGTTGGTCCGTGATAAATGTAACGAATATCCCGGACTTGACTGGGACGAATAAACAGCTTTTCCATTCATATATTTAGTATGGGGCTGGAGGCAGCATGCATTTTGATCACAGCATCATTTTGTATGAAGTCGCAGACAAATGCAAAATATATGAATGGAGGAGATCTTAATATGCAGCAGATGGATCGGCAAATGAATCGTCAGCAGAAAATAATGGCGGCAAAGGCATCTTTTCAAAGGACAGGTGACGATGCCGGCTTTTTCTATAAGAGGGATTTGGAAGAAGCGGAGCAATTGTTAAATGAAACGAAAAACACAGGACCTTCTTTTCATTTCGGACTGATGCGCTTCCTGGCGTCCGTCATGCTTCTTATCGTGCTTCTGGCTGCATTTTCCGGCGGATTTTCCTATCGGGGTTTTCGGCAGGAATATGTTGAAAAATGCATGTCAGATGAAACGATCTGGAACAAGCTGGAGGAGCAGGTGCAGAAGCTGTATCAGAATGCGTTGGAGCAGGGGAAGAAGCTTTCGAAGGACTCTGCGCAGTAGGTCGGTGAGACAGAAGAGATTTCAGGATGCACAGCAGCATAAGACAGAAAGGATTTTGAATACATGGGTGCAAGAAAATTAGCATTATCGGATGAGATATTATTATCTGTGGAAAAACCGGCGAGATATATTGGAAATGAGATCAACATGGTCAAAAAGGATCCGGCACAGGTGGATGTGCGTTTCTGTATGTGTTTTCCGGATGTATATGAGATCGGTATGTCCCATCTTGGCATACAGATCCTTTACGATATGTTCAATCAGTGGGATGACGTATACTGCGAGAGAGTGTATTCTCCGTGGGTGGATCTGGATCAGATCATGCGTAAGCAGCATATTCCGTTGTTTGCACTGGAAACGCAGGAGCCGATCAGGAATTTTGATTTTCTCGGGATCACGCTGCAGTATGAGATGTGTTATACCAATATTCTGCAGGTTCTTGATCTTTCCGGGATCCCACTTAAGGCAAAGGAAAGGACGATGGAGGATCCGTTCGTGATCGGTGGAGGTCCGTGCAGCTACAATCCGGAGCCGATCGCTGATTTCTTTGATATGTTTTACATCGGCGAGGGGGAGACGCAGTACCGTCGCATGATGGATGAATACAAGGAATGGAAAAAGTCCGGACAGGACAGAGTGGCATTTTTGAAGTGTGCTGCACAGATCCCGGGGATCTATGTGCCGATGTTTTATGAGGCGTCCTACAACGAAGACGGAACTTTGGCAGACTTTCAGCCGATCGTGCAGGAGGCACCGAAGACGGTCATGAAAGAGGTCGAGATGGATATGGAGCATACCTATTATCCGGAGAAGCCTTTAGTGCCTTATATCAAGGTGACGCAGGATCGTGTTGTACTGGAAATACAGAGAGGCTGTATCCGCGGCTGCCGTTTCTGTCAGGCGGGTGTATTGTATCGCCCGATCCGTCCGCGTAAGCTGGAATTTCTAAAGGACAGAGCAATTAAAATGCTAGAATCTACTGGTCATGAGGAAATCACGCTCAGTTCCTTAAGCTCCAGTGATTACAAGGAGCTGCCGGAGCTTGTGTACTGGCTGATCGATGAGTGCAGCAAAAACGGGATCAATATTGCACTGCCGTCCCTTCGTATCGATGCATTTTCGTTGGATGTTATGTCGAAGGTACAGGATGTGCGAAAGAGCAGCTTAACCTTTGCGCCGGAGGCGGGCTCCCAGAGGATGCGAAATGTCATCAACAAGGGTCTGACAGAGGAAAATATCTTAAACGGTGCGATGGATGCCTTTCGTGGAGGCTGGACAAGAGTAAAGCTTTATTTCATGCTGGGGCTGCCGGGTGAGACCTACGATGATATTGAGGAGATCGCGGTGCTTTCGGACAAGATCGCGAGAGAATATTATACGATCCCGAAGGAGGAGCGCAAGGGAAAGGTCAATATCGTGACAAGTACGTCCATTTTTGTGCCAAAGCCGTTTACGCCGTTCCAGTGGGCACGAATGAATTCCAGAGAGGAGGCACTGGACAAGCGTAATTTTCTGCTTGGTAAGGTCAAGAGCCAGTTAAATGCCAAGAGTATTAAATATAACTGCCATGATGCCGATGTATCCGAGCTTGAGGGCGTATTTGCAAGAGGTGACCGCCGGTTAAATGACGTGATCCTCCAGGCGTATGAGGATGGCTGCTTCTATGATGCCTGGACTGAATATTTCAAATACGATGTGTGGCAGAAGGCGTTTGAGGATCATGGGCTGACCATGGACTTTTATAATGACAGAGAGCGCAGTGAGGACGAGCTGTTTCCATGGGATTTCATTGACTGTGGTGTGACAAAGCAGTTTTTGCTGCGGGAGTATCACCGTGCAAAGGAAGCTGTTGTGACACCGAATTGCCGTCAGAAATGTGCCGGCTGTGGTGCGGCAAGATTTGGCGGCGGTGTCTGTACCGAGAAGAGAGAAGGGGGATGTGTGTAGGATGAAAGCAAGAATCAAGTTTTCCAAATGCGGTTCCATGAGGTTTATCGGTCATCTGGATGTCATGCGATATTTCCAGAAGGCATTTCGAAGAGCACATATTCCGGTCAGCTACAGCAAGGGCTATTCACCGCATCAGATCCTGTCCTTTACCTCGCCGCTCGGAATCGGGCTGACCAGTGATGCCGAATATATGGATATGGAGCTGGAGGAGTGTCCGGAGCCGGAGAAGATGGTGGACTGGATCAACAGTCAGATGAACGATGAGATCCGTGTGAAGGATTTCGTCCTGCTGCCGGATGAGGCAAAGCCGTCCATGGCAATGCTTGCCGGATGTGATTATCTGGTTGCTTTAAAACCGGGCAAGGTGTCCGAATTTCGGGACAGACCGGATATGGAACAGGTGCTTGCAGATTTTGTAGCACAGCCGGAGATTCTGGTAACAAAGAAAACAAAGCGTTCCGAAAAGCAGGTAGACATCAAACCGAATATTTATTATTTGAGCAGCAAGCTTGAAGCATTCGAGGAGCAGACCGGACAGGCATATGGTGCGCTATGTCTTGATACAGAGGAATATCAGCCGGTGTTTTACTGCCAGCTTACGGCGGGAAGTGTGTTAAATATCAAGCCGGAGCTTGTGATGCAGGCGTTGTGCCGGTTTGTGGGAACGGAGTATGATCCGCTTGACTATCAGATCCACCGACTGGAAATGTACGGGGATGAGAACGGCAAAAAGGGAGAGATCCATCTGTTACACGATGAAATTCCGTGTCAGCTTGTGCCATTGTCAAGCTATCATAAATAAACATTCCGGATCTTCGGAATGTATTATATATAGATTTTAAAGGGAATAAGCATTTACAATGATGAGGAAAGGGGTGTGCCTGCCATGGAGCTTTTGCTGACGAAATCGGACCATAAAATATTATCCATGCTGTCGGATGGCAAACGGATCCTGCAGGTGCATGCGGAACCGGAACAGACGAAAGAGGATAAGATCTTTGTCGGTGATATTTATGTCGGAAAGGTCCGCAATGTTGTTAAAAATATCAATGCGGCGTTTGTCGAGTTTGCTAAGGAGCAGATGGGATATCTTTCTCTGGCAGACAAGGTTGTACCGCTTCACACGGCGGGCGGAAGAGGGGACGATCGCGTTCTGATCGGGGATGAGATCATTGTACAGGTGAAAAGAGAGGCTCTGAAAACCAAGCCGCCGGCACTTAGCGGAGCGATCGACATTACCGGCAGATATGTGGTGCTTACCATTGGCAAGAAGGGCTGCAACATATCCAAGAAGATCCGGGATAAGGCAGTGCGCAGCCGCCTTCTGGAGATTCTCGGAGAATATGAGGATCCGGGATATCTTCTGATCGCGCGCACGAACAGTGCCGGGGTGGCGGAGGAGACGCTGCGGGAGGAGATTGAAGCACTTTTAAAGCGTTACGAGAAGATCACACAGCAGGGAATCTACAGACAGCCGTTTCAATGTCTGGAGCAGGCACCGCCGGCGTATCTGGCAGACATCCGTGACGGCTACGCCGAGCAGATCGAGCGGATCGTGACGGATGATGAGCAGCTATATACACAGGCGGAGACGTATCTGAAGGAGTATTCTCCGCAGGAACAGGACAAGCTTGTGCACTGGGATCTAAAGGACGGTAAGCTTGACGCGGTCTATAATGTGACAAGAACCATAGAGCACGCCCTGATGCCGAAGGTATGGCTGAAAAGCGGGGCGTATCTGGTGATCCAGCCGACTGAGGCTCTGATCTCGATCGATGTCAACACCGGAAAGGCAGTCTCTAAGAAGAAGGATGTCCAGAAGACCTTTGCAAAGATCAATCTGGAGGCAGCCGGGGAGATTGCCGTGCAGATGCGGCTTCGCAATCTGTCCGGTATTATTCTGGTGGATTTTATCGATCTGGAGGATAAGGAGGATCAGAAGAAACTGATGGAGTGTCTCCGACAGGAGGTACGAAAGGATCCGGTCCAGACAACGGTCGTTGATATGACGAAATTAGGGCTTGTGGAAATTACAAGAAAAAAAGGACGAAAAAGTCTGTACGAACAGATCAAAGAGATAGAAACAAAGCAGTCAGAAAGGCAGGGTGAGTGAATTGACGCAGGATGAGATCATAATCAGAAAAGGGATTGTCCATATTCTTGATGCAGAGCTGGGCTATCCGGTATTTTCCGAGGAGCTTTTGAAATTATCACCGGATACCAATGATTTTTTTCGGGGATTGCTCTATAAGATTATGTCCGGAGATGAGATGAAAAAGTGCTTTTTCGATGAATCCGGGGAGCAGTCCGAGGAGATGCCGCAGGTTGATGTGTATGCTCTGGTTAAGGCATTTTCGGAGGAGAGCATGGTCGAGGACAGCAAGAAGCTTGCGCAGGCACTGTATGATATCATGAATGCCAATGTCACGATCCCGTCCGCAGACTTTGCGGTTGTAACATTTCAAGTGCATTCCATGATGTATCTCGGTCTTTTAAAGATGAACTATAAAGAAAGCTATGTACATATGACGCAGAATAATGAGGAGGGACGGAATATTAACCAGATCATCCGTTACCGTTCCATGCTTCCATCGGCGACCACAAAGCTTTCCGAGGCAGTGATCATCGATCTGACGGATTACAGCGTACAGATCATCGAAAAGAAATACGACATTAACGGAAGCAAGGTCAATTATCTGTCCGAACTTTATCTGCACTGTCATGCGGCAATGTCTTCCAAGACAAAGCTTGATATCGTGGTCAATGCGGTAAAGCAGGTCAATAACAAGCATTATTCGGAGGAGCCGGTCAAGCAGCTTGAGGCAAAGCGTATCATCAAGGAAGAGATGGAGGAGACCGGAAGCGTCAGTGTTGAGAAGGTCAGCGATAAGCTTTACGGAGATGTGCCGCAGATCAAGGAAGAGTTTGACAAGAAAATGGAGAAGTACCATATGGAGACGGCAGAGGTGACGCCGCAGAGCGAACGGACCACCAAGAAGTTCGAGAAGCAGTACCTGAAAACGGACACCGGTATTGAGATCAATATCCCGATGGAGCAGTATCAGGATGCCGATCAGGTTGAATTTATCACGAATCCGGACGGAACGATCTCTGTTCTGATCAAGAATATCAATAAGATCACGACGCGGTAGCAGAGATGGTACGAGGAATCGCAATATTATTTGGCAGGTGACGGCATATACAGGCTGCTTCCATGCGTGCAGAAATGACAGTGAAAAGGGGAAAATAATGTTTCGATTATGGGCAAAGATATTTAAGGATAACCGGATGCTTCAGGATCTGACGATCTGTGATGACAGCAAGGACAAGAACCGGACGAAGAAGGTGTTTGATGCTCTGGATGAGGTCTGCTATGCCTTTGATCTGAGTCGTCCGATCTGGTTAAATACCAACATCGATGAGTTTAAGAGGAATGACAAAACAAGATTCCGCAGGGATAATTTTATTGATGATATCGATTTTGATTTTCTGGAGATCCATGTGATCGAGGAGGATGACGATTTCTAAAACAGCGGGGAGAGAAATTCTTTCTCAATAAGCGTCCGGCTCCGGTTCAATACAGGGCAGGGCGCTTATTTTGACTTTACTTTTTATTTTGGTCATGGTAAAATGAGCGTTGACGAGCAGCACAGACAATCGCAGCTGCAAGCGCCGAAAGGCCGCAGGTGAGGAAAGTCCGGGCTTCACAGGGCAGGATGCCGGATAACGTCCGGTGG
>ENA-ORMX01000985-ORMX01000985.1-human-gut-metagenome-genome-assembly--contig:-NODE-985-length-20200-cov-20.005907_pt1 | contig 20200 bp, 21 predicted proteins | sample MGYA00242108_ERZ509007 | MGnify/ENA primary metagenome ERZ509007 (study PRJEB26280, sample SAMEA2338745) | human gut metagenome | biome: human gut; feature: human-associated habitat; material: faeces...
TCTAGGTCTGATTCTCTTCATTGTTGGTCCTTTGTTTGCATAAGCCTCTGCAATATAAAGGTTCTCAGCATTCATACCGTTATTGTTCTCAGCATTTGCGATTGCTGACTTAAGAACCTTCAATACAGGTTCGCAGGCAGCCTTCGGTGTGTACTGAAGAATAGCCATAGCCTTATCGGTAGGCTGATTTCTGATAAGATCAAGAACAATCTGCACCTTTCGAGGGGAGATACGGACATAAGTTGCTTTAGCTGTTGCTTCCATAATAATTCTCCTTCCGATTACTTAGATGTCTTTGAGCCGGCATGGCCTCTGAATGTTCTTGTCGGTGCGAATTCACCGAGCTTATGTCCAACCATATCCTCTGTAACATATACAGGAACATGCTTTCTTCCGTCATGAACAGCAAATGTGTGTCCTACGAATTCAGGGAAGATTGTTGAACTTCTTGACCAAGTTTTGATAACCTGCTTGTCGCCTGAAGCATTAAGAGCTTCTACTTTCTTATAAAGGCTGTCTTCTACATAAGCACCTTTTTTTGTACTTCTACTCATTAGTTAATCTTCTCCTTTCTTCTTATTTACCGTTACGACGGCGAACGATCATCTTGCTAGATGCCTTCTTCTTATTGCGTGTCTTATAGCCAAGTGCAGGCTTGCCCCAAGGAGTGCAAGGACCCGGACGGCCGACAGGTGATTTACCTTCACCACCACCGTGAGGGTGGTCATTAGGGTTCATTACAGAACCACGAACTGTTGGTCTCCAACCCATGTTACGCTTACGACCGGCTTTACCAATCTTAACATTTGCATGGTCAGTGTTACCAACAACACCAACTGTTGCCATACAATCTCTTGGTACATTTCTAAGCTCACCTGAAGGAAGTCTAAGAAGTGCATATGGACCTTCGAGAGCCATAAGCTGTGCGCTGTTACCTGCTGAACGAGCAAGCTGTGCGCCGTTTCCAGGATAAAGTTCAACATTGTGAACGATTGTACCAACAGGCATATCCTTAAGTGCAAGAGCGTTACCTGCTACGATGTCTGCGTTAGGACCTGCCATAACAGTATCGCCAACTTTAAGACCTTCAGGAGCTGTGATGTAGCTCTTTACACCGTCTTCATACTGAATAAGAGCGATATGTGCGCTTCTGTTTGGATCATATTCAATAGTCTTAACAGTTGCAGGCATATCAATCTTGTTTCTCTTGAAATCGATTACACGATATTTTCTTCTGTTTCCGCCACCACGATGACGAACTGTAATTCTTCCGTAAGAGTTACGACCTGACTTCTTATTGAGAGGCTCAAGAAGAGATTTTTCAGGAGCAACCTTTGAGAGTGAAGAATAATCAGTTACTGACATATTTCTGCGTGAAGGAGTGGTAGGCTTGTAATTCTTAATTGCCATTATTTTTCTCCTTTCCGGATAACTTTGCGAAAGGATGGCACCTTTCATACCTCATCATCCGAAATACTTTATGTTATATACTAATTATATATAGGTTGTGATTACATCATATCGTTGAAGAATTCAATTTCCTTTGAATCTTCTGTAAGAGTAACGATTGCTTTCTTGAACGAGTTCTTCTGTCCCTTCACGAGACCCTTGCGTGTGTAACGGCTCTGGCGCTTGCCAGCGTATACCATTGTGTTCACGTCAAGAACAGTAACGTTGTAGCGTGTCTCAATCTCCTTCTTGATCTGAAGCTTGTTTGCCTCCGGAAGCACGATGAAGCCATACTTTGTTTCTGCCTTCTTTGTGCGCTCCTGACCCTTTACCTTGTAGGTTTTAGCTACAGAAGACTTGTCTGTCAGTTTGGTCATCTTCTCAGTGACCAATGGTTTTACGATAAATGTCATGTCTGTTGCCTCCTATTATTTTGATAAGATTGAATCGATAGCCTTGAGCGAATTCTCTGTGATTACGAGCACCTCAGAGTTGAGAACTTTGTAGGCGTTCACTGCTGTTGCTGTCATTACTTCAGCGCGCTGCAAGTTACGTGATGACAAAAATACGTTTTTATTTACTTCTGGCAAAAGAAGGAGCATCTTTTTGCCCTCAACTTTAAGATTTTTAGTAATATTTACAAAATCTTTAGTCTTTGGAGCCTCCATTGTGAAGTCTTCGAGAACAACGATAGCGTTCTCCTGAGCCTTGTATGAGAGGGCTGACTTACGTGCGAGAGCCTTAACCTTCTTGTTGAGCTTGAAGCTGTAGTTACGTGGCTTCGGACCGAAAACGCGACCGCCACCAACGAGCACCGGTGAGTTGATATCACCGCGGCGAGCACCGCCGCCGCCCTTCTGGCGTCCGAGCTTGCGTGTAGAACCGCTAACCTCGCTGCGCTCCTTCGACTTTGCTGTGCCCTGGCGCTGGTTAGCGAGGTACTGCTTAACGTCGAGGTAGAGTACGTGATCGTTAGGCTCGATTCCGAAGATTGCGTCGTTCAGCTGAACCTTTCTACCGGTCTCCTGACCGTTGATATTTAATACGCTAACTTCCATTATTTCTTGATTAATACGGTTGAACCATTGCATCCGGCTACAGAACCCTTAACGAGAAGGAGATTGTGCTCCGGAATTACCTTTAACACTTTGAGATTCTGGGTTGTAACGCGGTCGCCGCCCATCTGGCCGCCCATGCGCATACCCTTGAATACCTTTGCTGGGTAAGAACAAGCACCGATAGAACCCGGCTTGCGTGCGCGGTCGTCCTGACCGTGTGTGCTCTGACCTACACCGCCGAATCCATGACGCTTAACAACACCCTGGAAACCTTTTCCCTTAGATGTGCCTACAATGTCAACAAACTCTGTGTCAGCGAAGAGCTCTACAGTGATAACATCACCGAGGTTGTACTCCTCGTCAAACTTGAACTCGGCCAAGTGCTTCTTAGGTGTTGTACCAGCCTTCTTGAAGGTGCCCATCATAGGCTTTGTGGTGTTCTTTTCCTTAGCTTCACCATAGCCCAGCTGAACTGCCTTGTAGCCGTCTGTTTCAACGGTCTTAACCTGTGTTACAACACATGGACCAGCTTCGATAACAGTGCACGGTACGTTCTTACCGTCGGCACTGAAAACGGATGTCATTCCGATTTTTCTTCCAATTAATCCTGGCATTTCAAATGAATATTAAAAATGAAAATTACTATACTTTGATCTCTACTTCTACACCGCTCGGGAGTTCAAGCTTCATGAGCGCGTCAACTGTCTTAGCTGTTGAGCTGTAGATGTCGATAAGACGCTTGAAGTCTGAGAGCTGGAACTGCTCACGTGATTTCTTGTTAACGAAAGTACTGCGGTTTACAGTGTAGATACGCTTGTGTGTAGGCAATGGAATAGGACCGCTAACGATAGCACCTGTGGCCTTAACTGCCTTCACGATCTTTTCAGCTGACTTGTCTACGAGCTTGTGGTCGTAGCTCTTCAGCTTGATACGAATTTTCTGACTCATAATTGTATTTAAAGTTTATAATGCAATTTAATGTGGCACGTTCAGCGTGATTATGGTCTCAACTTGGAGTGCTGAACAGCCGAAAAAAGGAGGTGGGGTACGTCGCTTAAGAGTCATTCGCTAAGCGACGCCCCATGTCCCTTTAGTTTTTATTTTGTCGGGAGCCGTTTGGGTGGCTCCCTACGCAATTGCGTGATTGGTTACACGAGGTCTGCGCGACCCTTTACTTCCTCGAGCACTGCCTTAGCGATAGCGCTTGAGAGAGGTGCGTGGTGATCGTACTCCATAGAGCTTGTTGCACGACCTGAAGTGATGGTACGGAGAGCTGTTACGTAACCGAACATCTCTGACAGAGGAACCTGAGCCTTTACGATGCGGGCGCCAGAGCGAGCCTCTTCCATGCCTTCTACCTGACCACGGCGCTTGTTCAAGTCGCCGATTACGTCACCCATGTTCTCCTCCGGAGTAACAACCTCTACCTTCATGATAGGCTCCATGAGAACCGGACCTGCCTTCGGGCAGCCGTTCTTGTAAGCGTTGAGGGCAGCGAGCTCGAATGACAACTGGTCAGAGTCAACCGGGTGGAACGAACCATCGGTGAGGACAACCTTAAGGCCAGTCATCGGATAGCCACCGAGGACACCAGTCTTCATGGCGTTCTCGAAGCCCTTCTGTACTGACGGGATGAACTCCTTAGGAATGTTACCGCCCTTAACCTCGTTGATGAACTGCAAGTCGCCTTCCTTGTAATCCTCGTCCTTCGGGCCGATTGTTACGATGATGTCAGCGAACTTACCGCGACCACCTGACTGCTTCTTGTAAACCTCACGGAGAGTAGTCGGCTTGGTGATTGCCTCCTTGTAGTTAACCTGCGGCTTACCCTGGTTACATTCTACCTTGAACTCACGCTTCAGACGGTCGATGATGATGTCGAGGTGAAGCTCACCCATACCTGAGATAATGGTCTGACCACTCTGCTCGTCGGTACGAACGGTGAATGTCGGGTCCTCTTCAGCGAGCTTAGCGAGACCGTTGTCGAGCTTAGCGATATCAGCCTGGCTCTTCGGCTCTACTGCGATAGAGATTACGGTATCAGGGAACGACATTGACTCGAGCACGATCGGGTGTGCCTCGTCGCAGAGTGTGTCACCTGTGCGGATATCCTTGAAGCCTACACCTGCGCCGATATCACCAGCGTCGATTGACTCCATCGGGATTTCCTTGTTTGAGTTCATCTGGAACAGACGGCTGATACGCTCCTTCTTGCGTGAACGCGGGTTGTAAACGTATGAGCCTGCAACTACCTTACCTGAGTAAACGCGGAAGAACACGAGACGGCCCATGAACGGGTCGGTAGCGATCTTGAACGCGAGAGCTGATGTCGGCTCCTCCTCAGACGGCTTGCGGTCTTCCTCTTCCTCTGTGTCAGGGTTTGTACCAACGATAGCTGCTGTATCGAGAGGTGAAGGAAGGAATGCGCAAACGTAGTCGAGAAGCGGCTGAACGCCCTTGTTCTTGTATGAAGAACCGAGAAGCATAGGAGTGAGCTCCATAGAGATAGTACCCTTGCGGATAGCTGCGATAAGCTCCTCTTCTGTGATCTCCTGGCCCTCGAGATACTTCTCCATGAGAGCGTCGTCAAAGTTGGCTGCGCTTTCAACCATCTTCTCGCGCCATTCGTTAGCCTCGTCAACGAGATCAGCAGGGATCTCCTCAATGTCGTACTCAGCGCCCATTGTCTCGTCGTGCCAGAGGATAGCCTTCATCTTGAGAAGGTCGACAACACCCTTGAAGTTCTCCTCAGCTCCGATAGGAATCTGAATAGGACAAGGGTTAGCACCGAGGATGTCCTTCATCTGCTGTACTGTCTCGAAGAAGTCAGCACCCGAACGGTCCATCTTGTTTACGTAGCCGATACGCGGTACGTTATATTTGTCTGCCTGGCGCCATACTGTCTCTGACTGCGGCTGTACGCCGTCAGCTGCAGAGTAAGTAGCAACTGCGCCGTCGAGTACGCGGAGTGAACGCTCCACCTCAGCGGTAAAGTCAACGTGTCCCGGGGTGTCAATCAAGTTAATCTTGTATGACTTGCCAAGATAGTTCCAGTTACATGTTGTAGCAGCTGAGGTGATAGTGATACCACGCTCCTGCTCCTGTGCCATCCAGTCCATGGTAGCAGCGCCGTCGTGAACCTCACCAATCTTATGAGTCTTACCTGTGTAGAACAGGATACGCTCAGAAGTAGTGGTCTTACCAGCGTCGATATGCGCCATGATACCGATGTTACGAGTCAAATGTAAATCGCGATTTGCCATTTTTCCTTTTACCTTATTATTATATTAGAATCTGAAGTGAGCGAATGCGCGGTTAGCCTCTGCCATGCGGTGCATATCTTCCTTACGCTTGTAAGCACCACCCTGGTTATTGAAAGCGTCCATGATCTCAGCAGCGAGCTTGTCTGCCATGCTCTTACCGCCACGCTTGCGTGCGAAGAGGATAAGGTTCTTCATAGAGATGCTCTCCTTGCGCTCTGCGCGGATCTCTGTCGGCACCTGGAAAGTAGCACCACCGATACGGCGGCTCTTTACCTCAACCTGCGGAGTGATGTTGTCGAGAGCCTGCTTCCAAATCTCGAGAGCTGACTTTTCCTCGTTCTGCATCTTAGCACCTACGGTTTCGAGTGCTTTGTAGAAGATTTCGTATGATGTATTCTTCTTACCATCATACATAAGGTGGTTTACAAACTTAGAGACCTTCTGGTCATTGAACTTCGGATCCGGAAGGATCACGCGCTTCTTTGGTTTTGCTTTTCTCATTTTGTTTGAAAAATTTCTGTCTGCGTGGGGCTGTTTCTTACTGTTCTTCAACGTCCTCTCTTGGACATTTACTCAACCTGTCTATTAACAATTCTCCAGCAAAACGTTTTTAAAATTTGTTTCGTCCGACAATTTTCAGATTACTTCTTTGCCTTAGGACGCTTAGCACCGTACTTAGAACGACGCTGTGTGCGGTTTGCTACACCTGCTGTATCGAGTGTACCGCGAACGATGTGGTAACGTACACCAGGAAGGTCCTTTACACGACCACCGCGAACAAGCACGATTGAGTGCTCCTGAAGGTTGTGACCTTCTCCCGGGATGTAAGAGTTAACCTCCTTTGAGTTTGTGAGACGTACACGGGCAACTTTACGCATTGCCGAGTTAGGCTTCTTAGGTGTTGTTGTGTAAACGCGAACGCAAACACCACGACGCTGAGGGCATGAGTCCAAAGCCGGTGACTTGCTCTTGTCTACGAGCACCTTTCTGCCTTTTCTTACCAATTGTGAAATTGTAGGCATGATTTTAATTTTTAATTTATATATTTTATTTTTCTATTGTCGTATTCCATAAAACCGCTCTATTACAAGCTGTTTTCGGGGTGCAAAGGTACAAACTTTTCTCGAAACTACCTAATATATAAAAACACAATCTCACTGCGAAATTAAAAATTTAATATGCGACAGGATATTTTAACAGACATTCACAATAACACGCAACCATTTTACGAATAGCAACCGAGGTTTATCCTAATTGAAACGCATGCGTAACATGCTGTTTGCAGTGGGGTTACACATTATATATATAATGGGCAGTGCATAGGGTCGTCAGTCTATCCCCTATCCCCTATCACAATGCAATCTGACGCTATTCGTAGTTGACCATTCCTATCTTCGGCAACTCTGCCATTATATCCATCTTCAGCATCAAGGGGAAGAACTGCATAAGATCGAACGCTTCCTTATTCTTGATTGTCTGTAGCACGTTCTTGTATGCTTCAATCCACTCGAAATCTTTAGGACTGATCTTTTTCAAATCAGGCAAGTTCTTCAAGACATCATCTATTTCTTTTTCGGTTTCAGAGTTCTCTCCCGACTTGTAGTTCCATTTACAATTCAGAGTTTTGCCATCCTTTCCGTCCTTTCCATACTTCTCCACAAGCTTTCCATAAGCAGTGCCAAAAGAGCGTTTCAGAGCATCGGTATGGTCGCACTCAAGTTCAAAACCGTCAGATTCCTTCAAAGACTTGAAGTACGACAAATACTTGCTATGCTTATCAGTATTGTCTTTCCATTTATTCATTTTATCAACAACGTTCTTCAACGCTTTTGGAAGCTTGTTCAGATGCTCTATAAGCATCAACTCCAGCGACCTCAAAAGAAACAAGTCCTTAGGAGTCAGCTTATTGTCTTTATGCGTTTTTTCAACATTCCTTTGCACCTCTACTATGCTGAGACGAAGATTGCCGACAACACTACTGAGCAAAGAGTCCATACGACACGAATTCGATACCAAGAACAACGGTTTGAAAATAAGGTTGTCATAGTCGGCTTCCATCACTCCGAGATTAATGGAACGCCTTAGAAGATGATCGTGTGCCACTCCAATCTCGATATTATAGTTTCTGAGCAGCAGACGCATCTCTGACGCTATTGCCGCTATCTGCGGACCTATATCCAAAACATAATCTTCTGGCGCAGTCTGAAGTTTCAGTATATGACTTTCAGAAGGATACTCCAGACGCTGTCCACCGCTTTGGTTCGCCTTTGAAAAGTATTTGCCAGCTGTGCTCAACACAACGACAAGATTACGATATTCATGTCGCGCAAGGTCTTCAAACCTGCTTTTCTGATCCTCTATAGACACATTTCTCGTATTGCTTTCCGTGAGACTTTGAGAACGGTATGCTCTGAACGTATACCAAAGCGAGAAAAGCGCCAAGACCGTAGCAACAATGCCATAGAAATTGAAGTCGTTCCAAAAGAAGCTCACCCTGCCGTCTGACTCCTTATAGTCGGGCACCATTTTAGAGGGTATGCAACTCTCCCACTTGTCTGAGAGGCACAGCACTAACACGCATAGAACAATCACAAGGACTACACTTGCCACGATGGGTATCAAGTATGCAGGTATCCTTGCAAGGAAAGACCCAACTAAATTGAATATCTCCTTTACTTTACCACGAATCTTTTCTCTCATATACAAATAGGTTGTTCAGTTATGTTTTGCGTAGACCTCTCTTCCCAACTCGTCAGTCGTCAGCGTCGGTGCGAAGCGCATCCATTTTCCGACAAAAATCAGCGAAGAGAGGATAATACTTGTTTATTATAGTGTCAACAAGAACGTCTATCACGGAGCCTTCATAATTGTGCGCAGCATCCGAACGACTCTTTATCATGTCCATCCACGACTGCCCGTCGCTTATAAGGCTCATTTCGAAAGCTTTGCGTGTAGCGTCGCGCGAGCCTCCGATGCCGTCGAAGCCTTGATACTCGGCATACGCCTTCATGAGTTTCCACGAGAGTTCGTGTGTGAACTCAAATCGCTGTACAAGTCCGTCGCGCTCAAACTCGTTGAGCGCCCGCTTTTTGCTGGCGCCGACTATCTCGGCGAGGCGGGCGAGTGCCTTATGATAGCTGTCAAGACGTTGTTCCAAACGCGGAATGTTAATCATATACTGCTGTTTTGCGTGCTAAGTTACTACTTTTCCTTGAAAAAGAAACATGGAACAACTACAAAATCATTCGCCATTATACGATAAGCAATAATTCGCCCTATCAAGGTCGGCACAATTCAAGAAAAACTTTCCGTCGCAATAGTCACGCTCAACAAGTTGTTCCGGGGTAAAATTGCGTAGAGTTTCCGGCTTAAAGACAAAGATAAAGAGTTTCTGATTAAGAAGGGATATATCATGATCAACGAACATTCCAAAGAACGTGTTTTCGTTCGGCGGTACCGTATCATAGTACTGAACGCTATAAGCGAAAAATTCACTCAACGTAAGAGTTTTTTGTCTAGGCGAATTACGAACTGTTCCCAGCAATATCGTATCACTTGTATTGTTACGGATGCATACCGTTCTGTAATCAATATCATCGCACGTTGTTGCTGTGAGCGTGATATACAGAAAACACATGATTGTGTAAATGAATAGTTTCTTCATTGGTTTAACACATAAATTTAAATAGTTGAAAGATAAAGCCCACACAGAACGTTTCGCTTTGGGACTAAACATTATATCTTGTTTATACGAACTCTGATAAGACATGGCAAAAATACAAATTAAATCTGATAAGCTCACCCTTTTGGAGGGATATTTTCTGAACAAGGAGCAATTTGACAACCTCGTGAAGGAAAGGAACGTGTCTTCGATGGTTACTACTTTTGCATGGTAAACGCACATTTTTAATGATGCAAAAGCTCAAGTTCTTTCATCGTGCTCCGAACGGAATCTGATCGGACGGCGGACGGAATCCGATCGGACGGCGGACGGAATCCGATTGGGCGGCGGACGGAATCCGATTGGGCGGCGGACGCGAACGGTGGAAAATGTTGAGGGTTATGGCGCAGAGAGCGAGAAGGAACGGACTATCCGTAGGAGGCTACGGCATTAGCTTTCCGCTACGCGCTGCTTTAGCACGTCGTTGACATCAAAAAAGGCGCAACTCCCTTGCGGGAATTGCGCCTATATGCATATCGGCTCATGCTGTCTGCTTCAGGAAGCAGACGGAGAGCTAACGAGTGCGTTGATTAAGCCTCCGGGTTGTTGAACGGAGTAGCTGTGCGAGGCTGCTGTGCCTCCGGCAGGTTGATCTTGCCGAAGTTCTGCTCGTACTTCTGGATGTTGTCGTTCAGGGCCATGAGCAGACGCTTTGCGTGCTCCGGAGCCATTACGACGCGGCTGCGTACCTGCGGCTGCTGCATACCGGGGAGCATGCAAGTGAAGTCGAGGATAAAGTCGCTTGAAGAGTGTGTGATGAGTGCGAGGTTAGCGTAAACGCCTACACCGATTTCTGGCTTCAGTTCGATCTGAAGACCCTGGGGCTGCTGGTTCTTGTTTTCTTCCATTTTTGTTATTTTGTTTAAGTTATTAATTATGTGTTTTCCTTTTGTATCTGCAAAGATACGGTTTTCATTTGGGTCGTGCAAATTATTTTTCAGAAATCTGCGCGCGCCATATCTCTATGCTGTTGATGATGTTCTGCCAGAGTATGTAGCATCCGGGTCCTACGGCGGAGAGTGGCGAGAGGTAGGTGCAGGCTATCCAGATGGCGAAGGCGGTGTTCTTCTGTCCGAGTCCCTGACCGGCGTTGACGGTCTCGCCGAAGCGTCTGCCGATGGTTCTGCCGCAGGCGAACTGGAAGATGCAGAGCAGGAGCGAACCGGCGGCGATGAGGAGCAGGAAGCGGAGCGTGGTGTCGGCGTGGAAGATGTTCTTCATCGTGGTGCCGGAGACGATGAGCAGCGAGCATCCCCAGAGATAGTAGGAGAGGTCTTTGACGCTGACGATGCGCTGGCAGAGGCGCTTGGCGTGATGCTTCACGACGTAGGCGAGCAGCATCGGCACGACGAGCACCGTGAACACCTTATATAATATAAGCGAGAAGGCGGCGAGGAAGTGCATCTCGCGTCCGCCGTCGAGGAGCGGGAAGCAGACGGGTATCATGAGCGCCGTGATGAAGTTGGAGATGAAGGTGTAGGTGGTCATCTCCTCGAGGTTGCCGCCCAGCTTCTGCGTGACGACGGGCGCGGCAGAGGCGCACGGACTGATGATGCACGTGAGGAGGGCTTCGGCGAGGATGAGCTGGTTGCCCTTCAGAGAGAAGGCTATGACGGCTGCCATCACCACGCCCACGCCGAGCAACTGGAAGGCGCCGAGCCACCAGTGCCAAGCCACGGGGCGCAAGCGGCGAAAGTCGACCTTGCAGAACGTGACGAAGAGCACGAGGAACATGAACATGGGGAGCAGGGCGTCGAACACGGGCGCTGCGCAGGTGGCGAACGTGTCGAGCTGCGGCACGAGCGCGAATATCATATAAACGACACATCCCGTGGCGATGGCTACGGGCAGCGTCCAGTCTTTCAGTAAGCGTATGAGTTGCATTATCGTCGGGTTTTGTTATACGGAGCAAAAGTAGCGAAAATATATCAGATAGTGTGGGTTGTTCGCAATAATTTCGTAATTTTGTACGCATGAACGTAAAAATCGACAACTCATGGCGCAAGCATATCGGAGCGGAGTTTGAGAAGCCCTATTTCGCTCAGCTCACCGACTTCGTGCGCCAGGAATATTCCACGACGGCGTGCTATCCGCCGGGTTCGCTCGTCTTCAACGCCTTCAACCTCTGTCCGTTCGACGCGGTGAAGGTGGTGATTATCGGTCAGGACCCGTACCACGAGCCGGGTCAGGCGCAGGGTCTGAGCTTCTCTGTGCCGGCAGGCGTGCCTTTCCCGCCGTCGCTTCAGAACATCTTCAAGGAGATACAGCTCGACCTCGGAAAGCCTATCCCGCCGACGGGCGACCTGACGCGCTGGGCTGAGCAGGGCGTGCTCTTGCTGAACGCTACGCTCACGGTGCGTGTGCATCAGGCGGCGAGTCATCAGCGTCACGGCTGGGAGCAGTTCACAGATGCCGCCATCAGCGCGCTCAGTGCCGAGCGCGAGCACCTCGTGTTCATTCTCTGGGGCGGCTATGCGCGCTCCAAGAAGCAGCTCATTGACCGCAAGCGCCATCTCGTGCTCGAGTCGGTGCATCCCTCGCCGCTGTCTGCCAACCGCGGCGGATGGTTCGGCAACCACCACTTCTCGCTCTGCAACGCCTATCTGCGCGAGCATGGCGAGCAGGAGATCGACTGGTAACACGCTCTGCTGAAATATTCTCCCACAGATTTCACGAAATCCATAGAAGAAGTTGCTGAAAGAATTCTCCCACGGATTTCACAGAATTCACGGAAGAGATTGCTGAAAGTATACTCCCACAGATTTCACCGATCAACACAGATGGGTTCTTTCAGGGGGTGCACTTGTCTCCGCTCGGCTTTGCCGCTTGCCAGAGCAAGAAGTGCACCAACAAAGCAAAAAAGGTACCAATGAAGCAAGATGTACACCAACAGAGCAGATTGATGCGCCTACAGAGCAAGATAGGTTCTTTCAGGGGGTGCACTTGTCTCAAGTGCACCAACAAAGCAAGATGTGCAACAACAGAGCAGGTTGGTGCACTTGAGACAAGTGCACCCCCTTGAAGGCAGCATCTGTGAAAATCTGTGCAATCTGTGGGAGAATATACAGCAAGAAGATTCTGTGAAAATCTGTGCAATCTGTGGGAGGCATTTCACTGCAAGAAGAGTGCAATCCGTGGGAGGCATTTCACAGCAAATAGAAATAATCATTAAGAAACAAGATAGAAATATGATACTCGACATTGACAACATACTCGTTTCATCCGACATTATCACCGAGCAGTTCTGCTGCGACCTCGACGCCTGCAAGGGTATCTGCTGCGTAGAAGGCGACGCCGGCGCACCCGTCACACTCGAAGAGATCGGCGGCATAGAAGACGCGCTCGACACCGTGTGGGGCGACATGTCGGCACAAGCACAAGCCGTGGTCGACAAGCAGGGCGTGGCGTACACCGACCGCGACGGCGACCTCGTGACAAGCATCGTGGGCGGTAAAGACTGCGTCTTCACCTGCTACGAAGGCGACTGCTGCCTCTGCGCCTTAGAGCGTGCATACCGCGCCGGCAAGACCAGCTTCATCAAGCCCATCTCGTGCGCACTCTACCCTATCCGCGAGAAGCGCTTCGCCAACGGCACCGTGGCGCTCAACTACAACCGCTGGGACGTGTGCAAGGACGCCGTGAAGAAAGGTCGCGAACTCGGGTTGCCAGTATACAAGTTCCTCGAAGGTCCGCTCACCAGACGCTTCGGCAAGGAGTGGTACGCGTCGCTCTGCGAGGTGGCAGACCACTTCGACGAATGCAACACGTCGGCTACTTAGCATAACATAGTAGCGCTCAACACATTACTAAACCGCACTTTCTTTCTGAGACATCTGCGTACACAAACGGTGTGCGTTAACATAAAAGATGTTAATAATATGTTAAGTCGGCGCTTGAACAAGTTTTCGAGCGTCGACTTATTAAATATTATTAGTAATTTTGCTGCAAATTGTTTTTTCAGTATAAAATCAAACACACATGTCAAACAAATGGTTCGCGCGATTGGTAGCCATTGTGGCGGTGCTTGTGACAACCACGCCATCTAATGCGCAGCGCGTAAATGTAAAAACGAACGCCTTATATTGGGCTGTAGCGGCACCCAACCTCGGGCTTGAATTCAGGATTAATCGTCATGTGACGTTCAACCTCGAAGGCGTTGTCACCCGCACCAAGTTTAACAACGGCAAATACGACTTCAAGGGATTCGGAGTAGAACCCGAAGTACGCTACTGGTTCAGTGCACGTCCTCAGGCTGCTCACTTCGTGGGCATAGCCGCAGTAGCAGCAAACTACGACTTGAAGTTCAAGCAGAAGCGACACGACGGCGATGTTTTCGGCGGTGGCGTCACCTACGGCTACAGTTTCGTGCTCAGTCGCCACTGGAGTATTGAGACAACACTCGGCGTGGGTCTGGTATACCGCCAGGAGAAGTTCTCGAGAAACGACGCTCAGCGTGCAACACTCGACAAGCCGAACGTCGAAACCGTCAACTTCGCTCCGATAAAGGCAGGCGTCAACTTCGTCTACATTATTAAATAGTACAAAACAAACTCAACTGAAAGTTAAAGCTAACTACTAAAAACGGCGTTTCGCGATATGTCCGCCGACGGACAAGAGACGCTGCAGAAACTGGTTTATATACGAATAAGTTTAGATTAGAGGGTTTTATAAGCAACTTCATTTTAAAGTTTGAAAGCAAAGAGTTATGAATTCAGAAAACATAGCAACACACTTTAAGCGGGTGGCACTCACACTCGCAGCCCTGCTATGCCTCGCACTCGGTGCGCAGGCTCAGGAAGTGGTGCGCCTTACGGGTCGCGTAGTGTCCAAGCAGACCGGCGAACCGCTCATCGGCGTGAATATCACCGACACCAGATTACGCCGCGCGCTCGCCGTAACCGACGAGGACGGACGCTTCTCAATGAACACGCACGTAGGCACTCAGCTGCGCTTCTCCATGATTGGCGCCGAGCAGGAAATGGTGAAGGTGAAGAACGACAAGTTCCTCACGGTGAAGCTCGACGAGGACGACGTGCAGCTCAAGGAGGTTGAGGTGAAGACAAAGCGCATCACCGACCGCATCATGCCCGAGCCTACGGATATCGAGGTGAAGGGCAACTGGCTCTATGTACGTACGCGTGTTCGTGTGCCGAAGCAGATGTTCCAGCACGACCGCCGACTCGTTGTGCAGCCTATATTGAATAATGTGACAGAGAACAAGCTCACGCTGATGCGCCCGATGGTGTACGACGCCAAGGAGTATCACAGAACGCAGGACCGCCTCTACAACTTCAACATGAACAGCGAGACTGCCGGCGACCCACTTGCAAAGCACGTCACCGTGAAGAGCAGCGCCACACGCGAGAAGGGTCAGGCTAACGACATCATCGGCTACAGCGACTCTATCTTCGTGAAGAACCTCAAGGCAGAATACTCTTGCGACGTGTACATGGCTATCGAGGACTACACGCACATCATCTACCGCGACACTACCATCATCGCTCGCGGAACGGTCAATCCGCTGCGCTGGCTCGACTGCTCGCTGCTGGGCAAGCCGCTCACCGACGCATCCTACTACCCCACTCCCGAGAAGCAGATGCGCGACAGCAAGGGTAACATCAACCTGAAGTTTCTCATCGGCAAGGCAACGCTCAACACCGACGACCCGCACAACGATATAGAGATTGAGAAACTGCGCCAGCAGATTGACGCCATACGCGCCGACAAGGACGCTACAATCCAGTCGCTCTCGCTCGAAGGTATCGCTTCGCCTGACGGTCGCTACAACTTCAACCAGGATCTTGCACGCCAGCGTATGGACTTCGCGCTGGGATATATACGCGAAAAGCTGCCCGAGAATCTGCGCAGCGGCATCGAGTTCAGCAGCAAGTCGTCGGTAGCTCCCTGGAGCGAGGTGGTTGCTCTGCTGCGCCGCGACTCGCTCTTCAGCGAAGCCGACCAGGTGCAGAGCATCATCAACCGCAGCAGCAACATCGACGTGCAGAGCGCAAGAATACGCCGTCTGCCGTTCTTCAGAAGTGTGCTTGAGGCACGCTATCTGCCGAAGCTCCGCCAGGTGAACTACGTGATGAACTACACAATCTTCCGCCAGCTCACGCTCGACGAGATTCGCAATCTCTACGCTGCCGACTACAAGAAGCTCACTCGCTACGAGTTCTTCACACTCTACCGCAGCGAGAACAACGCCGTAAAGCGCGACACCATCATACGCCAGGCTCTGGAGATGTATCCTTCGTTCATGATTGCAGCCAACGACCTCGCAGCCGATCTTATCAACCGCGGCGAGTCTGACCCGCAGCTGCTCGAGCCGTTCGCAGGCGAGAAGGCACCGGCTACGGTTAACATCAACCACGCCATCGCATTGCTTCAGAACCGCCAGTTCGCTGCCGCCGACGAGTGTCTTTCGTACGTGCCCAAGACCGAGGAGTCAGAACTGCTGCACGCCATCAGCGGCGTGCTCAACGGACGCTACGACGAGAACTACAAGACGGTGGCTGCCACGGGCAAGCGCAACGAATTGCTCATGATGCTCGCCATGAAGCGCAACAAGGAGGCTCTCAAGCTGAGCCGCGAGTTGCCCGACGACGAGGCGCTCACCCACTACCTGCGCGCTGTCTGCCTCAACCGCGCCGACGACGCCGTGGGAGCATACGAAGAGCTGAAGCGCTCGTTCGAGATGAACCCGTCGCTCGAGAAGGTTGCGCACACCGATGGAGATGTTAACGATTTGTTGTTAGAGCAGAAGAAATAAGGAGGGAAAAGAGTTATGAACAATATAAGAAAAGCGATTGTGGCTGCCTTCATGGCTTGCGCCTACGTCGCAACAGCAAACGCACAGATTGAAGGCAGTGCGCTCAACTATATGCTGCAGCGCCCGCGCGTTGCAAAGAAGTGGAAGCAGAAGACTTACTTCGACCATCTCTTCGTAGACGCAGGCCTGGGCACCAACATCATGGGAACACGCCACCCTGAGTTCGGACTTACCGCCGACTTCAACATCGGCGACTGGTTTACTCCTGAGCACGGCGCACGCATCAACATCAACGGAGGCAAGTGGAGCACACGCGGACTGAAGGCTAAGTATCTTGACCTCAGCCTCGACTACCTGCTCAATATCACAGCCATCGCTCAGCCCGGCACCTACTACGAGACAAAGCGCTTCGAGGTGTACGGCATCGCAGGTTTCGACCTCGCCACATCTCACTGCAAGAACATTACTAAATACGGTATGGGCATACATATCGGCTTGCGCGGACAGTATGCTCTGAGCGACAATTTCTATACCTACCTCGAGTCGCGCTACGGCTTGATGGAGGACCAGATTTCGCAGCAAATGACATGGCACGGCTACCGCCCGTTCACTACGCTCACTATGGGCTTGGGCTATCGCCTGCCGTTTGTTCGCAAGAATTATGAAGACCCTGAACGTGGCAAACACAGCATCTGGGACGGCGTCTTCGTAGGCGGAATGGTTGGTCCGGCAACGCTTTCCAACGCTCACAAAGCCACTTGGGGCGACTTCCTCGGCGTTCGTCAGGCAGCAAGTGCCGGCAAGTGGTTTGGACCGTATCACGGTGTGCGCTTCACGCTCAGCTCTACAACTATCCGCCCCGACAACCAGTGGCGCACAAAGGCACTCAGCTCACAGTTCGAGTACCTTCTCAACCTAAACAACCTCATCGGCGGTGTCGATCCAGAGCGTTACGTATGGATCAATGCGCTGGCAGGTTTCAGCTTCAACCGTTCTTCCGACCGCATCGACGGCATCAAGAGCAGCTGGGGCTTCAGCGGAGGTCTGCAGGGCAACATACGCCTTTCGCGCGGACTCGCGCTCGTTATCGAACCGCGTGTCGACTCTTACACCAAGAACTTCATGCAGCAGGACCGCGTCTTCAAGAAATGGAGCGTGATGCCGTCGCTTCTCGCCGGCTTCATGTACACCTATCATGACAGATACGCCATCGAGCGCCGCGAAGCAGGCATCCACGGCATACCCAAGGCGTCTATAAGCATCGCCGGAGGTCTGGCTTCTACGTCTACAAAGATGAAGCAGACCGACTACTGGATGCCGGTTGCACGCATCAGCTACACCAAGTGGTCGGCAGCTTCGCACGGCGTGCGTTTCAGTCTCGACGGAACGATGCAGCGCCGCATCGAGGACAAGCGCTACTCTAAGGCTGTAGGCGCGTTCGACTGGCTTGCTGACCTCACCGCTATGAACTATGGCACGGAGAACACCAAGTGGCTCTCAATACGTTCTGTCATCGGTTTCGCTGTCGGCGCCGACTACGGCGGCCACAAGTCGTACTTCTCTGCCGACGTTCACGCCGGTGCGCAGGGTCGCATCCGTCTTTCAAGCACTACGGGTCTGTTCATCGAGCCGCAGATGGCTTACGAGCTGTCAGACCGTTTCATGCACCGCAACTGGGGTCGTGTGACGCCGCGCGCTCTCGTCGGTCTCGACTACACGATGAACCGCGACAAGGGCTCAAGCGACCTTAAGGAGGCACCCGAAGAGAAGAACTTCATCACTATCGGCGGTGGCGCCGGATTATTCTCGGGCAGCTTCAGCGAGTTGCACGCTCAGCACAAGCTCACATATAACGTGCAGGCTGGCTACGGCCACTGGTTCAATGGCGTGCATGGTGTGCACGGCAGCGTGAGCGAGACATTCGCCAAGCGCGGTGCAAACGGACTCAGCTACACCGACCACATCACAGCCGTTACAGCCGACTATATGATGAACATGCGCAACGCCATCACGGGCGAACAGAGCGACGACCGCTTGTTCCAGGTGACGGGTATGCTTGGCGCACAGCTCAGCGTAAACTCGTGCGACATGCACAAGACGAAGGTTGTGCCGGGCGTACACGCAGCTATCCAGGCTGGTTTCCGCTTGAGCCGCCACTTCGAGATATACGCAGAGCCGGCAGCGGTGGTACACGCCAAGTCGATCGACCAGGTGAAGGATCAGGAGCCGGCTAACGGCGAGCTGAAGTTCAGCATCGGTACGAAGTTACACTTCTAACAATTAGTAATTATTAATTTTTAATTATTAATTGGTTGGTTGAAACCGTTAATTATGCCTTCATAAGAATATAAAGCATACTTGATAATCAATCAACCAATTAAAAATTAATAATTAAAAATCAACAATTAACACATGCCAATTAATAATTAAAAATTAATAATTACAAATTAAAAAAACGGTTACGAAAGGAGACAGTTCCTTTCGTAACTTCATTAATTATTCATATCTTTGCGATTGGTTACGGCGGTGGGCGGAAAAGCCTCAGCCATTCAATCTACTAACTATTAAACGAACCCTTATGAAACAGAACAATTCTAAACGCAAAGCGCTCATCCCGAGCGGTATCTGGTGCATCACCAGCGTAGTAGTGCTCTTCGGCTATCTGGGTATGGTGATGGGTGTGCCCAACATGCTCAACACCATCATGCGCACGGCGCACGACCTGCTGCTCAACACCGTATTCTATCTGATGAGCATCTGCGTGATAACCGGCGCCATAGGCAGGGTGTTCGTAGAGTTCGGCGTGGTTACGCTGCTCGAACGCACGCTGCGACCGCTGATGCGACCCATCTTCAACCTGCCGGGCGTGACGTCGCTTGGCGCCGTGATGACGTTCCTCTCCGACAACCCCGCCATCATCTCGCTTGCGCACGACAAGCGCTTCGCAAGCTACTTCAAGAAATACCAGTTCATCTCGCTCACCAACTTCGGTACGGCGTTCGGCATGGGTCTGCTCGTCATCGTGTTCATGGCGAGTCAGGGCTACTACGCCGCTCCGCTCATCGGTCTGCTCGGCGCCTGCTTCGGCTGCGTCTGCTCTACGCGCCTCATGCAGCGCTTCGTGCTGAAGGCTTATCCGCAGTATGCCACGGAGGACGCCGTGTCGAAGGAGGACATAGAGGAAGAAGAGAAAGAGGAAAGCACGCAAGAAGAGAAGACCGTATTCATACGCCTGCTCAACGCCATGCTCGACGGCGGACGCAGCGGCGTTGAAGTGGGCATAGCCATCATCCCCGGCGTGCTCATCATCTCTACGTTCGTGATGATATTCACGTTCGGTGCGTCTGCCGACGGCTCGTACACAGGCGCCGCCTATCAGGGTGTGGAACTGCTGCCGTGGCTTGCCAACAAAATCGACTTTGTGTTCGAGTGGCTCTTCGGCTTCCACGACCCGCACCTCGTGGCGTTCCCCATCACGGCGCTCGGCGCAGTGGGCGCTGCGCTCAGCCTGATACCCAACTTCATAGCGCACGGCTGGATTGACGGCAACGCCATCGCCGTCTTCACCGCCATCGGCATGTGCTGGAGCGGCTTCCTCAGCACTCACACCGCCATGCTCGACTCGCTCGGCTATCGCGACCTCACGCCGAAGGCTATCCTCGCCCACTTCTGCGGCGGACTCGTCGCTGCCATCACCGCCCACTGGATGTTCTTCCTCTACTCGCTGGCGGTGGGATAAAACTTGCAAAACAAATAACAAACAAGGCTGGCAGATCGGCTCACACGCCGAATCTGCCAGCCTTTTAACCATCCGACCATACGCAATGCGTAAGTCGGTGTGCTCTTTTAATTTAACAGTATCAGTCTAGTTTATCTTTTTTTTATATTGCTGTCCGCTAAAACTTTTCATACAAAATAAATTAGGGCTGACACTTCT
>ENA-ORMX01000998-ORMX01000998.1-human-gut-metagenome-genome-assembly--contig:-NODE-998-length-19970-cov-18.517399_pt1 | contig 19970 bp, 20 predicted proteins | sample MGYA00242108_ERZ509007 | MGnify/ENA primary metagenome ERZ509007 (study PRJEB26280, sample SAMEA2338745) | human gut metagenome | biome: human gut; feature: human-associated habitat; material: faeces...
TATATCAACGCTCTTCAGACACGTGATGTTATTATTGTTCCAGGAATTGGCAATACAAAACTTGATAATGAAGCAATGAGTCATTTTATTGCTTTATATCCAGATTATAGAGGAAGAATTTATCAAGTTCAGATGAAAGAATTTATCGAGAAATGGGATGGAGCTTTGAATTGTTGTTCATGGACAATTAGTGAAGATATGTCTAAATTACATCACGATATAGAGAATGATAAAAGATATAATTCTATAATAGAGAAGTATCAGAAAGACTCTAATAGTGTATGCTTTGATGAAATCCGATTCCTTGGTGACTATTATCCTAAAAAACTAGAAAATGATAATAGGGAATTGAATCGTTTGTACTATGGTTATTAATACATAGTGGTTAGGTTGTGGGTAGTGTAAACAGAACTGTGTCACGGCTCTGTTTACACTACCTATTCCCATCAGCAGCATACAATTATACAGTCCTTTCCCTCCCATCTTCCAGACGATGATGCCGTCTGCTCTTGGCTTCATCATCAGGAAGATATGGTAGATATCCTCATCAACTCGATTTTATACCTATTGAGGTATTTTTTTCAATTTCCTTTCTTTTATTCATAGAAATATATTAATTTTGTGCAGATTAATTGACTTCGTGTATTCGTACACTTAGTTTCAATCGATTCATGCCTCAGTTCACGCCGAGCCTTTTACGGGTATTTATACTTTAAACAAAGGAGAAAGGGTGGGTAGAGGCACGACATAATTAAGGCGTTTACTTGACGCTCTGTTTGAGACAGCTTGGAATCTCGCAAATTCAAAGTCATTATAGTCTTGAACTTAGCAACGGTAGATGTCCCGGGTGTGATTATATCATTCCTGTGTGGTTCTCTGTAAGCCATCATTGTACCCTTATAGGTGCAGTGCGTGGTTGTGTACACAGACCTCATGGGTAGGATTATCATATCGGCGTGGGCTCTGACGTTGTCTGTTCGACTATAATAGGCAATGCGAGAGCCTCAAGCTGTGGAATGGACAACAGGTTGGTTCTCCACGCTTTTTTTGTGCCAGAATAATAACCTAATCAGAATGATAACCCTACATTGTTCAGGAGAAAGCAATGTGCCAAAATAAGTCTATTATGGCTACAGGATTTTTGTATCTAAACACTCGCAACGAACTGATTCGCCTTGACTGTTCCAAGATTGTGTACATGGAGGGTGATGGCAACTATACCAACATTGTGCTTGTCAACAAACAGAAGGTGGCTGTCTGTATGAATCTCAGCAACATGCAGCAGTTTATCTCTGAGAGCTTGCGTGAGCGTGCCTCTATTTTTGCACGCATAGGTAAGCGTTTCATCGTAAATCTCAACTTTATATATAAGGTGCAACCTCTGCTGCAAAGCCTTGTTGTGACCGATGGTGTTCACTTCACCTTTCAACTCGGTATATCGAAGGAAGCACTCAAACAGCTAAAGGACATTCTCGTCGGACGGGTTCCAGACCGAACTCAAATCAATGTAGGATAAAATCAAAAACGATGGAAATTATAATAGGAAGAGAAGAAGGCGCACGTCGTCTACATTGTATTGTTGGTGGACGTGAATTCAATATAGGTCAGGCTGGCGCAGTGCCATTGTCTGTAAGTCGTCGGCATTGCAAGATTTCAGTCAATGGAAGCAATATCAGCATAGAGAACATAAAGGCGCAGAACGTAACCTTTGTAGACGGCAATCAGGTAGTCAGCAAAGGTATCACCTCGAACAGCCGTGTGCAGTTAGGCGAAGAGCGATTTCTTGTACCTCTGCAGCAGATACTGCAACTGGCTGGTGTCTCAGCTGCCAACGGAGTAGATCCGCAAAAAGAGGCACCGACATTCTCGTTGAAACCCATGAAGGCTGTGTGGGAGGAATACGACAACCGCAGGATGAAGATACAGAACGATGCTGCAAAATCTGCGAACAAACAACGTCTGCAAGGTCTATTCTCCATGTTTGGTATGTGTCTCGGCTTTATTCCTGGCATAGACCCTGCAATACGCATTATCATCATTGTTGCCGCTTTGTCCATAGGTATATATTTCTTTATAAAAGGAAGCGTCACTGCAACCGTTCAACAACAGTTGCACGACCTCGACGATGAGTATGCCAGGAAGTACAAGTGTCCTAATCCTGCTTGTGGAAGACCATTTGGTGCGATACCGTACCGCAACATCGAGTACAATAAGCAGTGCTTGGCTTGTGGTTGCAAGTACACCCACTGACATTTTGTGTAATAATCGGGACGTTTCATACAGAATGCCGATTTTCTCATGGTATTGAGGTTGAATAAGCATAATTTTGCAGCATCAAAATAATGATTTAAAAACTTTAAAAGCTATTGATATGAACAACGAAGAAACAATCGTCATGAAGCCGCAGAACAATAAGGCAGAACAGCCACAAAGCGTAGAGACTGTTGATAAGAAGTCGAACAAAGGCAAGAAAGTAGTCGCTACGGCAGCCGCCTCAATTGTGGGCGGTGTAGTCGGTGGTGGTGCTGCTTATGCTGCTACGGAAATGCTCCATAGCAAGGAAGAGGCAGAGGAGCAGAAGCCTGAGGAAGAAGCTGTAGCAGCGGAGAAGCCTGCTGCAGCAGTCGTTGACGAGCCTCAAAAGGAGCAGTCTGACGAACCCCAAAAGGAGGAAATTGTATCCAGAGTAGACGATGAAGAAGGTGGCGAACCCGACTATACTAATCACAATGGTGCTAACCCCGTAACACAAAATCCCGAAGTGCAGGCTACGGTTGACGACACCAGTGGCGGCAATGCCCATGAGGTGCAGGTGTTGGGCATGTACGAAGCGCAAGGCGAGGACGGACAACCCATGCAAGCGGCTATACTGACCAACGGCCATGAGGTAGCTGCTGTTGTGGATTTAGACGGTGATGGTGTAGCAGACGTACTTGCTGTGGACGAAAACTATAACCAGCAGATAGATGAAGGCGAGGTGTACGACCTTTCAAACGATAATGTACATATGGCGGATTATCAGGATTTGTATATGGCGCAACAGCAACAGATACAGATGGATCAGGAGCAAAATACATTTGCCTATAACGCTAGCGATGACCAGCCGGATTACAACAATGATGCCGATTTGTCATATGTATAAAGTCACGCAGATACTACTCTTATCGGTAGTGCTTGCCTTGCTGCCATTATCAGTCCAAGCGAAGATTTATCTTTTGTCTGTCGGCATATCCGACTATCCTGGCACACGGAACGACCTCCGTTTGCCGCACAACGATGCAGCCACAATGCAGTGGCTCTACAAGGAGAACAAACAGGCAAAGGTCTGCTTGCTGATGAACGATAAGGCAAAGGTGGCTACCGTGAAGAAGGCTCTGCAAAAGATGGTTTCTGTAGCAACTGCCGACGACATCGTTGTGATATTCTTCAGCGGTCACGGGGTTAAAGGCGGATTTGTCTGCTATGACGGTTTCCTGTATTACGATGATATCTATACGGCGATGGCATCGTGCAAGAGCAAAAACAAGATGGTGTTTGCTGACGCTTGTTTCGCAGGAGCTATACGCCAGGGTAAGAGCAACGCCAATGCGAGTTCAAACAGTGTCAATAAGGGCAATGTGATGTTCTTCCTCTCCAGTCGCAGCAACGAGAAGTCAATCGAGAGACCAGGTATGACAAATGGCTTCTTCACTTACGCCTTGCAGCATGGATTGCGAGGAGGTGCAGACAAGAACCGAGACCGCATAATTACGGCAAAGGAGCTGTTCGACTATGTTAGCGAAAAGGTGAAGAAAAACTCTGGCAACCGTCAGCATCCCGTGATGTGGGGCAAGTTCTCCGACGACATGCCCGTGATGAAATGGTGAGACCAATATAAACAGAACAACAATGAATGAGATAAAGATAAAATGTCCTACTTGCGGCAAGGTGCTCCGTTTGAAAGATGTACCAAACATCAATGCGGCGTTTTTCACCTGCCCCGTATGCAAGGAAAAGCATATCGTTGGCAAGTGTCAGCGATATGTGGAACAGCCGAAGCCTATCGCTTCTTCGGGTGATGAAACCCAGTATGGAGGTGGTTTTGTGCAGCAATCGGAAGGCGATGAAACACGGATAGGTCCACAACCTCAAAATGGTGGTGGAGATGAAACACGAACAGCCTCCGCTTCATGCCCTACGGTCGGTGTACTTGTGGACAATACGGGTAGTACATATGCGTTGCGTTTAGGTATTAACACTATAGGACGTAGTGCAGCTTCGTCGACAGCAACTATACAGATAGCCACCAACGACCGCACCATGAGCCGAAGCCATGCCGTGATAGAAGTGAGCCATGCAGGAGGGAAGACAATTCACATTCTCAGAAATGGAGCGAACAAGAATCCGTCCTATATGAACGGAGTACTCATCGGACAACAAGACCAACTGGTGCTCAACAATGGTGATCGTATAAAGATGGGTAGCACAGAACTGACATTCAAAAAGTAACAGTATATGAAATTCAAGATTAAAGCATACAACCTGCAGGAACTTGGACAAAGAACAAATCAAGAAGATTCGCTCTTTCCTGCATTGGGTAAGTCAACGTCTGACGACCGTTTGTTCGTTCTCTGCGACGGAATGGGCGGACATGAGAAAGGCGAGGTGGCTTCGGCTATGGTGTGCGAGACATTACGCCGTGTCATTCTTTCCGCTTGGCATCCAGGTGAAGTGTTGAGCGACGAACTCTTCCTGCAAGCACTTAGTGCAGCCTACGATGCGCTTGATGCTAAAGACAATGGCGAAGAACGCAAGATGGGCACCACGCTCACCTTCTTATGTCTGCACGCCAGTGGTGCCACTGTGGCGCATATAGGCGATAGTCGTATATATCAGTTGCGTCCAGCTTCAAAAAACACTTCGGCACGTATCGTCTTCCGCACGCAAGACCACTCGCTCGTCAACGATCTGGTGAAGATTGGCGAGATAACAGAAGAGGAGGCTAAGCACCATCCGCAGAAGAATGTCATCACACGTGCTATGCAGCCTTGCCAGGAGCATCGTGCTAAGGCAGACATTGCCCATCTCACAGACATCCTATCTGGCGACTATTTCTACATGTGCTCCGATGGTATGTTGGAAGAAGCTTCTGACGAGAACATCCTCAATATCATTACCAAGCCTAATGCTACGGATGAGCAGAAGTTGGAGATGCTACGCAATGTGACAGAAGAGAATAAGGACAATCACACGGCACACCTTATACATATTGATAAGGTGGAGTACAGCATGGCTTCTTCAGAGTCTACAGGCAATCCTTCTTCAGAGCAGCATGCAAAGATAACGGGGATATTGGTTAAGCCAAAGTTTCGCAAACCCAATAAGTGTAAAGTCTTGTTAGGAATCATTGGTGTTGTGGTTGTAGCGATAATTGCTGTCGCTGCTTCGTTCTTCCTTTGTGGGGGAAAGCATAATTCTCCAGACGTTTCAAGTGTGGATAGTATCAAGGTGAAGCATACAAAGGACCAATCAAGAAATAAGGAGGTAAAGGAGAACCCGAAGGACTCAATTTCTTCTAAAGATAATTTTTAATAACAACAAAAACATTGAATATGAAGAAAATTTTAATTATTCTTGTTGCTCTATTTTCATTTTTATATGTAAAGGCAGATGTAATAAAAATGCAATCAACAGAATTAGCTCTAAAGTTGTATGACTATGAAACTCAAAGTTGGAATGATTGGAGTGATTGGAAAGATTGTAGTGTGTTGATTGTTATTAATACTGATAATGATACATTTACTATCTATAGTAGTCAGATACAACAATACGATATATATAAGTATGGCGATCAAGGTGTTTCTGATGGTCAAGATGGAAAATTATGGTATTTTGATTGCGTGAATGAAGATGGGCTACGTTGCGCAGTACGTCTGCGTATACAAAGTGATGGAGCACGGCAACTGTATGTTGATTTTAGTGATGCAAGTTGGGTTTATAATGTATATATAAAATAAGGTGTTAAATATAATAATGTATATATTACCTCATACAACGAAAGAGTCTAAATAGAAAAAAGGCAATTAAATCATGCAACAACTAACACAAGGAACACTCCTACATGGAGGTACATACAAGATAGAGAAGATCATCGGACAAGGTAGCTTCGGCATAACTTACCTTGCCGAACATACTAACCTTGGAAAGAAGGTAGCAATCAAAGAGTTCTTTATGAAGGAGCTCAACTCACGTGATGAGGATGGTAGTATTACTGGTATGTCAGACAGTAGTTTGTCTCAAAACTATTGCCAGAAGTTCAAGAAGGAAGCTATCAACCTCTCTCGCCTTGATCATCCAAACATCGTTCGTGTCACCGACTCGTTCAGCGAGAATGGCACGTTCTACTATGTGATGGACTTTATAGAAGGACAGAACCTCAACGATTATATCAAGTCGCATTATATAGATGAGGCTGAAGCCGTAAGCATAATCAAGTGGTAGTGTAAACAGAGCCGTAACACAGTTCTGTTTACACTACCGATTCGTTCACTTTAATGGGGCAATAGTGTCATGGAATAATAAATATAAGAAATATGAAAGAAAGAATATACGCATTAGAAAAAAATCTAGGAATGCTTCGCCAAATTGATTTGGGCGATGAGGAAGAATTTCGTTTTGTTGATGTGAGTATCTATAGGTTAATTGCATCGGTACGAACGATACGTTGTTGGTCAGACTATGGTCAATTCAACGAAAGACGTCTTTCATTGTGCCTTGATGGAAAACAAGACAATATAAAATTAAATGGAATTACTATATTTTATGTCGTCAAGGACATCTTGAAATTTTATCTTTCACGCAATGGTTGCCATCATGACTTCACAATTAATTGGCAGATAGACAATGGTGATATATATGAACAATCATTCTCTTTATATTGTGAAGCAGACGACAATTTGTTACCCCATATAGTCTATGCCATATTGCTTATTTCTGAAGTGAAGAATGAGGAAATGGTACAAATCTATTGGGATATGCTCACAAATGGTTCATTTCCGATTAATAATACTATAGGAAAGAATATAGATGATGCTAACAATTTGAGGAAAATCATAGATAAAATAGTCCAAGAATATCCTTTTACAGAAAAATTCTTTCAAGACGGAATGAAGAATATCACCTGTTTTCTAAAAAAAGAGATAGACAAAATAGAATTGCACTAACCAAAGTTTCACACATAGTAAAACAAATAAACAACATGAAACAGAAATTACAAATCGTTACCGCAATCGTAGCAATCCTCATAGGATTGACTGCTTGTCAGAAAACAACAAAAGACCAGTTAATCGGAACATGGCACTATACCGCGACCACGACCATTGATGACGGAATCATCAATATAGAAGGAACTGATACGAATAAGGAAGATGGTACTTATTCTGGTGTGGCAAACGCTATCTGTACGTTTGACACAGAGATTGATGGCGTTAATGTTCAAATCAAAATGGGCATTAGTATGAAGGGAAGCGGAGAATGGACCGTGAACGACAAAGAGATTGTTTCTTCTCCTACATCATCTGGAGTAAAAGTAACTTATATGAGATACTATGATCCTTCGGATGGTTCATTTCTTATGGAACTCACTGGAAGAGAATTGTTAGAGGCATCCGATGTATTTGTACAGGGCTTAAATTTAATGGAAGCATCAACCGAACGGATACTTATGCTGCAAGAGAACAAGTATGTTACGGAGTCGATAGATGATGATGGCAGAAAGATAACAGCGACTTATATAAGAGTAAGATAAATGAAGAGCGACTATCAAGCACTACGTTCTGGCACTATCCTGAAAGGGAAATACCGAATAGTAAGCCACCTTTCGTCGGGTGGCTTCGGAAAGACGTACCTTGCTGTGTATGTTTCTCACGACACAAAGGTCGCCATCAAGGAGTTCTTTATGAACACGGCAAATCTGCGTGAGTCGGATGGCGTGTCTGTAAGCGTTGACAGAACTAAGGAGAATGCCAATGCTTTTAAGTCTCAATTATCGAAGTTCAAGAAAGAATATGAGCGCCTCAGACAGATTTCCAATGTTCATGTGGTGACGGTTTGTGATTGTTTCGAGGAAAACGGAACAGCTTATTATGTAATGTAGTACGTAGACGGTGATGACTTAAAGGGAAGACTGCAACAACGTAGAATACCATATTCAGAGAAAACCGTACGGAATTATCTGAGACAAATCCTGGATGGTCTTTCAGCTATACACTCTGTTGGGCTATTGCATCTTGACATAAAGCCTGCGAATATTATGGTGACAGCACGTGGCTATGTTAAGCTGATAGACCTTGGTTCAAGTAAGGATTATATGAAGGGTATTGGCGCAACGTTATTTACTGGTATGGCAATAACTAATCGTTATGCACCATCAGAGCAGGTTGATGGTAGTTTTGAAAAGTTGGGACCATGGACAGACTTCTATGCTTTAGGTGCAACCATATATTATCTGCTAACTTGTAATGAGATACCAACCTGGACAGCACTTAATGAGGACAAAACACGCGACAAGCACATTGCATTGCCAATGCCAGGTGTATCCGATGAAATGAGATGCCTTGTTGCTTGGCTAATGAATACAGATAGAGAGAAACGACCTCACAGCGTTGCGGAAATTCTGACGAGAATGGAATCAAAAAAATGGACAGGATCGTCATATGATGATACAACGGTGTTTGCAGGTGATACAGAAGACGCAACGGTTTTTGTTGAAAACCCCAAGATACAGTATCAGTCGAATGTTTCTCAAAAGGGTGAATCATATCGTCTTCCAAATGATAGAAACAGTACTCCAAGGCAAAACCCCACACAAGAAAAAGAACCAGAGTTTAGTTTTGTCGGATGTCTGTATATTCTGATTATCATTGCGATAGTAGTATTTGTAGTAAAATTTTTATTTATGACATAAATATTGAAGATTATGAAGAATATTCTAAAATGGATTGGTGGAGTATTGTTGATGCTCTTTGTCGCTCTGGGCAAAGTTTCGAAAGTCGCTGAAAGAAACTTAAACCACGTAACTCAAATGACAGAAATAAATGTAAATAAGGCGGTTAAAGCAACGACTAAAATGTCCAAAAATTCTAATATTCAACGAGGTGTGGTTATTGGTGGTAGTCGTATGTTAAATAACACTACTCGAAGTAATGCGCAAACAGTCTCGCAGCCTCGAATGGTAAACTGTACGCGATGCAATGGACGAGGACGTGTGCAAGGCAACGATGGATATGTTTATAGTTGCAGCAGATGCAATGGAACAGGAACGATTTTTATCAAGTGACACAATTGTTTTAATAACATCATTAGTGCCACTTTTTACGGGACACTAATGAGAAAATACATATGTCGAAACATTTAACGGTCAGGTAGGAAAGTGTGGCTTCAATTGCAACATGTCTTCCAATCGATATTGCCGTCTGCTCTTGGCATTATCGGCTGGAAGATAAGCTGGTAGATAGGCTGGCAGATAAGTCGTTTCGGCGCTTATCTGCCAGCCTTTATTCTGTTGATGCACAGCGAGATGTGCCGATGCTGGAATATATGGCAGATATTTTCACCAATGCGGAAAATAAAATCATAGAACGAAAAGCTTACTTCACGTTCAGCTTGACCGTCTTTCCACCTGCTTTCACTACATACAGACCCTTTTCAACAGGTGTTACGGCAGCTGTGCTGACGAGCTCGCCGCTTGCGCTGTACACCTTTATGTCCTTTGCGTTCTGCACTACTATTTTGCCGTTGATGGCGAAAATGTTCACACGCTTGGCGTTAGGGCTGTTGACGCCTGTGGGGTAGACCTCGAATGTAGCTACGCCGGTAAGCGCATTGAGCCTGATGGTCTTGAAGGTAATCGCCTCAGTCTCCATGTCGATGGTGATGTTCTGGCCTTTTGGTGTGAGCTGCACCGGCTGGTTGAACGGTATGTACTCGCCGACGTATGCCACACCCCAGTCGATAGTCTGCCAGTCGTTGGAAGCAAACTTGAAGCCTTCGCCCTTCTTTATCGTTATGTCATTCCATTCTACGGTGCCGTCGCCCATGTCCTTGCCCTTGTATTCGTCCAGGAACTGCCAGACGTCGGTGCCATCACCTACAAAGTAGCAGTCGGGGTAGACGTCGGTGCTGAGAAGCATCTTCTCCCATGTATTTTCGATTGTCATTATGGGAGAGTTGTCGGCGTTATAAAGCTCTCTTAGGTTAACGTTGCCGTTTTCGTCTTTATGTATTTTATCGTACGTGGTCATAGCCCAACCGTTCACGTCGTTACTCCACTCGTAAAACCTGCTTATGTCGAGCGTTGGCGATTCGTGCTCCGTAACCCATCGGTGGCCGGAGTAGCCGTAGTCTGTCTTCTGTTGTATAGAGAACATTGTCTGTATGCCATCTTTGTCGAATGCTATAAGTGTCTCCGTGATGACAATCCATTGCTGCTTGTCGGCATCCCAGGTATACTGGCCGCTATCTATAGTCGTCTTGCCGTAGTGTATTAATTCGGATACATTCTTTTCGCCTTTTGTCCATTTCTTTGCTACGTTGTCCCAATTGCTAAAGGTGAGACCCATATACTGGTAGTTTCCGTCCCATCCCATCTCAATTCTTTTATCAGGCACCCATTCGCCGTTGGTATATAAGTTGCGCTGCTGCATTGTGATGTTGTTCTCGTTGTTGTATTCTCCGAAAACCTCTACACCGTCGCTTATATTCTCGGCTGCGTCGTATTTCACATCGCTGTAGTATACCTGATTGCCATCGTCGTTGTAACGCCACGTTGTTTCTGTGCTCTTGGCGAAGATGTTCGGTAGTTCTACCAGGTTAGAATATGTATGCTTGACCAGTCGATAGTTTTCGTCGTACTCGTATTCAGTCAAATATCCATCAGTTACAACACCGTCGTTGTATGTATAAGTGGTCTGTTTCTTTGTTTCTCCAAACTCGGTTAATACGAAGTCTGTAGTTGAGATGATGGTTCCGTCGGGGGCTTTGCTAACGCTCTTTGTCTGGCACCATTTCTCGTTGTTCACCACAATGCTGCGGTTTGGTTCCGGTTTCTCTGTGCTGAAGTTGGTGGTAGATGTGTTCGGCATAATATTCATGTCGTGAAGCAACATCTGCTTGCTGTTTAGTGTTGTGATCTTGTTTGAAGGGTTAGTAACTGTAGGCTTTTTGCCGAATGTCTGTGCAGTGGCGGATAGTGCGAATGCGAACAATCCTGCCAATAGTAAATTTCTTTGCATGGTTTTTGTAGTTTAAAATTAGTAAGCATTTAGTTTTGTGCAAATTTATTGTTTTTTTCTCAATAGGTCATTCCCATTGCGTAAAAAAAGAGTAACATAGCGTAAAAAAACGCCATATTACTCTTTTTTATCCCAAATCGGTCATTGGGATTTGGGTTTATTTGTTTGATATTACCTTGTGCGTCGTACCGTCGTTCCATCTCACGATGTTCAGACCGCGCTGCATTCGGTTTGTTTTCATACCTAAGCTGTTGTATATATCTTTTACTGAAACGTTGTCGGTGTCTATGGTGCTTACTGCTGTCATCTCCGCCTTGTCCTGTACGCTGATGTCGTGCAGGAAGAGGTTGGCATGGTAGGCAGGTGTTACGCAGTGGAAACCGTAGTAGTAAACGCCGTCCTGCGGCACCGTGAACTCTACCTCGTACACGTTGTCCTCTGTAGCGCTTGGCGGCAGCGGAATGCTTTCGAGCGACAGCAGCGGGTATGACTGCTCCTCGGGCGAACGTCCGTTGCCGAAGGTGACGTCCATAGCCTCTGGATATTCCTCCATTGCAGAGTGGGCGCTGAATCGGAGCACGTAGGTGTGTCCCGCCTTGTAGTTGACGGGTGGCGAGATGAGCCAGTCGTCGGCAGCCTCGTTCGGGTTGAATCCGTAGACTGCACTTGCCTGCGATGTAGAATACTTCCACGAGTAGCCATCGTTGTTGGCGTCGAGGATGGTGTAGTAGTTTATCATGTCGGCAGGATTGGTGAAGGCGCCGCCGTATGGCACATCGAGCGGTGTGCCCACGATGAGGTTGTTGGAGAAGGCTCCCTGACCGTCGTAGCGTCCTAAGTGCGGCGTCACGAGATAGACGTATCGGGTCATTTCGGCAGGATGCGTCTCTTCGAAACGACATTCGGTTATGCCCTTAGCAACAGTTACCTCATACGGGTAGCGCACCACGTCGTAGGTGAGCTGCGAGACGTCAATAGGCTGTCCGTTCTCGCCGGTGGTGGGTGCGTCCCAAGTAAGAATGGTCTTCAGTCCGTCGCTTGTGAGGCGTATGTTCTGGCACTGCGCCGGACTGTCTTTTCCGACGAAGAAAGTGCGGTATACGGTAGGTCCGTCGCCGACGGCGTTGCTCACCGTTATGCCCACCTTGTTGTCGCCGTTGTCGAGCTTAACGGGTTCGGTAGCCACAAGCTCTCCTGCTTCTCCTTTCAGACAGGCTATTGTGTCGCCGTCCTCCTCTGTCACTACCGCACTCAGTTCGCCCGTCAATGCCGATCCGTCGTATGCTTCGGCAGGCATCACGAACTGCAGTTTGCCGGTCCTGTCGTCCTTCGATGTCTCTACATATTCGAAGGCAGATATCGAGGTAGGCGCCTTGTCGCACGGCTCCTGGAAGAAGGCGCCCGTGGTAAGCACCGTGTTGTTGAGATAGGCAGCCAGTGTGCCCTGCGCCGTTGTTGGGTCGATTTCGGCTATGCAGGTGTATTCGATATTGAGGTTGAGGCTCGAACTTGGATATATCCAGTAGAGTTTGCCCGTTTTGAAGTTGCAGAACAACGACTGCTTGCGTGTGTCGTTTATGAAACTGTCGCCGCTGAGCAGATTGCCCATCGAGATGTCGCCCACCTTTGTTAGGCTTCCGTTGCTCTTGTTCACTTTTCCGAGATACCACAGGTCCTGCTCAATGCCCACATGGTCGTTCTTCGACTCCATGTAGATGCAGTAGACGTCGCCCTTCTTGTCGCAGCCAATAGCCTCGTATCTGTAGTTGTTGTCAAGGTCGGCGCCCAAGCGTGTCGGTGTGCCAGTTGCAGGGTCGATGGTGATGAGGAAGGTCTCCATGTATGTGCGGTTGATGGCATAGATTGCATCGGTGGTCGGGTCGTATGTCATGCTTAGAGTGGTCAGCTCGTAGTTGTCATTCATCTGTCGGTCGTAGAGCACCTCGACGGTCTTTGCGTCGAGCACAACCCAATGGGGCTTTTGGAAGCCGAGTCGCGATGAGTCGTCGTATTCGGAAGCGTATATCTTGCCGTTGTGGTAGGTGCAACCTCCAGACACGATAGCCTCTCTGAGCGGCTCTGTGAGCTGCGCCTGAAAGCGGTTGTCGTAACTGAAGCGGTAGTAGCCCTGCGTCATGGCGTCGTAGGAGTTCTTCTTTCCGTATGTAACCGATCCGACGATGTCAACGCCCTCGTCGGCAAGTCGACCGAACAGCTCCTGGGCATTAACAGACTGTGTAAGTGCGGCTGTCAGAAGCGTGACGGCAGCTTTTGTGAGTGAAGCAAGTGGGTGGTGTGTTTTGGGGAATAAGGCATTTTTCATACTCTCTCTGTTTTTGGGGTCAATCTACTTATGTATATTGATGGTTCGTTACTTTTGTAAACGTAAAAAATGTTTACGTTTGCAAAAGTAACGATTAATATTGAAAAACAAAATAAAATGTCAGAAAAATGCTTTCGGCGGTGATAAATCCACCGGAATATGCGGTCTATATACCTTTCTCCTTGTTATTTCGATGTATTTTTCAGTCGGTGCTGCACCCAAAGGAACGCTGGAACGAGGAACAAATCAGCCATAATCCAGGCTACTGGGTCGCCGAAGCAGACACCGGTCCAGGCGATAGCCGGCACGAGCCAAAGGCTTACGCCGCAGCGTGCTATCATCTCCATCACGCCGCTGAGCATGGAGAGGTTGCTGAAGCCGAGTCCCTGGATAGAATAGCGCATGATGGTGAGCAGTCCGAGCGTGGGGTAGAAGTAGTTGTTGATGCGCATATACTGCGCAGCGTTGCTTACCACGGCAGCCTCGCCGCTGTCTACGAAGAGTCGCATCATATAGTCGGCGAAAGGATATATCACGACAAACGTAAATACGAAGTAGACGAGCATGAGACAGATGGCGTCCTTCACGCCTCGTGTTACGCGGTCAATGCGCTGTGCTCCGAGGTTCTGTCCGCAGTAGGTAGCCATAGCCACGCCGATGTTCTCGAAGACGCAGGTGAAGAGATACTTTATGCGGAGCGAGGCGGTGAAGGCAGCCACGCATGTAGTGCCGAGAGCGTTGTTGGCGCTCTGCAGCATGATGATGCCAATGCCGGTGATGGAGAACTGCAGACCCATCGGCACGCCGTTGTTCAGCAGAATACTCGTGCGGCGGTTGTCGTAGCGGCGCTCGTCGCCCTGCGGAATGAGCAGTTGCATGCGCTTGCGTATATACCAGATGCAGAGACATACCGAGACGCCCTGCGAGAGCCATGTGGCTATGCCGGCTCCTGCCACGCCCATGCCGCAGAAGAGTATGAGCACCACGTCGAGCAGGATGTTCACAACGGCGGAAGTGATGAGGAAGTAGAACGGCTGGCGCGAATTGCCGAGGGCGCGTATCTGACCCGACAGGAGGTTGAAGCCGAACGTGAATGGAATGGCGGCGAACTGCAGCATGAGGAACGTGTAGGCGTCGTGGAAAATGTCAGCCGGAGTATTCACCATCTGCAGGATGCGGTGGCAGAACATAAGCGATAGCACCATTATCACCAAAGCCATCACCACGGAAATACGCACGGCATTGGCTACGTAGACGCGCATCTTATGGTAGTCCTTCGCACCGAACGCCTGCGCCACTGGTATGGCGAAGCCTGCACAGGCTCCGTTGCAGAAGCCCATTATGAGAAAGGTAATAGATGTAGAAGCGCCTACAGCCGCCAGTGCGCCCACGCCGATCCATCTGCCTACGATGACGGCGTCGATGACGAGGTACATCTGCTGAAGGATGTAGCCCAATATCAAGGGCAATGCGAACTTGGTGATTTGGCGCAGCGGCGATCCGACGGTCATATCGCTCACCGATGCAGCCTTCTGCGATGTAGCAGCAGGGTTGCTGTTGGGGTCTTGTGTTTTCATATGTTATCCTGTTTGTTTCCTTTTTTTCTATGCCTCTTTAAGCCTTACTATGTCTCTTTAAGCCTTACTATGTCTCTTTAAGCCTTACTATGCCTCTTTAAGCCTTACTATGCCTCTTTTAGTCTTACTAAGCCATCCCCGACGGGGAGGGTTGGGAGGGGCTTTTTTACTTTTATCTGTTGCGGTAGGCGAGCGGTGTCATGCCGGAGCGCTGCTTGAAGAAGTTGGTCATGGCGCTCTGGTCGCCCAAATTATATACTTTCATCGAATATGTCTTCTTCTGATTTATGTAGTGCAAAATTATAAAAAAAACCTGTAAGACGAAACCAGTTGTTTGAAAAATGGTTTCGCTTACAGGTTTAGCTCTACATATAATATAGTTGTCCTTGCTTTATTTCAAAGAGAACTTGTGCGAGTGGAGCATCTCCTTCGGGTCGAGTGCCTTGTCGAGCTCTTCCTTGCTCATCAAGCCCTGCTCGATAACGATGTCGTACACGGAGCGGCCCGTAGCGTGAGCCTCCTTAGCCACCTTCGAGCTTGCCTTGTAGCCGATGATAGGGTTGAGGGCAGTAACGATGCCGATGCTGTTCTTCACCATTTCGTAGCAACGCTCCTTGTTCACGGTGATACCAAGCACGCACTCCTCTGTGAGTGTCTCTATCACGTTCTTCAGCCATGTGAGGCTCTCGAAGAGGCTCGCTGTGATTATTGGCTCCATCACGTTCAGCTCGAGCTGACCTGCCTCGGCTGCGAAGCAAACTGTGGTGTCGTTGCCGATAACCTTGAAGCATACCTGGTTTGTAACCTCAGGAATAACAGGGTTCACCTTGCCCGGCATGATAGAAGAACCAGGAGCCTTCGGCGGGAGGTTGATCTCGTTCAAGCCGCAGCGCGGACCAGAAGCCATAAGACGCAAGTCGTTGCAAATCTTAGAGAGCTTGATAGCCAGACGCTTCAAAGCAGAAGAGTAGCTTACGTATGCGCCGGTGTCGGGTGTAGCCTCTACGAGGTCGCTTGCCGATACGAAGTTCTCGCCGGTGAGCTTGCTGAGGTTGGCAGCGCAGAGCTTTGCGAAGCCCGGAACGGCGTTCAGACCGGTACCGATGGCTGTGCCGCCCATGTTGATCTCGTGCAGCAGCTTCACGTTGCGCTCGAGGTTGAGAATCTCCTCCTCAAGGTTGTTGGCGTATGCGTTGAACTCCTGACCGATTGTCATAGGCACAGCGTCCTGCAACTGTGTGCGACCCATCTTGATAGTGTCGTTATACTCCTCTGCCTTGTAGCGGAAAGCGCTGGTGAGTCCGGTGAGTGCGCCAACGAGGTGGATGTTCATGCGAATGAGTGCCAGACGGATAGATGTCGGGTAGGCATCGTTGGTGCTCTGACCGCAGTTGACGTGGTCGTTAGGCGAGCAATACTGGTATTCGCCCTTCTCGTGACCCATGATTTCGAGTGCGCGGTTTGCGATAACCTCGTTGACGTTCATGTTGACGGATGTGCCAGCACCACCCTGGATCATGTCGATTGGGAAGTTCTCGTGCCACTTGCCGTCGATAATCTCGCGGCAAGCTTCAGATATCGCACCCGAGATCTCGTCGTTGATTACGCCGAGCGAGTGGTTGGTCTGCGCAGCAGCCAGTTTTACGTATGCGTTGGCGATGATGAAGTCGGGGTAGTCGCTCATCGTCTTACGCGAGATATGATAGTTGTTGATACCGCGCTGAGTCTGCACGCCGTAGAGTGCGTCAGCAGGAACCTGAAGCTCTCCCAAGAGGTCGGCTTCTACTCTGAATTTCTTTTCGTTTGTCATAAAAGTAGTATTTTTTAAGACGTTTATTGTTTTCTTTTTTTTAAAAAAACTCCTCTACTATTGACATTATTGTATCCTTCACCTTCGTATCACGAGGTGACTTTCTATTGTTAAGATTAGCAATAATTAGCTGATAAGCACCTTCCTGTATTATCATGTCATCATACATAAAACTTACAGCAAGTTTCACATCATTATCAGTCACGAAACGATACGAACCGTCTTTTTCAAATAACTGAACATGATATGGAGTTATGGAATTTATCTTATCTACAGAAAGGACATTAATCATAACACGCTGAAGTATTTAGCTTCCTTACCAGTTTCTTTGCGGTACTCATCGCGCATACTTTTCTCCAACTCAGCTACAAAAGCTTTCTTTTTTTCTAAAGAAGCCTGGAATCTTCTCAACGCTTCTTCTCTTGTTAACTTCTTTGTTTCCATTGTCCACTATCTTTATCTCATACTTTATATTTGCAAATCTACAACATTAAATCCAAACAGCAAAATCTTTTCGGGGAATTATTGCTGTTTGGATTATCAACAGGCTACTATATAAAATCGAGTTAGTGAAAATATCTGCCATATCTTCCAGCCTATCAGCGAGCACTCGGAGATATTTCTGTTTTTTATCCCAACTGGCTTATAATTCGGAAATTTTATCTAAATTTGTAAACAAAAACAGAAATTTATGATACTAACAGACTCAATGCTCGACGCAGCATTCCGCTTCAGAGAAACAGAAGCATGGAAAACGCTTGACGATTCTAATGTTTTTGCTGTCAGATTGTCTGACGGACAAACCGTCTACTGCTCAATAATGGGCAATGGAGGAGAGCACCATTCGCTCGGTATCTACATTGGCGATAAAGGTTTTTCTACCTATCTGCGAATCTTTATGGACAACGACGGCTCATTTATGAGCAGCATGCACCTGGCTACCTTGTTCGACTGCATCAACTGCGATTACATGCAGGCAAAGGACATAGAGGAGGATGTGAAGAAAGCTATACGAAAATATGCCGACAGCCACGGCGTGAAGATTCCAAGAAAACACGGATGGATAGACTTCACAAGACACACACCGTATAGAGGACAATGGTGTATAACCGACAAGAACGACGCGATGATAGCAGAAGAGGCTCTGCGTGCAGCTACGTTCCTTGCCAACGAGCTTGCCAAGAAAGGATATGAAGAAGTGGGGTTTGATGCGTCGCACGACTATCCGACAGTTAAGGGCGGCAAAAAGATTCCACTTATTGTGCAAGATGGCGACAGCTACACCATACAGTCGACCCTTACACCTGCCCTGGTAGAGACGGAATATGTAGCGCCTGTATTCAACAACGACATCCTTGCCCACAACTTAGCAAGCATAGAAAAGACGGAGCCAATCGTGTGCCGCCTTGAACACTTGCATACTCCGGTAATGTCTGAAGATAACGAACAGCCGCATCTTCCCGGTATGTTAGTATTGGTAACCGAGTCGGACGGTGAAATGCTGCTACCATTAGCTTCAATCGACTATCCTGAAAACACGCAGGCATTACTCACAGAACTCGCAAACCATTTCTGTAGGTTAAAAATACATCCCGAAGAGATTAAGGTGAGCGACAATTTAACCTTCGCTCTCATCAGCGACTTCTGCAAGAAATGCGACATCAAATTGACAAAGGCCGACTCTCTGCCTGATCTTGACGATATATGCACCTACATGGTGAATGATATGATGTTTGGAAACTTCTAATAATACTAATTCCCGCACTGCTGTAATAAAACTCCAGCAGTGCCGGAATAAAACTCCGGTAGCACCGGAACAACACTCCAGTTGTGCGGGAGTTTCGCAGTTTGTTGCCTATGCTTTAGGAAAGTTTTGCTTCGATTTTGCCTATGTTTTAGGGAAGTTTACGTCTGATTTTGCCTATGTTTTAGGAAAGTTTTACTTCGGTTTTGCCTATGTTTTAGGAAGTAAACTGGTAGATGGACGATGAAGGCTGATAGATGGCTGGCAGATAACCCTGACCGAACAGCTATCTATCAGCTCTCAACTCTCTGATTTATAATAGGCTATGCGTATGCTGATATTTCTGACACATTTTTTCGTATACTTATATTTGTATGCACAGCACCATTAAAGTATATGGCAAATTCTCATTGTTTATTTCACAATACCTGTTTCTATCTCGTTTTCTAAATACGAGAACACATACACAGCCCCTTCATAGTACAAACTGTATTCATAAATAATCCTCCATACATATTATACCGCAAATCTACAACATTAAATCCAAACGGCAAAATCTTTTTATAAAATGTTAGAAGTTACATTCGTTTGAAGATATAAAATGGCAGAATTCTGTATAATAGAGCAAGTATGTGCCATCTTTTGGTGACATATACTTTTGACTTCTTCCTGCTAATAGCTGAAATGATTTGAGTAGCAACTTTCTCTACCGACATCACCCAAAACAAGCCTTCTCCCTTTGCCATAGCTGTGTCAACAAGACCTGGTCTGACATCTGTTACGGTTATGCAACCACCATTTCTGAAAGCCTTCTTGCGTATTGCTTCCATATAATTAATTTGGTAGGCTTTTGTTGCGCTATAGGCTGGTGCTGCCGGTTCGCCTCGCAATCCACCAGCAGAAGTTATAGCTACAAGATGACCATAACCTTGTTGTTCAAAGATGCAATACAATCTATCAATAACATATGTCCAACCAACAACATTTGTATCAATGGCAGGACGCTCAATCGCATAGTCAAGCGTGGCATTAATGTCACCAACGCCTGCACACATAATAGCAAGGTCTAAGTGACCGAACTCTTTTAGAAGAGTATTTATCGCTTGTTCTGTCTCATTTAAGTTTGTGACATCTGCTTTTGAAACAATGGTTTTGGAAGGATACTGCAGACTTAATTCATTAAGCAGGTTTGTTCGCCGACCTACAATGCCAATACGATTATCTGCATTGGCATACTTCACAAAAA
>ENA-ORMX01001000-ORMX01001000.1-human-gut-metagenome-genome-assembly--contig:-NODE-1000-length-19951-cov-6.494019_pt1 | contig 19951 bp, 30 predicted proteins | sample MGYA00242108_ERZ509007 | MGnify/ENA primary metagenome ERZ509007 (study PRJEB26280, sample SAMEA2338745) | human gut metagenome | biome: human gut; feature: human-associated habitat; material: faeces...
TTAGTCCTACCTAAAATTATTACTATTCAATTTTCACCTCTCTTGGGTACACAAATTACATTCAGAATTTATATTCTGAAGCAACTATGTATTCTCATAAATTTCGGATTTTAAATAACAGCACTGCCTTATCTACCGATTAAATGGTATAAAAAATAGGGACTAAATCAGCGTGAACCCCTTGTTTTCAAGGTTTTCTTCTAACTTGTCCCTATTATATCGCATTCATCGTGTTGTATGACTTGTGCCGTAAATCCGCTATACTTCCCATGTTGTGGCTTAAAATTACTGTCAAGATAGTCAACCTCTATCTCCTCATATCTTATGCAGGGTCTGACACCATCTAATGATAAACAGCCCTCTTCCGTCTTATATTCGCCTGACTTTTTAGTTATAACAGGATTAATCATTGCAAACTGAAATGGACCTGCTGCCACTGCTATTATTGACTTATTCACACCTATCATATTGGCTGCCATTCCAACACATATTTCCCTGTTTGCTCTTAAAGTATCTATCAAATCTATTACAACCTGCTTGTCCGCTTCTGTCGCAGGCTGTGCCTTTCTTGCAAATATCTGCTTTCCTTTTACAATTTTCTTAACCATAATTATATCTTCCTTCCACAGACATTTTAATCCTAATATTCTTTGTCAATATTGCCTTCTATTCCATACATTTCTTTAAATTTCTCGATATCTGCCGGTGTTTTTATAAGCATAATATCTTCTATTTTTCCAGTATGAATATCCTTAAACCCAGCCATTGACACATTCATTGACCGACTCTCCTGATAATCTGTCAAATCCAACGCAGTTCTTTACAAACGTTGTTACAACAAGAGCTGCTCCTTTGTAACCTTCTTTTCCGCATCATAACTTCTCATGCTTCTTCTGCTATTTAATACTTCCTGTAATTCCATAATGTACTCCTCTTAATAATTATTTTCTTACGCTTATAATAACATAATTCTCTTTTTAGATACCACAATCACGAACCCGCGCTATCACTTTTCCGGACTGTCGGGCATTCGCCCTATCATACCAAAGCCTAACAAAGTACTTTGTGCAAGCAGAGCACTTTGTTATTCTTTCGTCTGGCACGGCTCATTGCTTACGCACATTATAGCATAGTTTTTCGGTAATACATATATGAATATATTACCGTCAAAATGCAGGGAATAATAGCAACTACAAGAAGTACCCATACATTTTCAAATGGTGATGTAACTATCAGTGCTATTCCTCCAATTACCATACATTTTCCACCAAACCTGTGTGTATGATACCAGTTATCTGAATTATTTAATGCCCATGGAATACGGAACCCAATTGTGTAGTTTTGCTTTATCTTAGGTATGAAGTTACCCAAAATTATATACAAAACTCCAATAAGCAGAGAGCTAAAAAAGCCCATATCAAACTGATATCCAAGATTATATCCATAAACCATAGCACATGTTACAATAGAAATAAATGGACATATCCATATAACAACAGAAAACATTTTATTGTTAATATTTTTTGCTTTAGGGTCAATATTGGTTGCAATTATACATATCAAATGTGTTGCTAATAATATAGCTGGAAGCCCAATCACTGCAAAAGCCTTAGATGAGTAGCCATCAGGCTGGTTATCAGCTCCCCAGTGCGTTACAACAGTATCAGGTAATTGATTCCACAAAAACAATCCCATAACGATTGGAAGAAGCAATAAAACCAAAGTAAATAATATCATTTTTTTATTTTGTTTAATCATCATGTTTTTCTCCTTTCAATTCACTAATCCATAACATAATCTCCTCAAGCACAGTTGCGTTAAGTTCATAATAAATGAACTTTCCTTCACGTTCATCGCGAATTAAATCAGCATCCTTTAAAACTGACAAATGTCTTGAAATCGCTGCACCTGATATTGAAAAATGATTACCAATCTCACCAGCCGACAAGCGCGAATGTTTAAGAAGATTAAGTATTTCGCGCCTTGTAGGGTCAGCGAGTGCCTGAAGCGTATCCTGTAATGCCAAACTTACACCTCCTTTATTTAACATTTAACTTAAATGTTAAATGAATTATAACACACCACCTTTATTTGTCAAGAACACAATTCCTTTTATCAATGCTGAGTACCTTTCCGTCTTATTTTTAATATTGTCTTCATTAACACCATAATAACTGTATAAATCTCTGGCTATTTTCTTAAACTTTTTCATTACCGCTTTATTTCCTGAATAAGACATTCCAAATATATTCCAAGTATAATCTATTTCCATTTCAAGAAAATTATCATTAATTTCTATTTTATACAAATGAAAATCCATAGGAATTATACTATCGGGCATTTCAGCAATCATTTCACTTCGAGTCTTTATTTTACCAAAATACTCTATAACAGATGCTTCATTAAAATAATCTGGTAATGGAATATCCTTCATTTCACCCAAAAGTTCTGGTTCATGTTGCAAAATCAAACTTTCTTTTAGGCATTTTATTTGTTCAATATATTCTCTATTGCCTGGAGCAGTTTCTGCCAATCCGTATTTTTCTTTTGCATACTGTACTGTTTCAGAAAGAGAATGCGGATTTGCAACTATTGTCTTCTCTACTTTTTTTCTCTTATATCTATATATGCTATTTTTGATCCTAACCTTTAATGGTTGCTTTTCTGAAGGTCCAGCTATAAAAATGCTTGTAGGACCATCTGCACCACCTATGATTGAAACCCCATTTTTACTTTTTTGTTCCATTCGTCTTTTCCTCACAACTCCTGATTTTTCGTTCTCTGCGACTTCCTAATAAACGGGAAGTTATGGCTTTAATTTTCTCCAAATAACCAGCTTTAGGACAATACATACGACCACCACAACAGCCACCATGGCACCATCCAACAGTAACTCTGTGTACCACGGTGCAGACTGCATGACATATAGATTTGAATAGGTTTTAAAATGCCAAAACTTATAAATTCCGAACCCAATGAAAACTCCTATGAATGAACCGATAACGATGTTTAAAAAACAATTCAACTTTCTCAGCATGACAGTGCACCCCTTTCCAAATTCTGATTTCTCAGTTTCAAAAACTTGAAGTTGTTCATTTTGTTTTATTCTTTCTTTTCTGCCATCGCTCAAACTCATCTTCTGTCATGATATCAGAAAATGCCTCGTATGAATTCCATGCGCCGTTCATTTTTTGTACGAAATACGTGATTCCTATGGCGACACCAACCATAGCAAAGAGAACAGCAACAATTATCAGCATTGTAAAAAGTCCCTCAGCAACACCACTGACAATACACTCTACAATGCCTCTTGATAAACAAGTGAACAGTAGATTGATTCCCTGGCAAATCAAAGCTGTTCTGTTTAACTTTTGCCCAACTAAATCTGTTTGCCATAAAATAAAAAGCACCAGAAAAAAAGAGAGTATAATCCATATAAATATCACAAGCGACAAATTACGTACACCAACGGGAAGACCAGAAAATCGAATCATGATGTCTATAGCTGGATTATCTGAAATCTTCATTCCATAATTGATTCCACCAAATATACAAAAGTATAAATAACCAACGATATACAAAGTTGAAAATACTATCAATCGTTTCTTATTCTTTATTTTCAAATTTTATTCCTCCCAAAATTCCGATTTGTTATATTGTTTTTATCTATACAATAATTGCCGCCATTGAATGACGGCAACTCCTTATGCAATCTTTTCACTTACATTCTCCAATCCATACAACATCTCCGGATCTATATCCAGACACTTACTGCAATCTCTGGTTCCAGTAACATCCCATGCCAATGTCCCATTCAAAATGGTGCACGCATTCATAAAAAATTTAATATCTTTCAATGGTTCAAAAACTTTCTTTTTCAATAACGTTTTAGCATCATAGCATACAATCTTTCCATCTTCAAAATATACATATACGGTATAGTCTTCATTAGGAATTACCTGCACAATATCATAAAACATATCTGCCTCCTACACTAATGGATTAATCCTATTAAGCGGAAGTCCATCTTTGGACAGCTCCCAGTTTTGCATCAGTTCATCCTGATGTATCACACACCATGCCAATATCAGTTTTAACTGCCTGGATGGTAAAGCCCCTTTTATTACTCTTGCTTCGATAATATCTACAATCGCTTTATTTCCATTATATTCTGCATGAAAATGTGGTGGATTATGATCTTCATAATACATTGTAACCCTTATTCCATAAAACAACGAAATTTCTGGCATAGATACACCTTCTTTCTTTTCACTCTTAAATCTTTATGGCTACCTATATTATATCAATAATTTATCCTTTTGACCATAATTGTATTACTTCTATGGTGCTTCATACCTTTTTATTCCAAAATAATTATTCTATCATCTCTACAAATGAAAGTTTATTCACTCTCTATATCATCGATTATTTCTTTTGCTCGATATAAGATAGGTAATTCTCTATTTGCTACAAGTGTTCCTAATCGTGTATTCTTTCTATTTTCATATTCTCGAACTGCTTCTTCATAAGACAATTGCAATGTAGATAAATGAAAACTATCTATTTCATCCTGCGTTAAATTTTTTTCCCCAAATGATTTTACTTTACACAAGAAATAATTATTAATATTATGCCTATGAATCAGGTTATAATAATCACTTACAACTCCTATTTTAAAAACTATTTCTACTGATACACCTAATTCTTCTTTTAGTTCTCTTTGAATGGCAGTTTGTAACTCCTCGCCTACCTCAACTCCTCCGCCAGCAGTTTCAATTAATGTTGCTTTGCCAAAATCATCATCTCGCTCGGCTCTTACAAAATAGAATATTCCGTTTTCATCATATACAATTGCTCTAGCAATATTTCTATCATGGTCAATATAATCAAATTGCCATTGCGTATCCTGCAGTTCAATATATATTTCTTTATGCACCATATATTCCCCCTGATAATCGACATCAAAATTCAAATCTTCTGTTGCTTTCAGTCTCTGCTGAAGACTGAAAGTTACCTTCGCTTTACTATTTCTAATAGTTTTCTCACATAATCATCTGCGTGGTTTATTGAAAACTCTCCATGATACATATTAGGAAGAACTTGTATAAAACTATCCTGCAATTTTTCATGAATGATTTTAGCAGATTTTTTCATTGATTGCTTTTCTTTTTCTCCAACATAAATTTGAACGGTTGCTTCACACTCTCCAATGCCATCTTTTAGTGAATATACTGAGTTTTCCTGTAAAAAGGCAATCATATCACTCTTTCTAATAGCACAAGTATCTTTGTAATATTCATCAAACAAATTCGACTTTATTCGTAGTGATTTGAATTGCAATTTTGAAAACCACTTATACTTTATTAAGCCATAGCAACTTCCAAACGCCGGTTTAATCATAGAATATGTAAATTTTGAAGGTATCACAAGTATACTTTCCACTATTGCATACTTACATATATCTTTGCGTTGAGATAAAATTTCAAGCAAAATCTGCCCTCCAAGCGATAGTCCTCCCATCATTAAAACAGAACCGCCCAATTTGCTATTTACAAATTCTATAATATCCAAAGCATTATTCTCTATCGTTGTAAACTGCTTATCACATCCTGCATGACCATCTAATATAGGCAAAACCACATGATAATCTGTTTGAAGTCTTTCAGCAACCTCTTTGTAATTCCACCATGATAAACCGCCTCCGTGTAAGAGGATAATTACATCGCTGTTTTCTTTTCCATATTCTACATAATTCAACCTCTTTCACCTCGCTGTAAACTTCCGATTCTAATGTCTCTATTATACCATAATGATACTATTATAAAAAGGAAAAAGAGCTCCTTTGAGTCAGTTCTGCAAACTTGAAGTTATATATCTCCCTTTAGACGCACTAAAGATTTTTTCGTTTCAAATCCGTCGGGGTATCTCATCTTTAATTTATCGATATTTGCTTGAAAAATATCTTCAAGAGATATATCTAGTGCTGTCGCAGCTTCTGCCAAATACCAAGCTACATCTCCGAGTTCCTTTGCCAAATGTTCCTTGTCCAATTCATGTCCTTGAGCCATCCATTTTTTTACTATGTCAATGGCTTCTCCTGATTCGCCACATAATCCCATTACACTATTTATTAATACGTCTCTTTTACTTAGTTCAGGATTTAAAGTAGTCATTGCCAATTCCTGATATTCATTAATGTTCATTCTAATTTCCTCCATAATGTGCAAATTTCGATTGCTCTAAGTTTTCTCAGTTACACCTTCTTGCCCTTCGGACAAGAAGTATCCCTCGCTCATAGAACTCAGCTATCTCAACAAGCATACTGATGTCCGGCATATTACTTCCCTCTTGTGTCAAGTAGTTGACAGATATTTTTATATATATGCTTTTACTCCACGAAGCTTCAGATTATCCCATACTTTCACTTTATTATTTCCTGCCTGCACGTTCTGCAATGGCCCCGCAATCACGGTCTCACTCATGACATTTCCCACAAGGTCAGAATCAATTGCCAAATCGCCTCCATCACGATTTTCAAATCTGCCCTCTGTAATACGTGTCATTCCCAAATCCTTACTTGTAATCACCTTGCCCTTTAATGTAAACATTTCCTCCGGTAAGGTGATATCCAGATACACCCCATCCTCTTCAGTAACAATCTTCGCCTTTGCTTTCACATTATCTGCATAACAGTTTACTTCCTGCTCAAAAGCTACTGCTCCACCCAGATAAACATTTCCATCAATATACGCCGGCTGCTTCACCCTCTCATACTGCTCTACATCCCCATAACCAAGGCTCTGCACTTCCTCGATATAGCTTTCCAGTGAAACCGGTGAACCGTTATATTCTGCAGTTCCATAGTGCCGATTCTCTTCCTGACCACCGATAAACAGATTCTGAAACCAACGGTCATCTCCGCCATACACTGGCACTGTGCCGGCCACCATGGTCGAATGTGGAAAATGATACGGTGTGGAACGGTTCAATACGGGATAATGATTTAAGAAACCACACGCCAGATTGTTCACATAAGCACCGCCCTGAGCCGCATTGTCAAACGCATACTCAGACGTAAAAATATTGTTATCCACCAGATATGGACCATGGGTAACTTCAATAAAAAAGTCACGATTATTGTTATCGTAAATATTCGCACTTACCCGAATGCCCTGTGCCTGCCAGTCAAGCCATGTTCCCAGTGTACAGTGATGAATGTAATTATTGTGAATATATGTATCAATTGCTGCATGCAATTTAATTCCGCCAAGCTCATGTCCATAATACTCATGCTTTGTTCCGATTCTGAAAATCTCATTTCCATAAATCTCACAAAATGCCGAGCCCATATGACCTACGATACCATTCTGTCCGCAATCGTAAATCCGGTTGTTCCGGACAATATGGGAACCCACTTTTTCCTTGCTCCAGCCGATGGCTAGTGCTCGAAAGACTGCCTCCATCTGATACTGATACCCCGGCTTTCTTCCCCATTTTGTGAAGTTATTATCACCGGTGGTTTCTTCTTTTCCAAGGCTTACAGCACTGCACTTGGAATCATGAATGATATTATCCTCAATAATCCATCCCTTACTCCAGTTTGGTCCGATAATTCCGTACTGTTTTCCGGTAGGCGGTGCCCAGATGGTTGCCGCCTGTGCAATCTCAAAGCCCTTTACCGTAATATAATCCAGCCCTGTCCTGTCCGGGAAAAAGCAGCATTTTCTCACATTAATTTCAACGCATGCTTCATTGGGATTGGTTCCGTGAAAATTTGCATAAATGGTTGTCTTTTCATCCGCAACCTCTGCATACCAGCGGTAAAGAGAATCTTCCGGACTTATCAGTTTCTCTTCCCGCCAGTCCCATGTCTCATGGATACTCCTCTCCCACTTCTCCGGATGAAATACCTTGTCCAAAGAATCCGCCTCAAAAAAAGACTTACCATTCAGATAAACATCACCGGTGTGAACCTTCTTTTCTCTGGGGCTTACCATCCAGTCACCATTGATTTCCGTGGCAAATGGATTGTAATCCCTAAAAACAGTATTATCAACTTCTGTTTTCCACACAGTTCCTTCCACAAGCTCCCAATTATCCACCTGTTCGGAACCTTTTATCACCACATGCTCTCCCTGTGCTGCCATATATGTAATTCGGCAGTCCGACGTAAGGCCTCCGTATCTCGGCTTTACCCACTCACGGTACACGCCTTCATGGACAATCACCGTATCTCCTGCGACCGCCACATCTGCTGCCCGTTGAATCGTAAGAAATGGACAATTTTTTGTTCCCGGATTTCTATCGGAACCAGATTTTGCAACATAATAAATTGTAGCCATACGCATTTCCTCTCTTTCTCATTTCGTATATCCTTTTGACTTCGGTATCATTATGCAGTAAAATATCACGTGTATCTTATAGATACAATGTACCACATTTTTTTGATTTTTGAAGTAAATACAACAATATATAGAGCCAAATATTGCTATGTTAAGAATAGCAAAGAAATGCGACTGAACAGTTGCATGTTGGAGAGTGCTATGAAACATTTTTCAGAAATGGACCGATTCGGTGAATTTAATTACAGAACAGAATATCAATTTCCCGCTTCACTTGCATATTCCCCGGCCAATTACACAGTTATCAAACTTGCACAGATAATTCCACACTTCGGATTATCATATTTAATCCAATCATTTTAAAGGATTTTTTCAAGGAACTGGAACACTACCGACCGGAAATACCTTTTCTTCGTTCCACAGAAGCAGATGCAGATATTTATCTGGCATTTGACCGATTGTATCGGAAAGATTTGGACAATCATCCTGCTGAAAAACTTGCCTGGATACAGTTGATTATGGCAATGATTCTGCCCAAGCTTAAAATGATAAAGAATACGGACATGGGGGAATATGATTTGATTTATCGCATTATCGACTACCTCTCTTCCCATTACACAGAACATGTAACATTAGATGATTTGGCAAAAGAATTACGCGTAAACAAATATTATCTGTCCCACACATTTTGGAGCAAATTAAATTCCGGTTTCCCGGATTATCTGAATCGATTGCGTTGTGACCATGCACAGATGCTTCTGTCATCCACGAATGAACATATCGCAACCGTGGGGGAATTATCCGGATTTGAAACCCAGCGAACCTTTAACCGGGTGTTTAAGTTGCATACCGGAATGACACCAAATGAATATAGGGCTGCAAAGCAGCCCTAATATGTAATTTTCAAATGTGATTACATCAATACTGTTCGTTTGAGGGTTATAGTCTGCATATATCAATCTCATTTTATCAGTCCTTTTCGGGGAAAGGTATTATAAGCATTCCATCCAGTTCCAACTGCCATTTTCATAATTTGTTATAAGTTGTTACCAGATTTTCTTTCCCTTGTTTTTTCCCTTATTAGAGCTCATAACCAAGGGTAGAACGATATAACACAATACAAGATGTAATGGAACGGACACACACGAAAGCTTTAGTGTTTTCAAGGGTTTGACGAGATTTTTATAACAAAATATAACAGTTATTAAATCCCTAAAAATACCTCAAGTGAGAATTCAAATAAACGCGTGCTTTTATAGCTCGCCTCTCAAACGTGCTTCTATATCAGATGCCGTGTATAACACATCCGTTACAATTGCCCTTTCGTCACGGATTGTGTAAAACACTGAATAATTATCGACGAGCATTCTACGCAACTCCATTCTCTTTTCCGGCTCAGAATCCATAATCCTAAATCGTTCTGGGAAAGTGTCTAATGTAAGTATTTCATCAGCAATGCGATTATATTGCCCCATTGCATTATCCGGAGCAAGCAAATCTATAGCAATATAATTGTATATATCTTCCATATCCTGCAAAGCTTCTTTTGTAATCTCTACCTTATATTGCTTCATTAATGCCTCTCTCTAAATGCCACAAACGCACTAGCTGCATCCTCAACATTTCCTTTCTCTATATCGGCATATCCTTTTTCTAACTTTTGATGAATCTGTGTAACAGACATCATATCTGCATTCACTGAATTAGCTGCTTTTGGTAATACAATAGAAAAGGGAATTCCTCCTACTAATGATATTTGTTTTAAATACATATCTATAGCAGTAGCCATTGGTATCCCTAATTGTGCCAATACACTTTCTGCATTTTCTTTTACATCTGGATTTACTCTTATATTTAATGTTGCTGTTTTTCCCATAGAATACACCTCCATCTTTCTTTTATTGTAACGTCTTTTGCGTTACAAGTCAATCTATGAAATATATTTTCGATGCGATAGCTTCACATTGTTTTGATTAACCATTGCATATCTGAGCGTTTAATTAATTAAAAGCCTCATCAACAGATACAGAATCGTTCTTTTTTGCCTGTGCAAGCCCGGTCTGCATCATCGTATCAAATTCAGCTTGTGTTATAGAATCTCTTGTAACAAGTTTATCCGGAATATCAAGTGAAAATGGTACTCCATCACGCATAATAACCTGTCTGTAAGTCATATCTATGAATACAGATACAGGAATTCCAAGTCTGTCAAGAATTGCCTCTGCCTGCTCTTTTATATTCGGTTGAATTCGCGCTGTTACATTTGAAGTTTTTGTTGCCATAGTATGTACCTCCTGTTTCTTATAGTACACCACCATGTATTGCTTTTTACAATACAAATATTTTTAACTGCTGCCGTCAATCTTTTTCCATCCAATTCAATGCGCTCTATGCAATAACATCATCATAAAAATCATCATCCGAATCAGCATTATCATCTGTATCTGCCTGCTGTTGTATGATAGATATTGCATCTTTGTTCATTGCAACCACCATTTTGATTTTTCTTTCACGAAAAAAGAAATATCAACGCGCCAGGGTCAATATCTCTTCCTTTTTTATAATTCAATTATCAGGTTCACGGTCTTTCCCTCTCACAAACTGTGCTTTCTCCGATCTTTTCCTGTCACGATGTAGTATTGCTTCTTGTTTTCATACATTTCCGCATCTGCGGCTTTCAGAAGCGACTCAAAATCCGTGTCCTTTGTGCCGCTTATCGTCGTACCGAGGGACGCGGTAGCACCCAGTTGGCTTTTTGCCGTTTCCAGTAGTTTCTGAAACGCCGGATGTGTGATGTTTGGCAGAACCGCAATGAACTCATCTCCGCCAAGCCGATACACATGACGCTTTCCGAACACAGATTTCAGCGTCTGTGCGGTCTGCACAATGAATTTATCACCGGCATCATGTCCCTTTTGGTCATTTATTTCCTTTAGGCCATTTAGGTCGCACATGACAACCGCCAGGGGAAAGTACTTCTCCAGCTTTTCTGTGTACGCCCAATCCAGTGCTTTTCTGTTTTTACAATCTGTGAGCTGGTCATATAATGCACTGTGCTCCAGTACATCTGCATTATTGCGCAGTCTTATCATAAAAGAGATCATAAACTCGATCATATCTATCAGATTCGAGATCTCATGCAGTTTCTCTTCGGGAGGATTGTCCACACCGTAGAATCCGACCATCTTGCCATTGATTTTGATTGGCCCTGTCACAAGGGTATTGACACCCTGAGGTTTCAGCCGTTCATAGATGGCTTGTCGTAATACTGACCAGCCACTTATTATTCATTCTGATCGTGGCAGTCAATATGTGTCAGCTGCGTGGCGTGAAGCCACTGAAACAATGCAGAGAAGTTATTCTCACAGCTGTTATCCTTATGATAACGCTTGCATCGAATCGTTCCACTCCTTAATCAAAAGAGAATGGCTTAACAGATTTAATATCATTAACTTCAAACATGCCTACAGGCTTGTATTTGAGTATATTTAAACTTTTTATAACACCGTTAGGATCCATAGCCACTGCGACTATATGTCTCCTAGCAACTTTGAAAAACTATATGAGAGGATATGTTCTCTGCCGGCAGCTTAGCTGGCAGAACTTCTCATTTTATTTTGTGCTAAATCTTGACACAGGACCAAATAGCATATAGTAAGTATCAGATACTGTAAAAACTTGAAATAAGGAGACATATCACCAAAGATGAACGAATATATATCCACTGCACAATTTGCACGATCAAAAGAAAGTGTTATAGAACACCAACAACTTATTGAAGACTGTATGAAAGTATTCAATGAGCGAAGCCAAAATAGTGCTAATTTCAAGGTCATTCACAGCATTAAATTTCTTAACGATTATACATTTGAGATCAGATGGGCTTCCGCCAATGCGATAGACGTACTCCAAGCAGGTCGCGCACTAAGATTATTTTCTGATGAAATGTTAAAGGCCGATGGAATGAGAAAAAAAATCGTCGGTGGAAAATTTCTTTCATATCACACAATTAATGCTGCTGAATCCGATCCCAATTCCTCTAACCTTGAACTGCTCGAAAAAATGATAAATTTGATTCGCACAAATCCGACAGATCCTAGAATTGAAGAAATAAGAAAAATTCTAGAATAAGAGATAAACTAGAGCCTCGCCATTAACATAACATACGTGTTGAGTCAAGGCTCTTTCTCAATCATCATTCTACTTCTGCGTTCTTTCACTTCCATTCTTCCAACAATGAGAACAACACCTTCTCCATGCTATCTACATGTTTTCTTGTATCAGCATTAATTCCAAGACAGTAGCAAAGTGCCTTGTGGTACTCATCCTGGTATCTAACCTTTCTTAAGCTCTCATTATAAAATTTCTCATGTTCCTTACTAATAAATGCAATCTTTTAAATGCAATCTTTGCTCTTTCCGCTGTAATCAGACTGCTTTTTCTCTGATTTTTCATTCGAAAGTAATTCATCTACTGATATCTGGAAGAGATCTGCTATTGCCATCAGATTTGCAATATCCGGTGTTCCTGTTCCATTTTCCCACTTTGTAATGGCTTGTCTTGATACACCGATTTTCTCAGCCATCTTCTCCTGTGAAAGTCCAGCCTGTTTTCTGTAATGTTTAATTTGTTCTTCTAAAGTCATTTTTCTACCTCCGTTTTCGGTTTGTTTTACTTCCTTCACAGATTAGTAAATTAACCTTTACCAAACAAGAAACATTAGCTGTCATTTCACTATTTTTCTGCTACTTTCCGTAGCAACGCCCTAAAATAAAGGTTTTTACAACGAAAACTAAATTTATCCAATCGCCAAATTTTGATTTGTAACTGACCACATCTCCGTCACACATCATATTATATCAGACATCATAACCTTTGCAATCACCAACTTGCATGACGAAATGGAAAAATCAAATTTTCTCCCGCCTACAAACTCTTATATTTCTGTACCAATGCCCCCAATTCTTCCAATAATGCATCAGATGGTGTCGTAGTCTCGTCCCCCTTCAGTATGTAATCCGTACTCACTCCATAAATTTCACTGAACATCAAAAGCGAATCAATCGACATCCCCTTTGCTCCTCGCTCTATCCGGCTGATCGTTCCCGGCTCAAGTCCAACTGCCTCCGCTACCTGCTCCTGTGTCTTTCCTGCCTGTTTTCTTAATTCCTTTAATCTTTTTCCACTTGCCTCCATGTCATAAATCATCATAATTCTTCATCCTTTCCAGCCATCTCGATAGCCAGAAGTAATATGGTGAAAAATTATTTTTGAATTTTCCGCTCCCTGATCCACGCAAAAAGACGCAAAGGAAAGCCAGTTATCTACTGGTTATCTTTCCCCTGCGTCTCTGGTGCTTCCATCATCTCTGATGTGCCCTTATCAGGTGGGCTGTTCATTTAATTGTCATTTTGTTTCTATGTAACAGATCTGTCAGATACGGAACACACCTTTGTCGGCACGCTTCCGTATCATACCTTCTGTATATTTCTTTAACATCATTACCCGTTTGCAACGGTTGCATTTGATCGTAATGCCCTGCAAGACGATCCGGTCATCGTCCTGACACAATGTATAATCCATCATCCTCGCATTACATTCTCTGCAATGCAACTGCACTGTACTCCAATTCTTCTCCAATTCAGTTCAACTCCTCTACCATACAAAATTGCTATTACCAACACGCAACATTTGTACTTGCAAGGGAAAGGGAAATCAACCTTCGCAAGCCCATTACCAGAGCCGGAAGTTCCGATGCGCCCTGTCCTGGCGCTCCGACATTGCTGATCTTAAAGCCTGTTGACCATGGCAAGCCATGATCTGCTTAAGCTGATTTCTCCATGAACCACATATTGTTGTCCTCATAGAACAGATATACTTCTTTTCCGTCTACGACACATGTATATCGCATCCCGGCACCGCCTGCCTTTAAGCTGGCAGCACGCCGGATGTCTTTCACTTTGCTGATCTCATACTCTACTCCATCCTCCCATACAAAACTTTTCGGAAGGAGCATTCCATCCTTGGTAAATGTGGCATTCACATCTTCATCCGTCTCCAAGTCTCTTGGAGTCGTTGTACTGTTTCCTATGGACTTGATCGGGGCATGGGTATGTTCCCTCTTTACCGGAGAATCATCCCAGCCATTCGCAAAAGAATGAAGTACCAGCCCTATCTTACCAAACCGGGATTTCAGATACTTTTCCTCCATCTGTGCCAGCTCACCAATGGTACGGATGCCCATGCTTTGCAGCTTCCTCTCGGTAGACTTTCCTACATATAAAAGATCACCCACCGGAAGCGGCCAAGCCTTCGTCCGATACTCCTCTCTGCCCATCGTCGTGATCGCATCGGGTTTCTTATAATCAGAGCCCAGCTTCGCAAAGATCTTGTTGTAAGATACACCGATACTTACGGTAAGACCTAACTCTGACTTAATTCTGCGACTGATATCCTGAGCAATCGTAAGCCCATCTCCCATAAGGGAACAGCTTCCTGACACATCCATCCAGACCTCATCGCAGCCGTATGGTTCCCAAAGGTCTGTATATTCCCGATAGATCTCATGTGCCATCCTAGAAAAACGCAGATACAAGTCCATTCTCGGCGGAACAAATTGAATATCCGGGCAAACCTGTCTTGCCTGCCAGAGTGCCATACCAGTCTTCACTCCCTGCCGCTTCGCCAGATAATTCGCTGTCAATACGATTCCATGTCTCGCCTGTGGATCACCGCCTACTGCCATCGGCACATGCCGCATCTGCGGACGATGTAACATCTCCAAGCTATTTTATTGAAACTATGATAGCACAATTGCAAAAATCATCATTACATATTGCAATTGCACGCATGATGTGGTATGAAATATAAGGAAATGAAATCATGGACTTCCTAAAAGAGACCGACCGGGGCGGCATCAATATCCGTCACGCAATTGACGAGCAGCCTGACAGTAACGGCTTTTACTTTCACATACACGATCGCTGCGAGTTGTTCTATTTTATTTCAGGCAACGCACAGTATCTTGTTGAGGGCTCGGTCTATCCGCTGGAGCACGACAGCCTGCTGATAATGCGACCGGGCGAGGCGCATTGTACTCGCTTTCTAAGTGCAGAGCGATATGAGAGGTACGCAGTTAATTTCCCGTTGTCGCTGTTTGACAGCTTTGACCCAGAGCGGAGACTTATGAAGCCCTTTACAGACCGACCGCTCGGACATCGGAATCACTATTATATTCCAGGAATCAAAGATACCCTGAGTGAGCTTGCTTACTTTGAAGGCGACGACTACAGTAGGACGCTTTTATTTACAACAAAACTTGCCGGGGTCATGGATATGCTGGGAAAGCAAAGCTCACACAATCCAACAGCCGAGCCCACGATCTCCGAACAGTTGGTATGGTATGTCAACGATATGCTGTGCGAGGAAATAACTGTAGAGAGACTGGCGGAGCATTTCTTTTTAAGTGCATCCCAGTTCACCCGGCTGTTCAAGGAAGCGACAGGGGCTGCGCCTTGGGCGTACACAACCGCCAAGCGGCTTGTCAGGGCGAGAGAACTTCTACAAAGCGGTGAGAGCGCAAAAAGAGCCGCAGAAGTTTGCGGTTTCAATGATTATTCGGTTTTCTATAAGGCATATGTAAAGCACTTCGGGGAGAAGCCGAGTGCTTTTGCAAAGGATGCAATAATATAACTATAGGAGAAACACCATGAGCATTATAACTAAAACAGATAACGGCATTATATATAAGCTCAAAGACGAGCTTGTCTGCATCGAAGCGTACGGCAGGGATATTATCCGTGTGCGGATTACGAGAAACAGTACGCTTTCAGAGGAAAAATGGACTCTGCTTGATGTGGAGGACTGTTCCTTCGAGACAGAGATTACAGAGGGGAAAGCCTCTGTAACAAGCGGCATTCTAAGATCGGAGATCTGCGACCTGCCGTGGGGAGCATATATGCTTTCTTTTTACAAAAACTGCAGCCTTATTCTCCGCACTCATGAAGAGGGCGAATATACCTCAAAATTTGAACACACCGACGGTCAAAACTACCGTACACGCATCATCTTTGACGCAAGAGATGACGAGCATTTTTACGGGCTTGGGCAAGAGCAGCAGGAAAACTTTGATAAGAAATACTGTTCCTTTGACCTGAAACACTGGAACACGAAGTCGAGCCTGCCCTTTGTCTATTCCTCGCTGGGCTACGGATTCCTGTGGAACAACCCCGGAATAGGCAGAGCCGAGTTTGCAAAGAATCATACTATCTGGTCGGAAGAAAGCTGCTATCAGGCAGACTTTCTTGTTATCGCAGGAAAAACGCCTGCCGAGGTCATGAACGGTTATGCAAGAGTGACAGGCTTTGCTCCGGAAATGCCCGACTGGGCGGCAGGCTTCTGGCAGTGCAAATTAAGATATGAAAGCCAGGACGAGGTACTGGAGGTCGCCCGCAGATACAAAGCGGAAGGCATACCGATAGATGCAATAGTTATCGACTTTTTCCATTGGACGGAGCAGGGCAACTGGGAGTTCGACCCCGAATACTGGCCCGACCCGAAGGCGATGTGTGATGATCTTAAAGCTATGGGTATCGAGCCTGTTGTGTCTATATGGCCGACTATCAATCCAGACAGCCGCAACTGGGAAATGATGAAAGACGGCAATATGCTTGTTCGAACCGAGAACGGACAGTTTGGGATATTCGATTTTCACGGTCAGCAGACTTATGTTGATGTGACATCACCCGAAGCAAGAGAATACATGTGGCAGCAAGTGAAAAAGGGATATTTTGACCTCGGCATCAAGACCTTCTGGCTCGATCAGGCAGAGCCCGAGGTTCACCCGCAGCAGTTTGGCAATCTGAAATTTCACATTGGAAACGGCGCACAGACTGCGCTTGCTTATCCCTATTATTACGCAAAGACATTCTATGACGGTCTGAAGAACGAGGGTATAAATGATATAGTTCTGCTGACAAGGTGCGCCTATCCCGGAAGCCAGAAATACGGCACAATTGTCTGGAACGGCGATATTCCCTCAAATTTCGATGCACTGAGGCAGAGTGTGGTTTCGGGACTGTCGATGTCTATGAGCGGCATACCGTGGTGGAATTCCGATATCGGCGGTTTCTTTGGCGGTGACATTGAAAGCGACTGGTTCAGGGAGCTTATCGTGCGGTGGTTCCAGTTCGGGCTGTTCTGTCCCGTTATGAGACTGCACGGAACACGCAACCGTCAGAGCGGCTACAAGCTCCGCCACCCGAATGTAAAAGAACCCAGCGGCGGTGACAACGAGCTGTGGTCGTTCGGCAAAAGGAACTACGAGATACTAACAGAACTTGTTAAGCTTCGTGAACGGCTGAAGCCATACATAACCGAGTGCGCAAGATGCTCATCTAAGACTGGTGAACCGATAATGCGCCCGATGTTCTTCGACTTTCCCGATGACGATATCTGCTACTCGCTAAAAGACCAATATATGTTCGGCAGAGATATTCTCTTTGCGCCTATACTGGTGCAGAACTCCACAGAACGGCAGGTATATCTTCCCGAGGGCGAGTGGATAAGAACTACTGACGGACAGCTTTACTCAGGCGACAGGTGGCTGACTTGCCATGCGGAGATAGACGAATTTATTGCGTTTGTGAGAAATGGAGCTGAGGTGTCGGAGTGTTTTAAAAAAATGCAGAGGAAGATTCTTTAATGATAACATATTTACAATACTGGTAATACAGCCTAATATTCGTATATAATTTTTTAGCGAGCTGCTGATAAACGGCAGCTCGCTTTTGTTATGATCTCAGTAAAGCGATGCGTTTCTATTAGGCAAATATCTCTGACTAAAAAAATATATATGATGCAGACGATATATAGGGATAATAAACAGAACTATCTTTACTATTATGACGAAGTTGAAGTGTGTGCCGAGTCTTAATCAGCACATTATATATCAGCTATATTAATTCGTAATACGAACATGGTTAACCGTTCAAACTTCATTGTATGCTATATTCAGCATAATAGTGGCGGAGCTTATAAAGCGGTTCGGTATGCCAAGAATAATGGTGTTGATATATATAATCTTGCAGATTCTTATTAACCGAACACCGAAAAAGCAGAACATCACCACATAATCCTGTGATGCTGTTCTGCATAAACAACGTAAAATCGGCATTTGTGACCGTAGATACCCTGTGATTATGGGCGTTCCGGTTGCAAATACAATGCCCCTGCCACCATTTAACTCGTTGATATATTCACACTTCAAAAACATATCCATGGCTCTCTGGCTACCGGTCCCGGTAATACCGGAAACATTCATCTTACTGAAGATGGCAAGGTTCTTAAACGCATATTTTGGAGTAAATCCTGCTGATCCTTTTTCATCACTTACTGATGAAGGCAGGGAAAAAGCTATGGATTATATTAATCTGCTCCACGCATCCGGAATGTATGAAAAGCAGACTGCTAAGATAATTCCATTCCGAAGCATTGATATTTTTGAAAATGCTGTATCAGCCGGAACCGGTAACTTCCTTGTAGACGGACCGAAAGAGACTGTACGCATAGATGAATCTATCCTGCCGGAAGATACTACTTTCGGTGTACGCATTAGTGGTGACAGTATGGAACCTGAATTCCACGATGGTCAGATTGCATGGGTATTGCAACAGGAATCTGTTGCTAATGGAGAAATCGGCATCTTCGCTCTGAACGGAGAAGCCTATATCAAGAAGTTAAAGGACGACAAAGACGGAATTTTCCTTATCTCACTCAACGAAAAGTATGCACCTATCAAGGTTGGAGAAAATGACCGCTTAGACATATTTGGAAAAGTTCTTGGAAAATCTGATGCTTCTGCTCTTACCGATCATTGCCGATAAAAACGCAAGTCCTTTTTATTGGACACATTTTTTTGCATAATTGACAATAAGAAAATATCTATAGAACTGAAAGAAGGGATTTTTTATGGTGGTCACAAATAATATCAGAGAAATCCGTGAACAGCGTGGCATTTACCAGAATGACCTTGCCGCTGCTATCGGATTCAGCACCAAAACTGTCAGCAGGGTAGAACGTGGGGACGGCGCCCCATCTGCCGAATTTATGCTACGAGTATCTAAGTACTTTAATATGCTGGTGGAAGATGTATTTCATGTAGAGGAATAACGTGGAGCGAGTGAGCTCAATATTCAGCTCGCTCCGCTATCTTTCTTAAACTGAAAATCTTCTTTTATCTATTCCATATTCACACCAAATATGTTCTATCATACCATCTCCTCGTCCCAAAAAATCAACTTGTTCGCGCCATGCATTAATACCAGCTTCATCAAGCAACTTTTCAAATTCAACATATTCATCACTATTCAAATTTTTCCTCATAAGATTTTTTAATAATGTATCCTCCTCAGATTGAACATAATCTACACTTATTGGTTCGTCTTTTATTAATTCTTTTATAGCACAGTATGTATTAAATATCGAATCGTTCTTTTTAAGTGTTTTCTCAAGGACTTGCTGAACCAATTGCTTCTCATAATATTTTACATACACTTTAGGTCAGTTTACAAGGAACTACACGCAGACCGTGAAACGGGCTGCTGACAACA
>ENA-ORMX01001007-ORMX01001007.1-human-gut-metagenome-genome-assembly--contig:-NODE-1007-length-19785-cov-7.565839_pt1 | contig 19785 bp, 2 predicted proteins | sample MGYA00242108_ERZ509007 | MGnify/ENA primary metagenome ERZ509007 (study PRJEB26280, sample SAMEA2338745) | human gut metagenome | biome: human gut; feature: human-associated habitat; material: faeces...
ATTCAGATACTAATTCTTATTCAGTTATAGAAGGTTATACTGCTGGTAATGATAATAACGCTGATAATAGAATTGTTAGATCTTTTGATGAACTTTCTTATAATTTTAAATATTCAATAATGGGTAAAGATGGAGTAACAGATTATGAAGATAGAACAGTCTCAATTAAAGTTACAATACCAGATTCAGTTGCAAAATATGTTTCTTTTGATAAAAACGCTGAAGCTAATGAAACATCTCATACATATACTTTTACGGGAGTTGATACTTATGGTGAATTTAATTCAACAATTACATTATATGTTTTAGGTGCTCCTAATGGTACAAAAATTAGTCCTAAATTTGAAGTACAAGAAAGTACTAATACTGATTCGAATTATTTAATTAGTTTAGGAAATGTATCAGATAGTGTAACAAACTATGAATATGATAGTGATAAAACAAATAAATATAGTACTGTAAGTAATACTCTTGGATTTAGAAATTATATGCCAACAGTTGTTTCATCTAAGGAAGCAGATTATAATATTAATTTAATTGGTCAAACAAGTGAAGGACAAAAATCAACATATAAAGATAATGTAGGTAGATATTTAACTTATGTTTTTGGTATAGAAATAGTAGGAGATAATACAAAAGGTCTTAAAGGTGTTACTATGCCAGATGGATCAGATATATCATTTAATGTATCATCTTCACAAAATGGTTCTAATAAATCAGTATTTATGGAAGATAGTTGGATAAGACTTTATGGCCCAAATTCAGTATCAGGAATAGAGCCAATAGTAAGTGCAAATCCATATAGTACTAACTCTAGTGGAAGTAAACTTATTAATACACCAGGTCAAATAAAATTAACAAAAGTATCAGATTCAAATTATTCCGTATTAGCGTCTGATTATAAAATAACATATGCAAAGGCAACACTTAATGCTGATGGAACATCAATTTCAAATAAATCACATTATATCGCAACATATGCTGCAACAGTATTCTCACCAAGAACTTCAGAAGATGGTAAAAATGATATCAATACAACACTAAATATAAAAAATTTAAAAATAAGAGATACTAATGGTTCAGAAATAACACTTGCAAATTTTGAAGCAAGTGCTATAAATAAATATTATGAAATAATTGACTATTCATTACAAGGTGAATATTATGATCAAGCAAATAGTAAAATTTCAACAGATGGTAACGGTAAAGGTGCTGTTTCTAAAGGTGAAACAGTAGTTTATAAAACAACATTTAATTATAAGAAAACAATGTCAGATCAAGGATTGAAAGAAGTAATAAAAGTAGATCCAAATGCATATAGAGTTATTCAAAATGGAGATAAAGATATTAAAATTACAGTAGAAGGTGCTGGAGATAAGAAATTATCACAAGATGATTTTGAAGTATCTTATATATCTGGAGATTTTAATAATTCGAATTATACTGCAGTAACAGATGCAAAAGTAAGTGCTGAAGATTTAAGTACTGTTCAAACTGCATGTAACACTGTAAAACAAAATATAAATACTTATTCAAATGACCAAATAATGAATTTATATGGTGGACCATGTATCAAAGCAAATGATAATTTTGAACAAATATTTGAAAAAATATCAGATGCAAAAGATAAAGATAATAAAGAAATTCCTATTACTAAAATAGTTGTTCAAACAAAGAAAGGTATAATATTACCTGATTCGGCTAAAGTAATAGTTGAAATTAATTTAAGAGTTAGAAATGTTAGTGATTTAACACAAACATATCAAACAGTAGTAATGGCAAAATCATCAGATTATGATAGTAATGTAACATATTATTCACCAAGAATAACTAATGATTCAAATAGTATTACAAATCCTAATAACTATAATAAAACAATATATAAAGGTAGTAATATATCATCAATTGATTCAGATAGCCCATGGGGTGATTCATTAAAAATAGTTAACTTTACATCAAGAGAAGATGTAACAGTTACAAATAAAGAAAAAGATGGAAGCGTAAAAATTAACTATAATGTAAGTAATGGTGAAACAATTAATTATAATGTTAAAACAACAATAACAGATTTAAATGAAAATGTTGGTGCGGATGATGTTTGGTATATAAATAGTTTAAAAATATATGTAACTATTCCAAATGGTCTTACATATGTACCAGATAAAAAGTTAGGTGAACCAACTGTTGCAAGTGATAATAATAATACTTATTTAACATATGTACTTCCATATACAAAACCAAATATGGAAATACCTGAAATTAATTTTAAGGCAACATTATCTCCTACATTAGTAGGAACTGGTATTCCATTAACAGTTACTAGTACTGTTGAAGCTATTAATGTAAATGGTGAAAAAGATACAAGTTATTTTAATTACTTAACAGGAAGCTTTACAATATATGCAAATGGTGAAAATAAAGTAATATTAACACAAAAACATGATAATAATGGTTCTAAAGTAGAAAAAAATAGTGAATTTGGTTATGTATTAAATATGTATAATAATACAACTGGTGATATTAATGATTATGCTATTTTAGATAAATTCCCAAGTAACGGAGATAAAAATGGTTCTAAATTTAATGGAACATATAAAGTAAAATTAGAAATGCCAAGTTCTCTTGGAACTGCAAAAATATATTGTTCTACTCAAGCATCAAATTTAATTGAAGAAGAAGTAAATAATAAAAATAATGAATTCGAAGAATGTAATATTGCAAATGAATTTATGGATGTAACTGCAATTAAAATTACTGATATTAACTTAAAACAAGGTTCATATTCAGATGATATAAAAGTTATAATAAAACCTGAAAATAATAGTTATTCAGATAAATATATCAATTCATTTGTAGGATATAACTCATCACTAGGAAATGTATCTTCAAACAAACTTGAAACAAGTGTAATAAGTAGATCTATATCAGGTAGAGTATTTATGGATAATAATGAAAATGGTATAGAAGATAGTTCAGATACTTATTATAAAGATATGAGTATTACTTTATATAAAGTAGATCAAGATGAAAATTTATCAAAAGTTGATACTACTTTAACAGATGAAAATGGTAAATATGTATTCAAAGATCTTGAAAAAGGTAATTATAAAATAAGAGCAGATTATGATAGTTCAGCATATGATTTAACATTAAGATATGCAACAGAAGATAAAACAAAAGATTCGGATGGTTATAAAGTTGGAAATAATATTATTGAAATCGGAATTGATAGAAGTAATATGGGATATCCAGGAATAAGATTAGATCAAAAAACTGAAGAAGTATCAGATTTAAATATAGGTTTAATCCCAATAAAATCTTTTGGATTTGAAATTAAAAAATATATAACAAAAGTAGATTTAACTAATAACGGAGTATTTAATTCTTATACATATGATAATCAAACAAAAGTTATGTTAAGTGTAAGAAATAGTTTATATGCATCCGCAAGAGTATATTATGGAATTGAAATAACAAATAATTCAACTTCTGCTGGTTATGTAAAATTAATTAGTGAAGATATACCACAAAATACTGTATTTAATCAAGATGATTCAATTAATAAAGATTGGTTCTATTCAGATGGTACACTAAAAAGTGTAGCACTTGAAAATGATTTAATTTCACCAGGTGAAAAGAGATATTTAACTATAGTATTAGATGTACCAGCAAGTGAATATGGTAGATCATATATAAATACTGTATCCTTATTGGAAGTAGAAAAGTATGAACCAGCTAAAGAAGCAGAAGATACAAATGCTGATTCTAATTCATATAAAGTTGGTGAAGCAGTTAGATATGCAGGTATTGATTTCCATGTTATAAATACTGAAGATAAAGATGGAGAACAAATATTAACTTTACTTGCAGATTCAGGAACTATAAGTACTAAAATGGGTCATACAAGTTCAGCAAATGATATATATAAGTGGAGTAATTCAAAAATAAATAAATATATCAATGGTGATTTTGTAAATCAAAATAGTTTGAATTTACCAATATTAGTAGATAATAGTGTTTGTGATGATGCATCAGGATTACAAGCAGCATCATATGGTGGAACACTTGCTAGTGAAGGTAAATGTATGTCTAATAAGTATGGTTCATATAAAGTAAGATTATTAACAGAAACTGAATATAACAAATTAAAAGCTAATAATAGTTCTGATTTATCTTGGTTATATGGTTCAAATGATTTTTGGCTAATGAATTCTGTATTTATGACACAAGAAAAAGATGTATATGGCAATATAATTGATACAACAAATGTAAAAAATCTAGCTAAATATGTAAGTAAATCATCTACATCAATTCAAAATGGATATAATAGTTCTAAAAATAAATGGGTTACTGCAAATACTGCAAAAGAAGTAAGACCTGTAATAACAATTTCAAATAAAAATATTATTCCAGAATAATATAAAAATGCACAAAAAAAGTGCATTTTTTTTTAATAAAAAAGGATAATAACTACTGACAAAAAAGAATATATAAGATATAATTAAATATAGTAGGAAAGACTAGAAGGAGTAGGATGAAAATGAAAAAATACTTAGGTAAAATAAAGTATGTAATATTAGCAACATTAATAGTCCTATTCTTGTTTACGACAGTAGCGTATTCAGGACTAGCAAGTAAACTCGCAATAACATCAGAAGTAATGTTTAGAGCACTAGCGGATATAAGAGTAACAAATATAAAATTAGAAAAAACAACAGGAAATGCACTAGAAAGTTATGAACCAAAATATAATGTAGATGCAACAACAACAGGATTTGAATTACCAAGTGCAGACTCAAGTATAACATATAGAGTAACAGTAACAAATAGGGGAAAAAGAAATCAAACAATATATGAATTTATAAAAAATAGTATAAATGCAGATGGAGTAAATATAAAAATAGAAGGCTACACAGAAAAAGATATAATACCATATGAATCAAGTATAGATTTCTTAATAACATTTACAACAACAAACCCAAGTAATCAGACAATAAATGTAATAGAAAAATATGATTTTAGAGAAGTATATACAATAGAGTATGATGCAAATGGAGGAACAAATGCACCAAAAGAACAAATAAAATATCAAAAAGAAGATATAGCATTAAGAGAAGAAATACCAACAAGAGGAACATATAAATTTATAGGATGGTCAGAGACACAAGGAAGTGAAACAGCAGAATATAAAGCAGGAGGAGCATATACATTAGATAAAGATGTAATATTGTATGCAGTATGGCAAAAGAATGCAGCAAAATTAGATTTAAACTATAATGTAGATGGAACATGGTATTATTCAGGATATAATAATAGAATATTAACAGGAATAAAAGTAAATGGAGAAGATAAAGGATATTTAAATGATTTTGGTGGAACATATGATTATGGAACAAGTTATGAAATATATGGATTTGAAATAGATGGAGAAAAAATACCATATTCAAAAAAATATACTGTAGATGGAACAAATCATTTAGGAATATATTTTAATACAATGAATTTCACAGTAAATGATGAAAGTTTAGGAAGTATATCACATGAACAATTAATAGTAATACCAGGAACGACATATACAGTATCAAATAGTACAATAACAATGTCAGATGGAAGAATAGTAATATCAAGTCCAAAGACAGTAACAGGATATACAACAAAATTTACAGGATATACAATAACACCAAATAGTACAACAATAAATGCAAAAACAACAGTAAAAGCAAACTTTACAAAAGAAGCAAATACATATAAAGTAACACTTGATAACAAAAGTGCAACAACAGCTGGGACAACAACTATTTATGAAAAGTATAATACTGGTATTTATTTAGATAGTGAATTAAAAACAGCAATGACAACAAGTGCAAATCCAATAACAAAACCAGTAAAAACAGGATATACATTTAAAGGATATTATACAAAAGAAAATGGTCAAGGAGACCAAATAATAACTGCTGATGGATATATAACAGATAAAATAACAAATACAACATATACAGCAAATGCAACATTATATGCATATTATGTAGATGAAGAAAAACCAACACTAACATTAACAAATTCAAGTAATGGTAATTGGACAAATAAGGATGTTACTATAACATTAAATGGTGCAGACTCTGGATCAGGAATAAAAGAATATCAATGGAAAGAAAATGGAGCGTGGACAACAAGAGCAGTATCAATAACAAATGGTGTAGGTTCAATTACATATACGGTAGATAGAAATTTAGAAATAGAATTTAGAGTAATAGATAATGCTGGGAATATAAGTGATGTAAAGAAAACATATGTAAGAAGAGATGCAGTTGCACCAAAAATAGAATTAAATGGAACAGCAAGTTCATCAGAAATAAATAATAGTAATAATGTAACAATACCAATAAAGATAACAGAAACAGCAAGTGGAATGAATAGTACAGAATTTACGGCATCAGATATAAGCGTATTAATAAATGGAACAGCAGTAAATCCAAGTACAAAAACATTAACATATAATAGTGTAAGTAATGGAGTATATAGTTATACACTTACTTTAAGTGGAATAACATTAAATGGTAAAGTAATATTGGAAATAGCATCAGGAGCAGTAAAAGATATAGCAACAAACTCAAGTGTAAAAACAACATTAGATCCAAGTATAACAGTATCTAATGCATATACAATTTCATTAAATGGAAATGGAGCAACAACAGCTGGAACAACAGCTATTTATGAAAAATATAATACAGGTATTTATTTAGATAGTGTATTAGCTAATGCAATGACAACAAGTGCAAATCCAATAATAAAACCAACAAGAAGCTATACAGTAAGCTTTAATGCAAATAATACAGGAATAACAATGCCAAGTGCAATAACAAAAAGTTATAGTTATTCAGGACATTATACAGATGCAGCATCAGGAACACAAATGATAAATGAAAATGGATATATAACAAGTTCATTTACAAAAACATCATACACAGCAAATGCAACATTATATGCACATTGGAAAGCAAAACCAAGTGTAACAATACCATCAATATCAAAAACAGGATATACATGTTCATGGAATACAAGTGCAGATGGAAAAGGAACAACATATAATGGAGGAGATGTAACAGATAAATTAAATACACAAACATTATATGCAGTATGTGCAGCAAATACATATACAGTAACATATAATTCAAATGGCGGATCAGGAACAATGACAAATGATACCGCAACATATAACAGTAATTATATAACAAAGAAAAATACATTTATAAAAACAGGATATACATTTAATGGATGGAATGAAAAAGCAGATGGAACAGGAACAGTTTGGGGATTAACAACTTCAGGTGTTTATGAAAGTGGTAAATCTTGGAAGTGGACATATACAAAGAATATAACATTGTATGCACAATGGAAAGCAAATACAAATACAAAGTATGTTGTAAAACATTATAAACAAAAGTTAGATGGTACGTATCCAAGTGAAGCAGATGATACAGAAAACTTAACTGGTACAACAGACTCAAGCCTGTCACCAGCAGTAAAAAGTTATGCTGGATTTACATCACCAAGTGTTCAAACAGTAACAATAGCAGCAGATGGAAGTACAGTAGTAACATATAAATACACAAGAAATAAATATATATTTACACTAGGAAGTACTACAGGAATAACAACAACAGGAAGTACAGCTAGCGGAAGTTATTACTACGGAAGTACAATAACGTTAAAAGCAATAGAAAGTGCAGGTTATACATTTAATGGATGGACAAGTAGTAATACAAATTTAGTAGCAAATCAAACAAATGCAAGTGCAACATTTACAATGCCAGCAGGAAATATAACAATGACACCAAGTGTAACAGCAAAATCACTAACATTTAATGATCAAAGTAAAGCAGTAACATATAATAAAACAACAGATCAAAGTGTAAGTATATCAGCAGCAACAGGAGGGTCAGGAAGTTATAGTTATTCAATAACAAGTGGGAATGCAAGTTACTTTAGTATAAGTGGAACAACAATAACGGTAAAAGCTGCAACACCAGCAAGTACATACACAATAAAAGTAACAGCAACAGATAATAATACAAAAGTAACAAAAGAAGCAACAATAACATTGGTGGTAAATAAAAAATCGGTTACAAAACCAACATCACCAGCAGATAAAGTATATAATGCAGAAGAACAAAGTCATGGAATAAAAACACCAGAAGGTGCAAGTATAGTAACAAGTGGAAGTACATTAAAGGCAACAAATGTAAATGCATATAATGTAGTATTTACATTAAATTCAAACTATAAATGGAGCGATGGAACAACTACAGATGTAACAGTAACATGGAAGATAACAGCATATAATTTAAGTAATGCAACAATAGAAAGTGTAGATAAGCAAACATATACAGGAAGTGCTATAACACCAAAGCCAAATGTAAAAGTACCAATACCAAGTGGGAAAACAACAATGTTAGCAAGTGATACAGATTATACATATAGTTATAGTAATAATACAAATGCAGGAACAGGTACAGTAAAAGTAACAGGTAAAGGAAACTATACAGGAACAAAATCAATAACATTTGAAATAGGACAAGCAGAAAATCCAGTAAAAGTAACAGCAAATGATTTAACATATAATACATCATCACAGGCTTTGGTAACAACAAGTGGTGCAAAAGGAACAATATGTTATTCACTAGACTCAGTAATAACAAATAAATGTAGTACGAGTACAGCAATACCAACAGGAACAAATGCAGGAACATATACAGTATATTATTACGTAAATGGAACAAGCAACTATAAAGAAACATCAGGAAGTGTAATAGTAACAATAAAAAAATATAATATAAGTAACGCTGTAATAGGAACAATAAATGATCAAATATATACAGGAAATCCAATAAAACCAACACCATTAGTAACAGCATCAATGCCAAATTCTTCAGTAGCAACACTAGTAAATAATACAGATTATACATATAGTTATAGTAATAATACAAATGCAGGAACAGGTAAAGTGATTGTAACAGGAATAGGAAACTATACAGGAACAAAAAGTAAAACATTTAACATAACAAAAGCAACAAATCCTACAGTTATAACAGCAAATACATTAACATATAATGCAGAAGCTCAAGTTTTAGTAACATCAAGTAAAGAACAAGGATATATATGTTATTCATTAAGTGCATTACCAACAAGTTGTACATCAAATTCAGACTTACCAAAAGGAACAACTTCAGGAACATATACAGTATATTATATGGTATCAGAAAGTGGTAACTATAATAAGAAAACTGGAAGCGTAAAAGTAACTATAGATCAATATGATATAAGTAAAGGAACACTAGGAAGCGTAAGTGATCAAGCATATAAAGGAAGTGCGGTAAAACCAACACCAAGTGTAATAGTACCAATACCAAGTGGAAAAACAACAACATTAGTAAATAATACAGATTATACATATAGTTATAGTAATAATACAAGTGTAGGAACAGGAACAGTGACTGTAACAGGAAAAGGAAACTATAAAGGAACAAAGAGTACAACATTTAAAATAACACCAAAGGCAAGTTCATGTACAATAACATCAGTACCAACATTAAAATATCCAAGCAGTGCGACAGGCTCAATACAATTTAAATGTACAGGAGATGGAGCAATAACAGCAACAAGTTCAAATAAAGGAATAATAGAGGTAACAAGTACAGGAACAACAGGAGCAGGATTAAAAGGAAAAGCAGCAGGAACAAGTAAAATAACAATATCTCAAGCAGCAGGAAATTATGCAGCATCCTCAGTAAGCGCAGATGTAACAGTAACATATTCAACATATGAAGTAACATTAAATAGTAATGGAGCAACAACACAAGGAAGTACAAGTGCAGTCGCAACATATAATGGTACAACATTATCAACAATAACAAATCCAAAAAGAGAATATACAATAACATATGATGTGGGTCAAACAGGAATAACAAAACCAGCAAATGGGAAAGTAGAATATAAATTAAATGGATGGTATACAGCATCAAGTAATGGAACAAAAGTAGCAAGTGCAGCCACAACACCAGCATTAGAAGCAAGTGTAAATGGATATACAAATGCAAGTAAACAATGGACAAAAACAAATGCTGCAACATTATATGCAGGATGGGATGCAGGAAGTACAACATTAGCAGTTATAGAAAAAGAAGGAAATACATGTACATGGATAGATAATAACGGAAATAGTTATAATTCAGGACAAACAGGATTTACAGCAACAAGCAATAGAACATTAACAGCAAGATGTTTACCAAAAAGTTACGTATTAACAGTAAATCCAAATGCAGGAACATGGAATAATACAACAAGTGCAAGTACAGTAACAAGAAGTTATGGAACACAATATACTGTGGCAGATCCAACAAGAACAGGATATAAATTTGCTGGATGGACATTAAGTGGAAAAGGTTCTTGGAATAGCGAAACCAAAAAATATACATTTGGTGCAGGAGCAGGGACATTAACAGCAAACTGGGCATCAAATACATTAACATTTAATGGAAAAACAGAAACATTATCATATAATGCAACAAGTAATCAAACTGTAAGTTTGTCACCAGCAACAGGCGGAACAGGAAGTTATAGTTATTCAATAGTAGATGGAAATGCAGATAATTACTTTAGTATAAGCGGAACAACAATAACAGTAAAAGCAGGAACACCAGCAAATACATATACAATAAAAGTAAGAGCAACCGATACAAAGAGCAAAGCAATAAAAGATGCAACAATAACAATAATAATAAATAAAATAAACTTGTCAGGATCAGTAATAATAGAAGGAACAAATACTTGGGGACAAAAATTAACAGCAAAAGTAACAAATACAAATGGTGCAAATCTTACATATCAATGGTATTTTGTAGCAACAAATGCAACAAGTGGAGGAACAAAAATAGCAAATGCAACATCAAGTGAATATATAATAGATAAATCTTTAGTAGGAAAATATATATATGTAGTAGTAAGTGCAAGTAAAGCAAATTATAATACAGCAGAATGGAAAGATATAACAGATACAGATACAAATAAAACACTTACAGTAGCAAAACAAAGTTTGAGTGTAACAGTAACACCATATAGTGGAAAATATGATGGTAAAGAACACTATGCAACAATAAAAGTAAATAGTGGATCATGGAATGGACAAACAATAGTATCAGGAATAGGTACAAGTTATGGAGATACAGTAACAAGTACAGGAGTAACAGGAACAACATATAATTTATTACCATCAAGAACAAATGCAAGCACAGCAGCACAAACAATATACTATAAGGTAACAGGTGGAACATATTATAAAGATTCTACAGGTTCAACAACAATAACAATAAAAAAAGTAGATAATATAGTAAAAGTAGAAGCTGTAAAAAATCTAGAATATGGAAGTACAGCAGCATTAGTAACAGTAAAAGATGCACAAGGAGCAATGTACTATTCAGTAGGAACAGAATTAACAAGTTCAAACTTTAGTACATCAGGAAGTACAACAATTCCAACAGCATATAATAGAAATGCAGGAACGTATAAGGTATATTATTATAATAAAGGAAATACAAATTATAATGAAAAAGCAGGTTATGTGGATGTTGTAATAGGAAAGAAAACAAATCCAATAATAGTAAAAGGGAATACGAATGCTTATGGAACAAAAGGAAATTTAGTAACAGTATCAGGAGCTCAAGGAACTGTATACTATTCAGTAGATAAAGAATTAACAAGTTCAAACTATAGTACAGTTGGAAAAACAGATGTTCCAACATCAGAAGGTTTAAGTGGAGGAACACATAAAGTATATTATTATGCGACAGGAAATGATAACTATAAGAGCGCAATAGGAAATGTAGAATCACTAATTAAGCCAACTACAAATCCAACAAAATTTACAAAAAAATATATAAAATATGGAACAAAAGATGAATTGACTACAATAGAAAATAAACAAGGAACAATATATTATTCAATAGGAACACAGTTAACAAGTTCAAACTATAGTACAGCAGGAAGTACAGAAGTTCCAACAGGATATGATTCAAGTACAAATACATATAGAAATGTAGGAACATATACAATATATTATTACATACCAGCAACATCAAATTATAATGAAAAAACTGGTAGTATAGATGGAGTAATATCAAAAGCAAATGCAGTGAATCCTAAATTAACATCATATGAGGGAAAATATGATGGACAAGCTCATACAATTAAAGTAGAAGGTGGATCAGGAGGAACAATAAAATATAGAACAAGTACAAGTGATGATTATAGTGAAACACTTCCAACAGCAACAAATGTTGGTGTAACAACAGTATATGTAAAGGTAATTGGAGATGCAAATCATAATTCATCAAGTGAAATATCAGCAAAAATAACAATAACTGCAGCAGACTTTCCAAGTGGTAGTGGATCAGTAACAATAACAGGAACAAATACTTGGGGACAAATATTAACAGCAAATGTAATAAATACAGAAAATGCAACTCTTACATATCAATGGTATTCAACAGATAATACAACAGCAACAGGAGGAACAGCAATAGGAGGAGCAACAAGAAGTACATATACAATAGATAAAACATTTGTTGGTAAAAAAATATATGTAGTAGTAACAGCAAAGAAAACAAATTATAATACAGCAGAATGGAAAGATATAACAGATTCAAATAATAAAACTGCAGAAGTAGCAAAACAAGATTTGAGTGTAACAGCAACACCTTATAATGGTTCATATAATGGTACAGCACATAATGCAACAATAAAGGTAAATAGTGTATCATGGGATGGACAAACAATAGTATCAGGAACAAGTACAAGTTACGGAAATACAGTAACAAGTAAAGGTGTAAAAGCAACGGCATATAATTTGTTACCATCAAAAACAGATGCAGGAACATATACAATATATTATAAAGTAACAGGAGGACATTACTATAATGATTTTGCTAGTTCAACAAGTATAACAATAAAAACAGTAAATTTAGCAAAACCAACAAATATAAAAATATCAACAGCAGGTATAGTAACTTGGAATGCAGTATCAAATGCAGTATCATATCAAATAAGCATGGATGGTACAAACTATGAAACAGCAAAATCAGGAGTAGATTATTTAAGTAAAATAACTAAAACAACAGGAGTAAGAACAGTATATGTAAAAGCAATTGGAAATAATAACTATGTAACAAGTAGTGCAGGAACAGCAAGTACTATAGTATATACAGTTAATTTTGCAAGTAATTCGGCAACAATGGGAACAGTAGATACAAGTAGTTATAATGTTATAAATGGAACAACATACACAAATAATTCTAATAAATTATTGTTAAGTGGAATAACAACAGGAACAACAACAAAAACATTAAAAACAGTAACTGCAACACCAAACACTAATTATGTTTTTTCTTGTTGGTCCTCAACAAGCGGAACAATCAATTCAAATAAAACTACAATAACAGCTAATTTTGATGGAGCAGAATATACACTTACACTAAATGCAAATGGTGGAAATAGTGGAACAACTGCTATATATGAAAGATATAGTAAAGGTATATACTTAGATAGTGGTACTAATAGTAAACAAATGACAACAAGTGAAAACCCAATAACAAAACCATCAAAAAGTGCATATACTATAAGCTATAATGCTAATGGAACAGGAGTTACAGTATCAAATGCATCATTTACACCAGTATTTAACGGGTACTATACTTCTACTTCTTCTAGCAATCAGATGATAAGTAGTAATGGATATATAACAAGTAATCTAACAAATACGAAGTATACAGCTAATGCAACATTGTATGCACAATGGAATCATAATTATATATTATCGACAATTTCAAAAAAAGGTCATACTTGCTCTTGGAATACTAAATCAGATGGAACAGGTACTAAGTATAATTCAGATGCAACAGCATCTATTACTGCTAATACTACTTTATATGCTATATGTACAGCAAATACATACAAAGTAACATTCAATCCTAATGGAGGTACAGTTTCTACTACTTCTAAATCTGTTACTTTTGGTCAAAAATATGGCAAGGATAGCACATTACCAACACCAACAAGAGCTGATTCAACAGATTCTGCATCGGGTAAAACTATTTCCTATGTATTTGAAGGTTGGTATACTGCTGCTAATGGTGGTACTAAAGTTACAGATGAAACTTTAGTCAATATAGCATCTAATCATTCTATATACGCCCACTGGATTAGTAAACCTATTATCACTGGTGGTTCTGCTGATTGGTTTAAAGGTCATGTTGCAATAGGAATTTCTACTATTAAAGAATCTGTAAGTGATACTTCTGACGTAACTTATGAGTATTATATATCTACAAGTAATGAATCACAAATTGGTGGTGAATGGAAAAATAATGGTAGTGCTAATATGATTAGTCTAACATTTAGTGAGTCAGGAGTTCGTTATATATTTTTTAGAGCCATTAGTTCAGCAGGAGTTTATAGTGATATTTCTAATTATCAAACTTTAAAAATTGATGCTGATAATCCAAATCTTTCTGTAACAGGAAATCCAACATCTTGGGTTACAACAGACATTATTTTAAAAGTGTCTGCAAGTGATTCAACTTCAGGTTTAAAAAGTGTTACAGTAAATGGTAAAGCATTATCATTGTCAAGTGGTATAGTAAATTATACTGTATCAGCTAATGGAACATATACATTTGTTGCTACTGATATAGCTGGTAATACAACAACACAATCAGTTGTTGTCAGCAAGATTGATAAAGTTACTCCAACAGCCCCTGTTTTAACTGGTGGATCTACTACACAAAAAAGTAGTTGTGGTACTATTAGTATACAAACTGCTGGAACAACAGGTCCTAGTGGAATTAAAAATTATGAAGTTGAACTTGAAAATATGCTTAATGGTGGATTAATGCATAGATCGTATAATCAAATGTCTTATAAAGATAATGGTAACTGGCAAACTACTGGAACTGATCCATATATGCGCTTTGAAGATTTAGGTAATGTTTATATGACTCATGCAAGGGTTAGTTTTGCGTCAGCAACTCCTGTTGCGATGCAATTACAAGTATTTTACTGGACTGAAGGATCTGGACCAACAGAGGCTAATTCAAATACAGTGACTGTACCAGCAGGAACAACAGGTTATGTTGATGTTCCAATTAAGGCAGGCACTTATGATGGTATTAGATTTGATTTTGGTAATACTGCCAATGTTACTTATCAATTACAATTTTATGGTTATGTTAACAAATTTACTAAACCAACTCTTAATAGTAATGGTGCACCTACTCACAGTACTACAGTATGTAATAGAGGTTTAAATAGAGTTCGCTATAGAACAGTTGCCAATAATAATTTAGTATCTAATTGGTCTAACTATGATACGAATGATGGTAGTAAACTTTTAATTGATGATCCTGTAGTTTACGATGTAAATTCATCTTTAAGATATACATCTGTACAAAAAGCTGTTAATTTACTAATGTATCAAGGTGGTTCCTATTTGGCATTAATGAAAAATACATATGAAAATGTAACAATTCCTTCTGGAACTGATTATCCTATTGAACTTGGAAATCATACAATTTATGGAAATATAACTAATAATGGAGTATTATCCCTTGGTAATGGAGTCATTACCTCATATGGCGCAACGCAAAGTCAAAATACCGCCATTGGTATTACAAATAATGGTACAGTATTTATTAATGGTAATGTTGGAATTACAGGAGGTAATGAAAATATTTCTGGTGGTGCCGCTATTTGGTCTAGAGGTGGTGAAGTATATACACAAGGTACGAACAATGTTATAACTGGTAGTGGTGGAAGTGCAATCTATATGGATGCAGGTAAAGTAACAATTAATAGTGGTACAACTGTTTCTTCTTCAGCTTCTAATGCAGTTTCTATAAATGCTGGTACATTTAATGCAGCAGGAGGTATAATCCAGGGTGGATTAGGATATGGTATTTTAAGCCAGGCAGGAAGTTCTGTTAATATATCAGCTGGAACAGTAGGTTCAGTTAACAAAGCAGGAATCGTATCAAAAGGATCCTTAACCATTACAGGAGGTCAAATTTATACAAAAACAGTAGGTAATAACGCTGTTCGTGTTTCATCTGGTTCATTCTATATGAATGATGGTGAAATATATAATCAAATTGATGATAATAATTGTGTTGGTGCATTGACATTTGAATCAACGAGTACAAATGGAGGGTCAGTTGATGGTGGATATATACATGGTTGTGTAGGGATTAATTATCAATCTGGTGCTACAGGTAAAATATACATAACAATTAATAATAGTAATGCATCAACTAAAACTAATATAACAGGAGCACATACAGGAATAAATATTAATAGTACTGTAGATAATGTTTTAAATATCGGTTCAAGTGGTAGTAAGGAATATTTCCCATTGATTGCATCTAGTGGGAATTATTATGGAGTCGATTTACATGACAGTTCAAGAAAATTTGTTTTGTATAGTGGGCATATAAGATCTGGTGGTAAATCAGCAGTATTTAGAGGAACTCGTGCTGGATCATGTCCTAGTGGTACAAAATTCCAAAAAGCTGCTGGATCAGGGTATTATGATGCATGGTGTCACTAATAAGTAAAAATATAAAAATTTATTTTCAACTTTAGTGAATAATAAACAACTACAAAAAGAAAGAACACTAGAATTATAAAATGAAACCTATATAGTGGACTCTAAAAAAAGAGAGACCTACTTTATAGGTTTTAATTATATCTAGTGTTTAATAGTAAAAAAATATAGGTTTTGTATAAATACCTATATTTTTTTATTCCATTTTCATTTCAAATAAAATATCTCTAAGTTCTGTAGCTCTTTCGAAATCTAATTCTTTAGCAGCTTCCATCATTTCTTTTTCTATTTTTTCCATCATCTTTTGTTTATCTTTTTTATTATATGCCTTACTAATTTCTTTATTCTTGCTAGTATCTGTATTTTTAATTACATCTCTAATTTCTTTCTTTATAGTAGTAGGTGTAATATTATGTTCTTTATTATAATTGGTTTGAATAGTTCTTCTTCTTTCTGTTTCTTTAATTGCTTTTTCCATAGCATCACTAATAGTATCAGCATACATTATTACGTGTCCACTAGAGTTTCTAGCAGCTCTTCCTATTGTTTGTATTAAACTTCTTTCACTTCTTAAGAAACCTTGTTTATCCGCATCTAGTATTGCGATAAGTGATACTTCTGGTATATCTATTCCTTCTCTTAAAAGGTTAACACCAACAACAGCATCATATTTACCAAGTCTTAAATCACGAACTATTTCCATTCTTTCTAAAGTTTTAATTTCATTATGAAGGAATGCAACTTTTATATTCGCACCTTTTAAATAATTAGTAAGTTCTTCACTCATTCTAATTGTTAAAGTAGTAACAAGTGTTCTTTCATTTTTTTCTATTCTATTTTGTATTTGTTCTATTAAGTCATCTATTTGATTTTGTGATGGTTTTACTTCAATAGTTGGATCAAGTAAACCAGTAGGTCTTATTATTTGTTCAACAACTTTATTATGTACTTTTTCTAGTTCATAATCTCCAGGAGTTGCGGATACGTATATAACTTCATTAATCTTTTTCTCAAATTCATCAAATTTTAAAGGTCTATTATCAAGTGCACTTGGAAGTCTAAACCCATATTCAACAAGGACACTTTTTCTCATTCTATCTCCATTATACATCGCACGAACTTGTGGAAGAGTAACGTGTGATTCATCAATAACCATTAAATAATCATCAGGAAAGAAATCAAGCAAGGTAGTAGGAGTTTCTCCTTCTTTTCTAAATGCTAAATGTCTACTATAGTTTTCTATACCTTTACAAAAACCAGTTTCTTCCATCATTTCAATATCATAATTAGTTCTTTGTTCTAGTCTTTGTAGTTCTAATAGTTTATTATTTTTTTTAAAGTATGCAAGTCTTTCTCTTAATTCTTCTTTTATGTTCTTAACAGCTAATTTTAATTTATCTTCACTTGTAACAAAGTGTGATGCTGCAAATATTGTTATTGTTTGTTTTTGAGAGATAACTGCGCCTGTTGTAGTATCAAATTCAATTAATTTTTCAACTTCATCACCAAACAAATCTATTCTGTATGCAGTTGTTCTAGAATAGGCAGGCACTACTTCAATAGTGTCACCTTTAGTTCTAAATGTTCCACGAACTAAATCCATATTATTTCTTTCATAAAGCATCTCAACTAATTTTTCAAGTATTTGATCTCTATCAATTACATCTCCAACCTTTAGTGATAATGTTTTATTTTCATATTCTTCTTTTTCACCTAAACCATATATACATGAAACAGATGCGACAACTATTACATCATCTCTAGAAATAAGTGCGCTAGTTGCGCTATGCCTTAGTTCATCTATTTCATCATTAATAGATGCATCTTTTTCAATAAATGTATCACTTGATGGAACATAGGCTTCCGGCTGATAATAATCATAGTATGAAACGAAGTATTCAACACGATTTTCAGGGAACAACTCTTTTAATTCTGAGTATAATTGACCTGCAAGAGTTTTATTATGAGCTAAAACTAGTGTTGGTTTATTAACTTTTGCGATAACATTTGCAATTGTAAAAGTTTTACCAGTACCTGTAGCCCCTAGTAAAACCTGGTATTTCTCATGATTATTAATTCCATCTACTAATTCTTTTATAGCCTCTGGTTGATCACCACTTGGCTTATATTTTGATACTAATTTAAACATAAACCCTCCTTATTATTTTATTTTCCAATATCCACCATTGTTTGGTCCAATTCTTTCAATAATACCATTATTAACTAATTTTCTTAAATTATATTTAATACCATCTGATGTAATATTTAATTCGCTTGCTAATTCATTTCTTGTAATTTTTGGATTTTCTTTTATTAATTCTATAATTTTTAACTGATTATTATTTAATTTTATTTTTTGGGTAGTTTTTTGGGTAGTTTTTTCTAATGCTGAATTAATGCACATTAACATAAAGTCAATAAACACATTTACATTTCCGTTAATGTGACATTGTGCAATAGAATCATAATATTTTGTTTGATTTAAATAAATTTCTTCTTCAATAGGAATATATTCAAACTTTGAGTTCCAATTAGTTAAAATCAAACTTACCCAAAATCTGGCCATTCTACCATTACCATCACTAAATGGGTGTATATACACAAAATAATAATGAAATATACTTGATAAAATTAGTGGATGAATTTTATTTTCATTTTCAGTTATAAAGTTAAATAAACTTTTCATAAGAGATGGAACTAATATAGAATGTGGTGCGGTATAAATGATTTCATTTCCTTTTTTTACTCCTTCACCGTGATTTCTATAAAATCCATTATCATCATCAAAATATTTCATCATTAATGTATGTGCTTTTAAAAAATCACTTTCATTTTTCCAATTATATTCATTTATATGTTCATATAGTTCATTAGCATTTTTAACTTCTTGAATTTCTTTTCTATCGCCCAAAACCATTTTGTTGTCAACAATATTTTTAACTGATTCTAATGATAAAGAATTTGCTTCAATTGCTAATGAAGAGTGAATTGATCTTACCTTAGATTTAATTTTTAATTTTATTTTTTTATTGTTTATAAAGTACAGCACACTTTTTTTATTTTTCCATAAAATATTGTGAATAGAAAAAAAGGAGGAATGTATATGTGTAACTGTGGAACATGTGGTTCTTCTGCTG
>ENA-ORMX01001016-ORMX01001016.1-human-gut-metagenome-genome-assembly--contig:-NODE-1016-length-19690-cov-2.895544_pt1 | contig 19690 bp, 16 predicted proteins | sample MGYA00242108_ERZ509007 | MGnify/ENA primary metagenome ERZ509007 (study PRJEB26280, sample SAMEA2338745) | human gut metagenome | biome: human gut; feature: human-associated habitat; material: faeces...
TTTGCGTGAAGTATTCATTCATATATTAACGATCCCGCCGCTGTGTCCGTCTATGGCATATGCCCTCAGGATTTCTTCATCTAGTGGGAGTAAATGCCGCCATCTGTATAGTTTATTACGGTGTGGATAAACAAACGCGCTTCGCTTGAACGAGTTTATCCACACCGCCCTTTTACAGACAGCGGCATTAACTCCCACACGATTCGAAATATTCGGACATATGCCATAGACGGACACAGCGGCGTAGTTTTATGCTGAATGAAAACAGTGATGGGACTGTTTTGTGCCGGTATGGAGTGCGGTGGGCTAGGGCAGGCTGTTGCAGAAATAAAAGCTTCATGAATAATTCTGCGGGCATGTACAATACTAGAGTGTGGAGGGAGTTGTTATGTCAGAGAAGATTTATTTGAAGATTGACCAGCAGAGATATGTTAAGAAACCGAAGGTTGATATAGGGGATGTGATGACTGTTTATTGCAGTGATAAGGATATGATTGAAAAAATCGGACATATAACGCTTGTGGAGTTTACGCTGGGCAAGTATGACAGGAAGGTGCTTGATGCACTTGATGTTGTGGGCATTATTCAGAAGGAGTATCCGGATGCAGATATTGAATGTCTTGGGGAATGTGATTTTGTTGTTGAGTACAAGAAACCGGAGAAGGAAGGCACAGTGCATTGGATTAAGGTAGCTGTTATATGTTTTATAACAATGGTTGGAAGCGGATATGGAATTATTGCGTACAACAATGACGTAAGTACGACGGATATATTTGACCGGGTGTACGAGCTTCTTGGAGCATCTGCATATAAGGCAACAAATGCAATGGAGATTGCCTATGCTGTGGGATTGTTTATTGGAATTGTTATATTTTATGATCATTTTGCAGGACAAAAGCTGTCAAAAGCACCAACACCGCTTGAGGTTGAAATGGATAAATATGACAAAGATATATCAGAATCTGTTATTGACAGGGAAGGTGGAAAATGATAGCGGTTATTATTTTTATAGGGGCTATGTCGGGAGTGTTTACTGCTGCAGGACTTTTTGCACTTATAACCAGCGTTGGTGTTATTAACAGATATGCTGATGTCAGCGGGACGAGCAGACATGTGTCTCTGTATGAGGAATGTATAATAATCGGTGCGACGGCAGCTAATGCTGTATATGTTCTTGGAATCACGGTTAGAATAGGAATGACGGGCTGTATATATTCGGGTTGATATCCGGGATATTTATAGGCACATTTTTAATAAGCCTTGCAGAGACAGTCAAAGCATTACCTATATTCGTTCACAGGGCAAAGGCAGGCACCGGTCTTGGTTTTATTGTGGCGGCGACAGCGGCAGGAAAAGCACTAGGACAGCTTGTATATTACTTATATATGTATTGATTTTGCATTGCAAAAAGGGAGGATTTATGCACGATATTAATTCTGAAAGCGGTACCAAAGCTGATATTGAAAAAAGAAATGAAAGCTATAATGCTTATGTAAAAAATGTTACGCCTAAAGGAAGCTGTGTGGCAAAATGCTTTAAGGCATTCATTGTTGGTGGCTGTATATGTGTTGCAGGACAGATTATTTTAAATGTATGCAAGTGGATGAAAGTGCCTGACACGGATGCAGCATCTTACACAACACTGATACTGGTATTTTTAAGTGTAATTCTTACCGGACTTAATATTTATCCGTCTATAACCACATTTGGCGGAGCAGGAAGTCTTGTTCCGATTACAGGATTTGCAAACAGCGTTGCTGCACCTGCGATTGAGTATAAGAAGGAGGGACGGGTGTTCGGTATTGGCTGCAAGATATTCACGATTGCCGGTCCTGTTATTCTATATGGAATATTTTTTAGCTGGTGTGCAGGACTTATATATCTGGCTTTAAAGCTTATACATGTACTGTGATTCTTGATTAAGAAACATCTGTATGGTAGAATCATAGGAACTGTTTTAAAGAAATGCGCAGGATACGAGGATAATATGGGAACTTTTTTAGAAGATTATTATAATAAATTTAATGAAGAAAAAAGACTGACTTCAAGACACGGACAGATTGAATTCCGTACATCGATTCATTATATACATGAGTGTATTGAAGAATTAAAGAGAGAAGGCAGAGAGAATATAAAGATTATGGATATAGGTGCCGGGACAGGCAGATACAGCGTTGCACTGGCTGAGGAAGGCTTTGATGTAACTGCAGTTGAACTGGTAAAGCACAATCTTGGAATATTGAAATCTAAGAATTCATCAGTTAAGGCTTATCAGGGCAATGCACTTAAGTTAAAGCGTTTCGAGGATGAAACGTTTGACATAACCCTGCTGTTCGGGCCGATGTATCATCTGTTCGGACAGGAGGATAAGGTTAAGGCATTAAAGGAGGCGGCCCGTATTACAAGGAAAGGTGGCTTTATTCTTGTCGCTTATGTTATGAACGAGTATGGTGTAATTACATATGCATTTAAGGAAAGACATATTAAGGAGTGTATGGAACAGGGCAGGCTGACAGAGGATTTCCACACGATATCTTCAGAGCAGGATCTGTATGATTATGTGCGACTTGAAGATATTACAAGAGTTAATGAAGCAGCAGGATGTGAACGTGTGAAGATTGTGACACCGGATGGACCGGCTAATTACATAAGACAGTTTGTGAATCAGCTTGACGAGGAGGAATACGAGATGTTTTACAGGTATCATCTTGCAACCTGTGAAAGAGCTGATCTGCTTGGTGCTGCTGCACATACGCTTGACATAATACGAAAATAATACATAATTAATACATTTTTGGACAGACTACTTATAAAGACTAATGGCACATGAGTATGTGCGGAAACGAGGATTATGACTGGAAAACAGAGTCTGTTATTTGACAAAGATGTATATGTGAGATGCACAGCGACAGTGGTTGGAAAGAAAGAGGCTGATGGTCCGCTTGGTGAAATGTTTGATGTGGCAGTAGAAGATGATATGTTTGGAAAGAAAAGCTGGGAGGAGGCTGAGAGCCACATTCAGGAGATGGCGGTTGACAAGCTGCTTATTAAAAGCGGCATGGCTGCGTCAGACATAGATTATATCTATGCCGGAGACCTTCTTGGACAGCTTATAGCAACATCTTTCGGTCTTATGAGATATGAAATACCGATGTTTGGTTTGTACGGAGCATGTTCAACGATGGGCGAGGCATTATCACTTGGTGCAATGTGTGTTAATGCCGGATATGCGCAAAATGTAATTGCCATCGCGTCAAGCCATTTTGCAAGTGCTGAAAAGCAGTTCCGTTATCCGCTCGAGTATGGAAATCAGAGACCAGTTGCATCTACATGGACAGTTACAGGAGCAGGGGCGTATATCGTCGGCGATAAGCCTCTGGATAAGAAAAAATGTGTTCTCATAAAGGGTATTACAACGGGAAAGATTGTTGATTACGGCGTTAAGGATTCAATGAATATGGGAGCATGTATGGCTCCAGCAGCAGCAGAGCTTATAGAAGCTAATTTCAAAGATCTTGATGTTGATAAGGACTATTACGATGCAATATTTACAGGCGACTTAGGAGAGATTGGCAACAGGATATTGTCTGAGCTTCTAAAAGAAAAAGGTATTGATATTGCTGATAAGCTGTATGATTGTGGAATGCTTATATACGAAGGGGAAACTAAGTGTTCAGGCGGAAGCGGCTGTGGCTGCAGTGCAGTTGTTCTTGGAAGCTGTATTATGGACAGGCTTATAAGAGGAGAATATAAAAGAGTTCTTTTTGTTCCTACAGGAGCTTTGTTATCTACCGTAAGTTACAATGAAGGAAAAAGTGTGCCGGGCATAGCCCATGGTGTAATTCTTGAAGGAAAGGAGAGTTAAAGCCATGGATTTTGTTAAAGCATTTGTATGTGGGGGGTTAATATGTGTTCTTACGCAGATTCTTATGGAAAAGACAAAGCTTATGCCGGGAAGGATAATGGTCATTCTTGTAACAACAGGAGTTGTACTTGGAGCAGTTGGAATATATGAGCCTTTTGTTAAATTTGCAGGAGCGGGAGCAACAGTTCCGCTTACAGGATTTGGCAATGTCTTATGGAAGGGCATGAAGAAAGCAATAGATGAGCAGGGATTTTTAGGATTGTTTACAGGAGGATTTACTTCATGTGCAGTCGGAGTATCAGCAGCACTTATATTTGGATTTATTGCATCACTTATATTTGAACCTAGGATGAAGAAAGAATAAAATAAAAGGATAGTGGTTCGCTTAAATTGAACCACTATCCTTTTTTAATGATTAAGGCCGTTTGTCAGATGAATTAGTTTTACCAGATGTCTCTGTTGAGGCAGCAGTTGTTTCTTTAGAATTGTTTTTGTTGCTGCCTGTTCCGGGTGTAACCTTGGAAGGCTTGGTTGTTGCACTATGAATAGTGCATAACTTAGATAACTCAGTATCTGTAATTGAGATATCAGCATCCCATGTCTTGAATTCAGAACCGTCTTTATCCTCGCCAAGCTTATCAGCAGAAGATTTCTTTCTCATAATCTTAGTTGTAACACTTGGACAACCGGAAGTAGCAATATCTCCGGATTCGTTGCATATTGAAACATTAACATGTGTTGTACAGTATTCAGTAGGAACTGTGTCTTCAGTGAAATATTCTGTTATAACACAGTTTCCTTCAGGGTCCTGGTCACATAAGCCCTCAACAGGAAGAAGCCCTGACTTAGAGCATACAGCCGCCTCTACAATACCAGATGGCTGTTCATAACTTCCAGTTGGAAGATTAAGATTTTCATGAATTGTCTGCATAATTGTACGCCATATAACATTGTGGTTGACAACATTTCCAAGCTCTTTGGAGTTATCATCATAGCCTGCCCATATTACGGCTGTGTAATATGGAGTGAAGCCACAGAACCATCTGTCGCTGTCGAACTGTGTTGTACCTGTCTTACCTGCTACAGGCTGGCTTGAAAAGTTGGCTGTACGTGCAGTACCGTCAGTAGCAACAGAGCGTAATCCCTGAATAAGAAGCCAGTCAGAATTCTCATTAAGTACCTTATGCGTTTCAGGTACAGAATTATCGATAATAATGTTGCCTTCTGAATCAAGCACTTTTGTGTAGTAAATAGGCTTTGTGTAAGTTCCTTTATTAGCAATGGCTGCATAAGCGGAACACATGTCAATATTGGAAACACCTCGTGTCATACCGCCAAGTGCAAGTGATTGTACAACATCGTGTGCACCGTTGATTGCATTTTTAGGAGAAACCAGCGTTGAAATACCGAATTTCTCAAGGTAATTATAACCAACCTGGGGCGTAAGCTTTGAAAGAATCTTAACAGCAGGTACATTCTGTGAAACAGTAAGAGCTTCTCTTAATGTCATCAGACCTCTGTATTCACCTTTTGTAAAGTTAGTAACAAGCTTTGCATCAGTTCCTGAATAATAATAAGGAGCATCATCAATGGCAGATGCCAGAGAATATGTCCCTGTATCAAGGGCGGGACCGTATACAGCAAGTGGCTTAATACTTGAACCCGGCTGTCTTGCAATGTCATTAGAAGCACGGTTTAAGCTTCGGTTAAGAGTTTTATCACCGCGTCCGCCAACCATAACTTTAACATGTCCGTTGGTCTGATCCATTACAGTAAATGATATCTGGGGCTGTATTGTAAATGTAAGTGTCTCAGCATATATTTCACCACCCTCTTTAAGGAGCTCCTGTTTATATGCTTCAACATAACTTCTAGCAGCATCTTCATCGGTCATCGTAAGACTGAAACTGGTATCTCCAAGAGTCTTTGTGTACCAGTTAGCCATTGAATTGTGTGAATAATATGAAAATGATCCATCAGTCTGCTTTATTGTTAAAGCATAATTGATAGAAAAATGTGTATTATCATTGTAGTTGCCAAGATCATTGATAACATCGTCAGCAACTTGCTGCATCATTGTGTCCTGAGTTGAATAAACCTGAAGTCCGCCACGATATATAAGGCTTGTAGCCTGTGCTTCTGTATATCCCTTCTGTGACATAAGGTCAGAAGTAAGCTGATTGATAAGTTCATCAACAAAATATGAATAAGTTGTAGTTGATGTTCCGGCAAGTTCAATCCCTTCAAGTCTTGCATAGACATCATCGGAAACCGCTTCATCATATTCTTCCTGGGATATATATTCCTGCTCTTTCATATTGAGAAGGACCTGACTCTGCCGGTCTTTGTTTCTGTCGGCATGCCTTATTGGATTAAGACCTGTAGGACTTTTAGTGATGGATGCAATTACAGCACATTCACTGATAGAAAGCTCTGATACATCCTTGTTAAAATATCCTCTGGCAGCAGCCTGTACACCATAATATCCGTTACCAAGGTTAATGGTATTAAGATAATTCTCAAGAATGGAATCTTTAGACATTACTGTCTCAAGCTTTATAGCCAGATATTGTTCCTGAACCTTTCGCTTAATCTTTTCAATTGTAGATTCGTTAAAAGCATTAAAAACATTATTCTTTAGAAGCTGCTGTGTTATTGTACTTGCACCCTGTGACATCTCACCTGATGAAAGTGTAATTGAAGCAGCTCGTAAGATACCTCTCATATCGATACCATTATGCTCATAGAAACGCTCATCTTCTATAGCTATAAATGCATGCTGCAAATCTTTAGGAATCTGGTCAATTGTTACATATGTCCTGTTAGCTCCGGCAGAAGAAAGTGTCTGTATTTCATTCTCATCTGAATCATATATCTTAGTTGCAAAGCCTTCAGGCGAAACATTGACAGATGCAATGTCAGGGGCATTCTCTATAATTCCCTGAAAGGAACCTAATACAAGGCATGAGCCGGAAACAACAACAGCTATAGCAGCAACTAAAGCCAGTTTTATGAAAAATATACCTAATTTGGTGCCCAGCTTGGTAGTAGCTGAATTAAGCAGTCTTTTCTTTTGTTTTATGCCTTTACCACCATAATTCATATATTGTCCTCCTTAATAAAGTCATGATATTATAACATAAAAAGGTATGACAGGCAATCAATAAGGCTGTATAATAACTAAATATACATATATAAGAAGGAATCAGATAATGAAGAAGATAATATCAGGTGGAACAGGTGAATTTATAGATAAGAAATCAAGATTTATAGCTAACATTTATCATATTGAAGATGAAGATATGGCAGTGAAAATAATAGAACAGCTTAGAAAGAAATATTGGGATGCACGACATAACTGTTATGCATATGTTTTAGGAGGCAAGAGCGAGATACAGAGATTTTCAGATGATGGTGAGCCGTCAGGCACAGCAGGTAAGCCGATACTGGAAGTAATTACGGGAAATGAATGCGGAAACTGTCTGTGTGTTGTGACAAGATATTTTGGAGGTGTTCTGCTTGGAACAGGCGGGCTTATAAGAGCGTATACTAATGCTGCCAAGGAAGCACTGTCCGTCTGCAGACTTGGTGAGCTTACAGAGGGTGTGCATGCATTCCTTGATGTTGATTATAATTATGTGGGAAAAGTGCAGTACATATGTGCACAGAATGATATAACAATAGTTAATACAGAATATGCCGATGGCGTTACATTTGAACTGATGATGGAGAATGCAGCAAGAAATGTTCTGGAAAAGAATATGACAGAGATGTCATCGGGAAAGATATGCTTAAGGGATACATGCAGCATGCAGATGTACAGAGATGATACAGGAAAATTGTGCAGATGATACCTGAAATATGAATAAATTATTAACAGTGGTAAAAAATCACAATACAATGGTCGGATTCTGCTTTAAAGAGTATATAATGTGTAAATGTGATGTAAAATAATCTAAAAAAAGCAAGGCACATAGTGCATTTTTTACATAAAAACACAAAGATTATATGAAAAAAAACTATTCTCACGAAATGATTTTTGATAAAAATTTCAAAAAAATGAAAAAATTATGAATGCAGGAAATGGCATAAATACTGGGATTTCACAGAAAAAGCAAAAAAAATACAATAATTGTTAAAATTAGCCTTGTTAAAATAGTACAAAAATGCTAATATATCAATGTCTAAAAACGAAACGGGGAGAGAATCCCCGCGAACCAAATTAAGGAGGGTTTTAAGGTTTATGAAAAAGACATTAAAGAAGTTTGCTGCAGTAGGTTTATCACTTACTTCAGTTATGGGTCTCGTAGCTTGTGGCTCTAACAGCGGCAATCAGGACGCAACAAAAGCAACAGTTGATTGGGCTAACGTACAGAAGCCAGAGCAGTTCACAGTTATGGTTGATGGTACAGTAGTTAAGGAAACTAACGGCGCTCAGGAATTCTACAAGTATCTTGGTGACCTTACAGGTCTTGATATTAAGTGGATTCGTCCAGAACATTCTAGCTACTATGATTCAGTTAAGAATGCATTCGCTTCAGGCGATATCCCTGATGTAGTTCTTCTTAGCTCAGATTACCTTGCTAACTTCGCAGCTAACGGATATCTCTGGGATATGACAGATGCTTGGAATCAGTCAGCAACTAAGAACTCAGGAAGACTTATCGATCAGGCTGAAATCATCGAATCAGGAAACATGGTTGCTGGTCCAGACGGAGAGAAGGCTCTTTACGGATTCTCACCAGCCCGTGGTAATGGATGTTGTACATACATCAAGTCTTCAGCTTTAACAGCTGCTGGATATAATCCAGAGGAAGTTGCATCTAAGACACTTACATATGATGAGTACTACAAGATGCTTAAGGATATGAAAGCTGCTTCAGCTAACCAGAACTTCGTTATCTCTTGTTCAGGTTTCATAGCTGGTGGTAACTCTGGTACTCCAGAAGCTCCATATACTAACTATCTTCCAGAATTCTATCAGAATGCTAACTTCACATTCTACTATGATGAAGCAGCTAAGGAATACAAGGATGGATTCGCTCAGCAGGATATGAAGGATGCACTTACAAGACTTAAGACAGCCGTTGATGATGGTATTCTTGATAAGGCTTCACAGAACCAGACAACATCAGATGCTCGTAATAAGTGGAATGCAAAGGATGCTTCAACAGCTTCTTCAGTATTCACATACTGGGCAGGTACATGGGCTTATACACTTCAGAACTCTATGGCTGATAAGACAGATAAGATTATCGCTATTAAGCCTATTAAGGAGCTTGGTTCATATAAGGAGCGTCTTGCTACTGCTTGGTGTATTACATACAAGGCATATGAGAATGGTAAGGCTGAAGGAATCTTCAAGTACTTCATCGATACTATGCTTGATGGTGGAGATATCCAGATTGCATGGCAGTATGGTGCTAAGGGAACTCACTGGGATGATAAGGCTGAGACAGTTACAGTTTACAACTCAAAGGGTGAGGTTGATGAGAAGAAGACTAAGACATATGAAGAAGGTGTATTCCACTTCCTTCCAACTCCAGAGGATAATACAAAGCTTATGTCTAAGAACCACATTGATAAGAGCTTAGCTATTGCTACATTTGGTGATAACACAGATCCAGGTAACAAGAGCGTTGACCCACTTATCACAGAGAACTATGCAATGTTCAATGCTAACAGCAAGCTTGAGACTCCACTTTGGAACACAGAAGTACTTAGCAACAATATCTCTGATATCAATACTAAGAGACTTGAAGTTGTTTCACAGGTAGTTCTTGGCGAGAAGACATATGATGAAGCTATGGCTGATTACAAGAAGCAGGTTGGTGCTAAGTGTGATGCAGTAGTTGAGTCATTAAACGAAACACTTAAGAAGTAATTTAAACAATAATTATTAGATGTTTATACATCTTATGTTAGTATGGCGGCGCAGAGAAATCCGCGCCGTTTATACTGACAAAAAAGGATTTGCTTATGAAATTTATTTAATAGGCATACGATAATAATTAGGAAAGAAGGTAAAAAAATGCAGTGTCCATCTTGTAACACAGAGCTTCCTAAGAAAGCTAAAATATGCCCTAAGTGCGGAACAGCAGTAGGAAAGCCAAAAGGAAATATTAAATTGATGGCCATCATCGGACTTATTATCATGCTCATTGCCAGTCTTTTACCTCTTGTTCAGTCAGGAGAGAAGATTAAAGAAGGCGTTTATCCTACAGCATATGCTTTCAGTTACATGAATATCAGTATGCCAGTGTTATGGTATTTATTCATCTCATGTATCGTTGTTGGTATCATTCTTATTGTAGCCAGAAAAGAATTCTTTTCTATCATTACTACAGTAATAGCAGCTGTTCTTACAGTTGTTTCTGTATTTGCAGTTCAGTTTACACTTGTTAATGGTAAGGTAGCAGGTGGTGGACTTAAGTACGTTAATGTTAACCTTCCAGATATTCTTAGCAATGGATATAATGGCAATTCATATCATATTGGTTGTGGATTTGTTGTACTTGCGATTGGTATTGTTATAGCAGTTGCAGGTTGCTTTATAGATATTGTTAAGCCTTTCAAGAAAGATCTTCATGTTGATGCTAAGTATCTTTCTAACTCATTAAACCAGAGCCTCACAAATAAGATGTATTATTACAGAGGTTTCTACCTTATGTTCGTGCCAGTTTTCGTTATGATTATGTTATTCAATTACTGGCCAATGCTTGGTGTTCGTTATTCGTTCACAAAATATGTTATCGCTAATCCATACTACATTGGTCTGTATCATTTCCAGACTATGTTTACTAACGATATCTATTTCTGGCAGGCATTCAGAAACACATTAATTTTGTCATTAATTAAGTTGTTCTTAAATACAGGTGCAGCAGTTATTATCTCACTTCTTCTGAATGAGATTACTAACATGATTTTCAAGAAGACAGTACAGACAATTATCTATCTTCCTCACTTCATGTCATGGGTAGTTGTTGCTTCAGTATTTAAGATGTTACTGGCTCCATATGATAGTGCTCCAGTCAACTCAATTCTTATAAATATGGGTGTTATTGATACAGCTGTTGATTTCATGAACAGTACAGCTTACTGGCGTGGAACATTCTATATCATGAATGTTTGGAAGGATACAGGTTGGGGAACAATCCTCTTCTTGGCTACATTGTCAGGTATCAGCCCAGACCTTTATGAAGCAGCCCAGATTGATGGTGCTAACAGATTCAAGAGACTGATATACATTACATTACCAGCTCTTGCTAATACAATTATTACAGTATTCATTCTTAACCTTGCTAAGGTTATGAACCTTTTCGAATCTGTATTCGTATTACAGTCACCTATTACATATGCTAAATCACAGGTTTTACAGACATATGTATATACTAAGACATTCAGTGGTGGTAACTCAGATTATGGTTATACAACTGCTGTAGGTTTATTTAAGTCTTTCGTTGGTATGATCTTAGTTCTCGGTTGTAACTGGGCAAGTAAGAAAGTACGTGGACGAGGAATTGTATAGGAGGGAATAGATAATGAGTGATAATCAGACACTAGTTTATAAAAAGAAAAAGAAAAAATTCAAAGTATTCCCAATTGTTAATGCAATTTTATTCATTATCATTGCATGTGCAATTATGATTCCTATTTACAAAGTAATTATTACTTCAATAGATGCATATTCATCATATGATTTTAAGTGGCTTCCTCAGAAGTTCTCTTGGGGTGGTTACCGTGCTATTATAACAAGATCAAACCTTTATCATCCATTCTTAATCTCAGTTATAACAACTATTATAGGTACATTCGTTGGACTTTTAGTTGTTACACTTGGTGGTTATGTATTAATCCAGTGGGAGATGCCAGGAAGAAACTTCTTCGCTTACATGCTTCTCTTCACAATGATTTTCGATGGTGGTATGATTCCTAAGTTCCTTGTTATCAAGCAGTTAGGATTAATCAATACTTTGTGGGCGGTTATTCTGCCAATGGCTATTAATGTATATAACTTAGTACTTATGAGAAACTTCTTCGAAGGTATTCCAGAAGCGCTTTTCGAAGCTGCTCAGATTGATGGATGCTCACCTATGGGTATATTCTTTAAGATTGTGTTACCACTTTCTAAGGCTGCCCTTGCTTCAATCGGTCTTATGTTTGCCGTAACATTCTGGAATGATTATACAAACTTCAAGATTTATATCAGAACAGATAAGTACTACAACTTCCAGATTAAGCTTCGTAACATGGTTATGGATAGTAACATTCCTAACGATGATTCAGTAGATCCAAACACAATTTCTAATGCATCTACAATCGTTGCTATTTTACCATTCATGATTATCTATCCATTCTGTCAGAAGTACTTTGTACAGGGTGTTAACGTAGGTGCTGTTAAGGAGTAATAAAAGCATATAATTTTTAGTAATTATAAAGGGCGGAAATGGCAATACCATTTCCGTCTTTTTTTGTGTATATGAGTTTTTATATGTAGAAATAGCTATGTCTATATGATAAAATTAGACAATCAGCAGGATAACAATAAGTTGTATGTATAATTGCAGCGTTATGGCTGATAGGCAATACAGTCTATAAAGAGATAAAGATATGGATAAGGTGGTGTAGGATGAGAAAGTTAGCAGATTCGATATATCTTGAGAATATTCAAGAAGTTAAATCAATATTGGAGAATGAGCCTAATCTTATAGATGAAAAGGATGAACATGGTGTTCTTATGGCTCTTCTTGCAGCAAAGACAGGCAATCTTGAACTTGTTAAGTACATTGTGGAGTATTCAAGAGCAAGTATGAATATACATGATGATAATAACAAAAATATGCTTCATTATGCTGCTATGTCTGGTAACGTGGAGACTTGTAGGTATCTTGTTGAAAGAGTAGGAATGTCCCCTTTGTCAGGAGATGTTAATCTTTTGACACCATATGAGATAGCACATCAGAATCATTTTCTGGAGCTTGAAGAATATTTTGAAAAGGCAGTAGGACATAAGCTTAAGGATATGTATCACAATCCTATAAGGACAGGAATGTATCCAGACCCTTCTATAGTAAGAGTTGGTGAAGACTACTATATGGTTAATTCATCATTTATATACTATCCATGTATACCAGTTTCACATTCAAAAGACCTTGTCCACTGGAGAATTATCGGATATGCGATAACAAACCCAGATTGGGCGAATATCAATGAGCTTGAAGGTGGAAGAGGATACTGGGCACCGGATATATCATACTATAAGGGTAAGTTCTATATAACAGCAACATACAGGCTTAATGATACGGGCATTGTATACAGAAAGCAGATAGTTGTAAGTTCAGAACACCCAGAAGGACCTTACAGCAAGCCTGCTATCATTGATGAGGACGGAATAGATCCATCTATATTTAACGATGATGATGGAAGAAGATATATGCTTCTTAACAGAGGCGCAAGAATATTTGAGCTGAATGAGGATGCCACCAAGCAGATATCAAAGGCAGAACTTTTGTATTATGGAGATAACAAGAGAGCGCCTGAGGGACCGCATCTTTTAAAGAAAGATGGATATTATTATTTGTTTGAGGCAGAAGGAGGAACTGGTCCAGGACACAGAATAACAGTGTCAAGAAGCCGTGAACTTAAGGGAATATATGAACCCTGTCCATATAATCCTATTATGCGACAGAATAATCCTGATGAGATTATACAAAGGTGTGGACATGGCAAGCCAGTGCAGACACAAAATGGCCAGTGGTATATGGTATATTTGTGCGGAAGAAAGATAGGCGATGGCTACAGCATATTAGGAAGGGAAACAGCTCTTGACCCTATAACATGGACGGCTGACGGATGGCCTATAGTCAATAATCTTAATGGTCCGAGTGCACTTCAGGTAAAGCCGGAACTTCCTGAAACTATATGGGAGTCAGAGTCGGATGATGATTTTAATGGAATTGACTTAAGCAAGGAATGGTGGTTCTCAAGAGTTCCAGAGCCGGATGGAATTAATCTTGCAGATTCGCATGTATATGTTAAGGGAAGTTTATATGACCTTGACTCTATGAAAGCAAGAAATATACTGTTAAGACGACAGAAGCATTTTAAGTTCAGTGCAATATGCAAGATGAATATACCAGAGCTGTATCCGGGTCAGAATTGTGGTATGACATGTTACTATGATGAGAATACATATATTAAGTTTGGTATATTTGCAACACTAGAGGAACAACCTAGACTTATGTTGAACATAGTTGAAAAGATAGGCGAAGAAGTGATAACACATGAGGGTATACAGGTGGATAACAGTAATCCATATATTTACTTAAAGTGTGATACGAATTACTTAAGACGTACATTTTCATACAGCTATGATGAGAAAGATTATAGAAAAGCAGCGGTTCTTGATAATGTTTACTATCTGTGTGATGAGGGCTACAAAAAGGGCAAGAGATTTACAGGAGCCATGATAGGTATGTATGCTTTCGCTGGAACATACGGAAGTGAGTATACGGATGCGGATGGCAGACATGGAACAGATGAGTACTATGCGATGTTTGATTATTTCAAGTATATAGAGTAATCAGATATATCTGATAATAAGATGTGTCTTAGCGCACCTGACACAAAGCATTACAACATTGCAGCAGGGCTGCATAAAACGTGCGCAGAAAAGAGGATTAATATGATAATTAACAGAGATGCAGAATTGGAAAAAATTATGTTTTCAAAGCTATCACAGATTGATGATTTTATAAGCAATAAAGATGTGTATGCTCTTGGATTAAGACTTAATGCACTTTCTTCACTTTACAGGGCATTAAGAAGTGAAGAGGCGGCAGATGCACTTACAGAAGCGCTTGACAAAGTGCTTGAAAGCAGTGTATTAGACAGCGTTAATAAGAATGAGCTTAAAAGATTTATGTCAGGAACAGCCATGTATACAGCATTTGACTTTACAGGTGATGAAAAGTACAGAAATGCTGCAATAGAACTTGCAAAAGGCTTCAAGGATTTTGAAAGAAATGATAATGGTTACTTTAAGGATGCAGATGATAAGAAGTGTCTTTGCAAGGCGTACCAGTATGAAACATTTTATATGGCATATGAAACTAAGGATGGTGGAAAAGAGCAGTACAATGATGTTATAGGTCAGTATAATGCCATGAATGATGAGCTTTTTGCTACTGTAAAGTATTCTCAGGACAGAACAAAGGCATTAAAGAAATTATCTGTCTACGCAGCTTCACTTATTGATACGATGGAAGTTATGGACCAGATGATATATGAGATATTCAGAAAAATGCAGGACTACTATAAGGCTTCTGTAAAGGCTGTGCTTGAATCTGGTGTCACAGCAGAAGGAATGGACGATATGGATGATGAGGCAGAACTTATTTTTGCTTATGCAGTATTAAAGGGCTGCCGTATGAAGGCTCTTCACACAGAAAAGTATGAGGGCATTGTGTTAGGTGTATGTGATAAGGTTATGTCTGGTGAAATATTCACAGGTGAGGATACAGAAGCCAATGATACAATTATCAGCATGGCAGCATTAGTATACAGCGAAACAGTCAGAAACAGAGAATATCAGGATTATGGCCGCGGTAAGGGAGGAGCATTATGGAGTTAGTATTAGTAACTAATACAGCAAGAAATGCTGTAGTAGAATTAACAGAGTCAGGAAAGTATTATTCAGAAAAGGAATATGATATATACGTTAATGGAGAGCATTTTGCACATACAGACAAGCAGGTAACATCATTATACGGCTTCAAGCCTGATACAGACTATGAAGTAACTGCTGTATATGATGGAAAAGAATACGGTCCAGTGTGCTTCCATACAGATTATGAGTTTGTTACACTCAACGTAAAAGACTTTGGTGCATATGGCGATGGCGAACATGATGATACCAATGCGATACAGTGTGCTATTATGGCATCAAAGAAAAATACAAGAGTACTTGTTCCAGAGGGAACTTACAGAATATCAAGCATATTCTTAAAGGATGATCTTACACTTGAACTTGCAAAGGGTGCAACTTTATTAGCATTTACAGACAGAGAGAAGTTCGCTATTCTCCCTGGAATGATTGAGTCATATGATGAAAGATCAGAATATAATCTGTCTTCATGGGAAGGTAATCCTGTAGACTCATTTGCAGCTATTATATGCGGACTTAATGTTAAAAATGTAGTTATAACAGGTGAAGGTACTATTGATGGCGGCACAACACACGATAACTGGTGGAAGAACTGCAAGGTACGTAATATAGCATGGAGACCTAACTTATTCTTTATAAATCACTGTGAGCATATTACATTACAGGGCATAACTGTACAGAATTCACCTTGTTGGACACTTCATCCATACTTCAGCAACCACCTTAAGTTTATTGATGTCAAGATAAAGGCACCTGCTGATTCACATAATACAGATGGTCTTGATCCGGAAAGCTGCGATGATGTACTTGTACTTGGAACATATATTTCAGTTGGTGATGACTGTATAGCTATTAAGTCTGGAAAAATATATATGGCTGAAAAGTACAATATTCCAACAACTAATATGATAGTAAGACAGTGCTGCATGAGAGATGGACATGGTGCAGTAACTGTTGGTAGTGAGATAGCTGCCGGAGTTATGGATGTTCATATTAAGGACTGCCTGTTCATGAATACGGACAGAGGACTTCGTGTTAAGACTAGAAGAGGAAGAGGAAAGCGTTCAGTTCTTGATGATATATCTTTTGAGAATATAGATATGGATAATGTTATGACACCTTTCGTTGTAAACAGCTTCTACTTCTGTGACCCAGACGGAAAGACAGAGTATGTTGGTTCTAAGAAGCCTCTTCCAGTAGATGACAGAACACCATCTATAAAGAAGTTTGTATTTAAGAACATCAATGCAAAGAACTGCCACGTAGCAGGAACATATATATGCGGTCTTCCAGAAAGCAAGATAGAAGGGCTTGTATTTGAGAATATCAATATAACATATGCTGATAATGCGAAGTCAGGAGTTGCAGCGATGATGTTAGGCTGTGATGAGGCAAGCAGACAGGGCATGGTTGTAAGCAACATAAAGACCCTTGTCTTAAAGAACGTAAATGTAACAGGCTGTGACGGCGAAGAAATCGTAGCCGACAATGTCGATGAGATAATTAAGCAGTGAGCGGTGTGCGATGAAAGCAGAGCAAAGTATTGCACGAATTGAAGAATGCTTTAATATAATTTTATCGTATATGGCGAGCAAAAAAGTATCAGATAAAGAAGAAGGTGAAAAAGTTGAATCTTAAAGCACCTAAAGGAATAGATGTTGAAAGCTGGTTTATAGAGTGCTACAGAAAGCACAAAGGGCATCCAATGCAGATATTACTTGGACTTTATAAAGGAAATTATCACAAGTTCTTTCTTGCGGTTATATTTTTCTTTATAAAGCACGCACCTGTATGGGTACTCCCTATAGTGACAGCGAATATTATAAATGATATTACAAGCGGCTCACCGGAAACCTACCAGAATATAATGATTCAGGCGGTTATCATGGTATTTCTTGTCATACTTAATGTCCCGATGAACTATATGTATACAAGGTACAAGTCGCTTGCAACAAGATATGCTGAAACAGGCTTAAGAAAAGCTCTTGTACGTAAGCTGCAGCAGCTTTCAATATCTTATCACAAGGAAACGCAGTCAGGACGATTGCAGTCTAAGATAATGAGAGATGTGGAGGCGGTGGAAACACTGTCGACACAGATGTTTCTTAGTATACTTAGCATAGCATTAAATATAGGAATTGCACTTGTTGTAACTATTAACAGGAGTATGGTTGTATTCATATTTTTCCTGCTGACTACACCTATTGCAGCGGCAACCATGGTATTCTTCAGAAATGTTATGAAAAAGAGAAACACAGAGTTCCGTAAGGAAATGGAAGAAACCTCCGCAAGAGTTATGGAGATGGTTGAGCTTATTCCAGTAACAAGGGCACATGCGCTTGAGGAGGAAGAAGTTTCAAAAATGAGCGGACAGCTTTTTGCAGTGGCAGAAAAAGGTTACAGACTTGATATCATACAGTCACTTTTCGGCTCGGTGGGCTGGGCAATATTCCAGGTATTTCAGGTTGTCTGCCTTGGCTTCACAGGATTTCTTGCAGTGCGTGGAACAGTTATGCCGGGTGACATAACATTGTATCAGAGTTACTTTGCAACTATCGTAAGTCAGGTATCATCGCTTATGTCACTTATACCAACTATAGCTAAAGGTATAGAGTCAGTAAACTCAATAGGAGAGGTACTGTTAGAGGAAGATATAGAGCATAATGAAGGTAAAGAAGTCATAGACCACGTGGATGGTGAGTTTGACTTTAACAATGTTATGTTCAGATACAATGATATAGACAGACCAGTTCTTCATGAGCTTAACCTTCATGTGGATAAGGGTGAAACCATAGCACTTGTAGGTGAATCAGGTGCAGGAAAGTCAACTATACTTAACCTTGTTATTGGCTTTAATCAGGTTAATCAGGGTGAGGTGCTTATAGATGGGCACAATATGAAGGACATTGACTTAAGGTCATACAGGAAGCATCTGGCGGTAGTTCCACAGACTTCTATACTTTTCTCAGGAACTATAAGGGATAATATAACTTATGGTGTTGAAAATGTAGATGAAGCTACGCTGAATGAAGTAGTAAAGGCAGCTAATCTTACAGACCTGATTGACTCACTTCCAGACGGACTTGATACGATGGTTGGTGAGCATGGCGGAAAGCTGTCAGGAGGACAAAGACAGCGTATATCCATAGCAAGGGCGCTTATAAGAAACCCTAAGGTTATAGTGCTTGATGAAGCTACATCAGCGCTTGACAGTATATCTGAGAAGCTCATACAGGAAGCACTCAATAATCTTACAAAGGATAGAACAACATTTATAGTTGCACACAGATTGTCGACTATAAAGGATGCTGACAAGATAGCAGTTATAGCAGACGGACACTGTGTTGAATATGGCACATATGATGAGCTTATGGAGCTTAAGGGTGAGTTCTATCAGATGAAAAAGATACAGTCATAGCAGCACGGAACAATCCGCAGACATTAAAACCGGGGACTTTTGTTTCTGACATCATTATTTAAATAATCATAGGAAAACTACAATCATTTCTGGGATAATGGTTTAGGATTATCAGATAATGTTATCGATTAGATTAACGTTAAATAAAAATTGTATAAGCTTTTGACAGATAAACTTAACAATCAAGTAAGTAAAATGGAGGGGCGTGTGAAAAAACGAAAGTTTTTTCATGCGTCCTTTTGCTTATGGATGTAATAGTAGTTATATTACATAAAAAAGGGTATAGTCCCCCTTACCCCATAAGAATGCTCTCTTATGAAATCCTATGCGGCAGTTGCTACTTTTTTCTGTTTATTGTGATATTTATAAAGATTGTGTCCGATAGAAACGAGAAATACTTCAAGCAATACAGATTTTATTCCTCTTCGGACAATTCTTTTGTACCACCGGTCGTTTTTCATGATACCAAAGGTCCCTTCTGCCTGAATGGATCTGTTCATCCTTAGAAGTGCTCCCTGGATACTTTCGAGATTTTCTATTACTTCCTGATGCATCGCTGTAAGTTCGCGGTTAATCCGTATAGTACGGTTTTTGTCTGTCTTTTTACATTGTTCTGCATATGGACAGCCGGAGCAATCTTCACACTGATACACTTCTTCCTGACGCCCATACTTGTTCCCTTTTACGTTTTTTCGATACTGAAGATAAAAGCTTTTCCCATTTGGACAACGCATGATTCCGC